>OBEQ011893708.1_pt1 | contig 12431 bp, 8 predicted proteins | sample 1670901 | NCBI WGS metagenome assembly OBEQ01 (sample SAMEA104232315, study PRJEB22302) | groundwater metagenome | biome: forest; feature: aquifer; material: groundwater | place: USA | collected 2011-08-07 | depth 5.4 m | reverse complement strand
TCGTCAAGGGTATATAAACGGCTTCGTTCCTCCGCCGCCCTTGACAATGTCCATGAAAAATCAAAAAAAGCATTATGGTTCAAAAAGAAAAAGTAAATTTGAAAGAAAAAAGAAACTAGACAGAGTTCAGATTACATTCCCATAAAAGAAACTGATTTTCAATTAATGACAAACATTTTAGATCTTGTGGGTGATAAACATTTCTTTTTATTTACCTACGGAGACGCTAATCACAACGATTTAGTTTATTTACAAGACACTAGAATCATGAATTTCGGGATAAACATTGATAACATTCATCATTCTCATGTTTATATCATCATTATGGATAAAATTAAAAGTATTGGTGCTTTCCATTAATTAAAAGCTTAAATACTTTCAGCGATTTCTTCTCCCAATGTCTCATAATTTATTCCATCAAAAGTACCTGACGACATCATTAAAAGTACAGAATTATTCCATTTTTGATGATGAATATAATCCAACACTTCAGCTGTTTCAGTCATAACTGTTACTTTCCCACCAAAAGCTTCTTGGACCATTTCTTTTGTAATCGGCTCTAACTTTTTATGATGAACAACTTCGTGACTAAAATAAACAATCGCTTCATCCGCTTTATTCATAGCGCCAACATAATGAGGTAAAAACTCTTTTTTCAATGATGAAAAAGTATGTAATTCCATACATGCAATTACTTTTCTTTCTGAAAACTGTTCTTTTACAGCTGTAGTTGTCGCTTTTAATTTAGAAGGTGAATGAGCAAAATCTTTAAACATTGTAAATGATTTTTTTTCAATCACTTTTTGCAAGCGTTTTCCAGCACCTGTAAAGGAAGTTATAGCTTGAAAGAAAGTATGCGGATCAATTCCCATCGCTTCCCCTACTCTCATTGCGCCAATTAAATTTTGCAAGTTATGGCCACCAAATATTTGTAGATCATATTCTTTTCCTTCAAAATGAAGTCGTGTACCTTTTTCAGTTACTTCATATTCCGGAGTTTGATAAACGATCGTTTTAATTGAATTTGTATATTTAATTCCTAATTTATTAACCTCTTCATCTTCTGAATTAAAAATCAAAGTTCCATTCTTTTCAATTTGTTGACAAAAAACATCAAACTGCTCTACATAATTTTCAAAAGTTGGAAAAACATTAATATGATCCCAAGCAATACCACTTAAAATGGCAATATTTGGTTTATATAAATGAAATTTTGGTCTTCGATCAATCGGAGAACTTAAATATTCATCACCTTCTAACAACATTATGGGTGCATCTTCCGTCAATCGAACCATGCAATCATACCCTTCAAGTTGTGCTCCAACCATGTAATCAACGTTCATTTTTAATTCGTTGACAACATGTAAAATCATAGAAGTAATAGTTGTTTTACCATGACTACCTCCAATAACTACTCTAATTTTATCTTTACTTTGTTCGTATAAATATTCAGGATAAGAATAAATTGGAATATTTAATTCCTTTGCTTTTAACAACTCTGGATTATCTTCTCGAGCATGCATACCAAGAATTACTGCATCTAATTTATCTGTAATTAAATCAGAATTCCATCCAATTGAATCAGGTAAAATTCCCTGTTTTTGTAATCGAGTATTTGAAGGTTCAAAAACTTCATCATCAGAGCCTGTTACATTAATTCCTTTTCTACTTAATGCGATTGCTAAATTGTGCATGGCGCTTCCACCAATTGCTATAAAATGTACGTTCATGAAATAATTATATTTTCAAAATTCTTGATTTAGAAAAGAATTTAATAGTTTTTCTTTAAATGAGGACCTTGCGTTTCTTTCTGCCAAACAGACTCGTTGATCGGTTTGTCATTTTTAGTATACGTTATGACAGTCGTAGATTGTGTTTTAATATACACATCCCCTTTCCCTCCTATCACAACAACTCTACGAGTGATAATAGCTTTCATCAAACCATTTTCATCATTTTGAGTAAATTTTTCTTGTGAAACTCCTTCAGGATATTCCTTACCAATCGAATTCGCAATTATTGGTTTTTCAACATCAATCGTTTTCTGCTTATCATGAATAGCCTGAGTTGACTCCAATTGTTTGTCTTTTTGATCTGAAACTTGTTTATCATTTCCATCAATTAATGATACATTACGATCACTTAACATTTGATTATTCTCAATTAATTTAGCTTTTGCATCATCACCATACCCAGAAGTCTCCGATTTTTTATCTTTTATTGTATTTTGAGTCGCTAAATATTTTACCATTTCATCATTATACGCTTTAGTCAAATCATCTTCAAGATTCACAGTTGATTGACGTAATTTTTCATTTGTTTCTTGCTGACTTCCTTTTTGATCACTTGATTTTGCGTAAATCTGATCATTAACATCAATTAATTTATCAGAAACAGCATGACCTTGCGCATCATCATTTTGAACTTTATTTAAACTTTTATCATCCACTTCAAGCTTCAACTCTTTTAAACTATTCTCTGTTTCTGACAAACTTTCAATTTCTATCAATTGTCTATCACCCAAAACTTTATTAGCCTCGAATATTTTAGTTTTCGCTACTAAATTATCATCAACCTCTTTATATATCCTGTCTTTTTGTAAATCATTTGTCAAAACTACAGCATCAGCTAATTTTTCTTCTACCAACGTTCTTGATTCATCATCAGACACTTGTTTTTCTATAATCGTATTTTCAACTTCAATTATTTTTTCACTAGAAACGATATTTTTCTGATTAAACTTTTCTGTTTGCGCTACCATATCGTTCGAATGATTAGCGATTTGTTCAGCTGAAAGAGTTGCTTTTTCATGATATGCATCTTGTTTTTCGATGTAAACTGCAGAATTTTCCTTTACAACTTCATGCATTTTCAATTCTTGATCTTGATGAGATTTGTCTTCTACCAAGTTATTTTCAACTGTTTTTTCTGCTTGATCTTTTAGAACTAATTCAACCAATTCAATAACCCCTTCATGACTAACCCTTTTATTATCAGCATTTTCATTAATTTCTTTATTTATGTCTTCTATTTTCTCGACAGTTTCAGTATGTTGGGTTTCTTTTTGATCAAACTTTGTATCTAAAGAAGTATTTACTTTGTTTACACCTTCTCTCAATGCGGCAGCTTTTGCAGCCTCTCTATCCAACTCTGCTTGATCTAATGCTTTTTGAGCAGCTTGATCATCCTCACTAAAAGGAATTCCTAAATCTTGCAATTTCTCAGGTTGAATATCTTGTGTTATCACAGTAGGATTTAACAACTTATTAATTTTATCAATTTGAGCTATTGAATAGGCATCATTTGATCGATTAGACAAAGCTCTTTCATAATATTCTTTAGCTTTCAAATAATCTTTTTCATTAAATTTCTTATCCGCTGCAGCGATAATTTTATTAAATGCCGCCTGTTCTTGAATTCCAGTTGCATCCTTTTCTAATCTTTCGCACTCCTTAACTTGTTTTAATGCTAAAGCATCAGTACTTATTAATGCTAATGCACTTTCATAAACAGTTTTAGCTTCAGCATAATCTTTTTTATCAAATTTTTTCTTGGCATCTACCATTAATTTATCAAATTGCTTTTTAACTTCAGTATTTTTATTATTGGCATTTGCTAAATCATCTAGTATTTGCTTAATTTCTGATATTTTATTTTGAGCAGGTGAATCTGCAGGTTTAGTTTTCAGAGCATTTTGAAAATCAATCAAGGCTAACTCATATTTTTTAGCTGTAAAGTTCTTTTCACCACTTGTCATATAGCCATTGTACAAAGCCGTTTTTTGAGCATCCGCTTGCGAAGAATTAGCAGCTGCAGTTTTTAATTTTTCTAATTCAGTTATTTTGGATTTAGGTAATGCTTCTAAAGGCTTTTTAGCTAAAGCTTCTTTGTATTTAGAAATTGCTCCATCATAATTTTTAGAACTTTCCAATGAAGATGCTTCACTTATTAGTTTTTTATAATCTTCTTCTAATGCCGCTTGAGACTGATTAGCTTTTAATAAATCATCAATTTCTTTTATTTTCGATGAAATTGCAGCATCTGGTTTCATATCGATAGCTTGCTGTAATTTATTTTTTGCTTCAGGGTATTTCTTAGCTGTTGCTAAGGCCATCCCTTCTTTTTTCAAAGCTTCAAATTGAGCAAGTTTTTCAGCCTCTCCTTTGTTAGCGTCTAACTTAGCATTAATTTCTTTTAATTTTGCTATGGCAATCACATTCGTTGCTTCTTCTTTTAATACTTCTTCAAATTTAGTTTTGGAACCTGTCCAATCACTCTTTGTAAAAGCCGTATTACCTTCTAAAATCAATTTATCAATTTTCGCTTGCTTTGCCGCATTGGCCGCTTTTTTTGCTATTAATTCATTTACCTCAGCTATTTTAGTTTTTGGTAATGCTTGCGTAGCATCAAATACAGAAGCCTCAGTATATTTAGCTTTTGCTTCTTCTAATTTACCCGATGCTAATAAATTATCAGCTGTTGTCATTAGTAAATCATATTTCGCCGTTTTCTCTTTATCAGCAGCCAATTTCCCTAATTCAACATCAATTTCTTTGATTTTCGCAGTAATTGCTGGATCCGCCTTAATTGCTAATGCCGAATTTAATTTAACCTTCGCATCATTCCATTTTTTAGCAGTAGCCAAATCCATTCCTTCTTTTTTCAAGGCATCAAATTGAATTTGTTTTTGAGCTTCAGCCTGTTGAGCTTCTAATAAAACTTTCATTTTATTAATTTCTCCTGTTGGATAAGGATCTGTTTTTTTCTTTAGTGCTTCTGTATATTTAGCAGTCGCTTCCGTATATTTCTTTTGGTCTCTTAAATTATCTGCTGCAGAAATTAAATTTTTATATTCAGTTTCCAATTGGGCATTAGCTGCATGAGCATTCTCTTCTGCTGTTTTTAATTTTTCTAATTCTGTAATTTTAGTAGTTGGTAACGATTCTTTCGGTTTTATTAATTGAGCAGCTTCGTATTTTGCAATCGCTTCATCGTATTTTTTTTGAGAAGCTAAAACTGCCCCAGCATCAATTGCAGCTTTGTATTTTGCTTCTGTATCATCCGTTTTTCCACCTGCAGCTAAGGCATCTGCAATTTTTTTCTTGGTTTTGGCAATAGCAACCATATCAAAAATAAAAGCTCCATCTTCTTCACTCCAATTAGATGTTGCAACAGGTTCGGTCTCTAAAAATGTTAAATCAACCCCAGGTCTTTCAGCAAACAAAACTCCAGGTAAAGCCATATCCTGTTTTCCTCCAGCTAACATATCTTCTGGATTCATTTTACTAGTATTAAAAACAACTCTTTTACTTACTAATCCAGGCTTACTAAACACTACAGTAAAAATACTTCCTACAGGACTAGACGCACTTAATTTGTAGGAACCATTTGAACCTGTCGAAGTTGTTGAAACAATTTTTCCATTTACTAAACAATTAACAGTAACACCTGCTTCAGGCTTATCTCCTGTGTCACTATTTGTGATTTTCCCACCAAAATTAAAAGTAATATCCTGAGAAATCCCAACAAATGAGAACAAAAATGCGCTTATAAATAAAATTATTTTCATATTCAGTAATTTTAAACGGCATTCTGTACATCTTGTTACAGAATTGGTTTAATTTTGTATAAACTTTTTTAATAAAGCTCATCACATTACAAATATCGTAAAAATACTTTAAATATAACACTTATTTAAAATGCTAAATACAAACCAATTAAGCTACTGGGAATTAAACACTTACTTAAATAACATTGATTTTTTAATAGTTGGAGCTGGAATAGTTGGATATAGTACAGCTTTAGAGTTGAAAAAATCGAATCCAAATGCAAAAGTATTAATTATAGAAAGAGGATTTCTCCCAACTGGTGCGAGTAGTAAGAATGCAGGATTTGCGTGTTTTGGAAGTGCCACAGAATTAGTGGATGATTTATCTAAAATTACTGAAAAAGATGTTTGGGAAACAGTTGCTATGCGTTGGGAAGGGTTACAAAATTTAAAAAGTATTATTGGAATTGAAAATTTAGATTTACAAATCAATGGATCTTGGGATTTAATCACAAAAAACGAAGAAAATCAAGCTTCTTTAACCAAAGATAAAATCGATTATTTAAATCAAAAATCTTTTGAAATTACAGGTGAATCCAATATCTATTCAATCGATTCAGAAGTGGGATCTAAATTTGGTTTTAAAGGTGTCAATACCAGTTTTTATAATCGTTTAGAAGGTCAAATTAATACTGGACAAATGATCGATAAATTTCACCAATTAGCAATAGAAAAAGGGATAAAATGTTTGTTTGGAATTGAAGTTTTATCTCTGGAATCGACCGATAATTCAGTCCATTTAAATACCTCTTTTGGGGAAATGAAAGCGAATAAGGTTGCAATTTGCACCAATGGTTTTGCGAAACAACTTCTACCGAATAAAGATGTTCAACCTGCTCGTGCACAAGTTATCATCACAAAACCAATTGAAAATTTAAAAATTAAAGGAACGTTCCATTACCAACAAGGATATTATTATTTCAGAAACATTCACAATCGAATACTTTTAGGTGGAGGTCGGAATTTAAATTTCGAAGGAGAAACAACTACAGAAATTGCTCAAACTGATCAAATTCAAAATGCCTTAAAAGAATTAATGAAAACAGTTATTTTACCAAACACTTCCTACGAAATAGATCATACTTGGTCAGGTATTATGGGAGTTGGAGCTACAAAAAAACCAATTATTCAAAAAATTCATTCAAACGTTGCTATCGGAGTTAGAATGGGCGGAATGGGAGTTGCGATTGGCTCATTGGTTGGCAATGAAGTCGCAAAACTATTTAAGTAATTTCAATATTTAACAAAAAAATATTACTATGTTAGAAACAAGTCTTCTTCGTTCAAAACTGAAAAAAAAATCGTAAGTTTGATAAATAAATTTAGAATCATGAAAAACATTGCTTTAGTTGATAAACACATTGCTTTAGGAGGGAAAATGGTTCCCTTTGCTGGTTATAATATGCCTGTTCAATATGAAGGTGTAACAATAGAACATGAAACAGTAAGAAATGCTGTTGGTGTTTTTGATGTTTCTCACATGGGTGAATTTGTTTTAAGAGGACCTAATGCCTTAGAATTAATTCAAAAAATTTCTTCGAATGACGCATCTGTTTTAGTAGATGGAAAAGCCCAATATTCTTGCATGCCAAATGGAAAAGGAGGAATAGTAGATGATTTAATTATATACAAAGTAAATTCTGAAGAGTATTTCATCGTTGTGAATGCTTCTAACATTGAAAAAGATTGGAATTGGATCACTTCTTTAAATGATTTAGGAGTTGAAATGGAAAATCTTTCTGATGAATATTCATTGTTTGCAATTCAAGGACCTAAAGCTGCTGAAGCTATGCAATCGTTGACAGAAGTCAATTTAAAAGACATGGTGTATTATACTTTTCAATACGGAACATTTGCTGGAATTGAAAATGTAATGATATCTGCAACTGGATATACAGGTTCAGGAGGATTTGAAATTTATGTTAAAAATAAAGATGCTGAACAGGTTTGGGACCGTATTTTTGAAGCTGGTAAATCTTTTGGAATTAAACCTATCGGATTAGCTGCTAGAGATACTTTGCGTTTAGAAATGGGATTTTGTTTGTACGGAAATGATATTGACGACACAACTTCTCCATTAGAAGCGGGATTGGGATGGATTACAAAATTCACAAAAGAGTTTACAGATTCTGATTTTTTGAAAAAACAAAAGGAAGAAGGTGTTACACGTAAATTAGTAGCTTTCGAAATGGTTGATAAAGGAATTCCAAGACATGATTACCCAATCGTTAATGCCGAAGGTAAAGTAATCGGAAAAGTAAATTCTGGAACGATGTCACCTAGTATGAAAGTTGGGATCGGAATGGGCTACGTAACAATTGACAACGCAGCTCTTGATTCTGAAATATTTATTGAAATCCGAAATAAAGGTGTGAAAGCAAAGGTTGTTAAATTGCCATTTTATAAGAAAGAAATAGACGTTAAGTCACAATCGTTAACAGACACAAAACCGCTTCGGATGAAGGATGAAGAGTTGTGTTTTTAACATAAGTATTGAATCTTAATATTAAAAAAAAGCCTTGACGATTGTTGAGGCTTTTTTTTTACTTTTGAAATAGAAAATAAACATTCACAAATTGATTTGATAAAACATGATTTTAATCAACCATTCACTACCTCTCATTTTTTTTGTTCTAAAAGAAAATCCTACTAATTATTTGCTTCTATTTAGTTTTGCTATAATAATTGTTGTTAAAATTTTCAGTTCTGAATCGATTACCTCTAAATTAGGTGAAAATAACTATGGTAAGGAACGTTTTTCTAATTCTTATAATGAAGATAATTATGAAAAAAGTAATTTCAATTATTATGCTAGGTTCAATGATAAAAATCTAATGGAAGCACTTATATCTCTAACAATAACAATGTTATTTAAAGATAGAACAGATTTTCCTCAAAAAATAGCATTCATTAAAAAATATTTCTATAAAAAATTCACTTCAAGCTACAAATATTTCCCAGGTATCTTCACACACCGACTTAAAAATCACACTACTACAGAAAGTATCTGTAAATGGATAAACAAGCGAATCCCTGAAAATCAAGAACGTATCAACATCCTTTATTTCCTTGCTGGAATATCAATGATCGATGGCAGTTTATCAAAAAAAGAGCACAATTTTTTAATTCAAATTCAAGAACTTTTAAAGTTAGAAAAGAAAGATTTAGATTCCATTATTGCCATGTTTACTAGACATGAAGAATACAAAAAAGAACAAAATGAACAACATTCTATTACAAATAACGAAAGAAGAACGAAAGCTAAAATTGAAATTTATTGTACTATTTTAGAAATCCCATCTTCTTCTACTTTTGAGGAAATAAAAAAAGCATATCGAAAATTAGCAATGCTCAATCACCCAGACAAATATGAAAAAGCTGGAAAAGAGATGGTTAATTTAGCAAACGAACGTTTTTTGAAAATTCAAGATGCGTATGAGTTTTTAGAAAAAGTACACATTTCAAAAAAAACAATTTAAATAAAAAGGAAAAAGGAAATTGTAATCAGTATAATGAGAATGAAATAAACAATTAAATGATACGTCAATTTTCCGTTTGATTTCTCTACAATCCAATCAAATATCGTTTTCAATATGAATTAATTAAATTAGGTTCTAATTCTATCTCTTCTTTCGGAACACGAAAAAGCATTATCAAACCTACAACAAAAAAGAATGCTACCGAAATAATAGAATAACGGATCGATCCTGTTAACATTTCCATTAAACCAAAAAACAACAATCCCAATACAATACCTAATTTTTCTGTAACATCATAAAAAGAGAAGTAACTGGCATGATCTGTTGTTTCTGGTAGAAACTTTGAATAAGTTGATCGTCCAATTGCTTGAACTCCACCCATAACCAAACCAACCATAGAAGCTAAAATATAAAACTCAACTGGCTCTACGATAATGTATGCATAAAAACAAAGTGCTACCCATATAGAAACTGAAAAAATCAATGTCTTAATATTTCCAATTCTATCCGACAATTTTGACATGAAAAATGCACCTAAAGCACCTAAAATCTGAATTAATAAAATCGCAATTATCAAACCTGTTCCACCTTTCCCTTTTGGCCAATGAATTTCTTTGTTTGCAAAAATAGTCGCCATCAACATAACCGTTTGAACTCCTGTGTTGAAAAAGAAAAAAGATGTTAAATATCTTTTTAATCGATGTGTCTTCTTAAATTCTGAAAAAACAATTTTTAATTCTTTTAAACCTCTCCAAATAATTCCTTTTTCCGGTTTCTTATTAAAAACATTATTAGGTAAAACCCTATAAGTAATCTGACTAAATCCAATCCACCAAAGTCCTACTAATACAAAACAATAACGCATGTACTGTGAAACAACAGCAATATTTTGATGACCTTCACTATCCTTGGGTACTGACATTATCAAAGACAAGCAAATGATTAATAACAACATTGAACCAATATACCCCATAATAAAACCTCTAGCTGAAATTTTATCATGATCTTGTATATCTGCAATTTCAGGTAAAAAAGCATTGTAAAAGACTAAACTATTCCAAAAACCAATACTTGCTATAAACAAAGTAAACATCCCTAATTCAAGATGATTTACATCAAAAAAGTACAACGATATGCAAGAAAGTGCACCTAAATAACAAAAGAATTGAAGAAACTTTTTCTTTTTACCCGAATAATCAGCAATTCCTGACAACATAGGGGAAAGAAAAGCAACAATTAAGAAAGAACATGCCAAAACGAATGAAAACAGAACAGATGAAGAGATTTGAATTCCAAAGAAATTTACAAAAACCGTTTTTCCTGGAATTAAAATTGCCTCTTTATCTTTCAGAATATTTATTTTATAATATTCTTTCGTTATAATATCATAAAAAATAGGAAATATAGCTGAAGAAATTACTAGATTATATACAGAATTTGCCCAATCATAAAAAACCCATCCTCTAATAATCTTCTCATTTCCTTTTTCCATCAATTTTATTTCAAAATAGATTACAATTTCTCAACAACTCCATTTACATAATCACTTAAATACTCAAAATGAGGATTTAACGTTCCTTGTAAATTTGTTTCACTTCCTCTTAAAATGATGTCATCTGGATCTTCATTAAACATAGCAGGAAATATATGCTTAATTAATTCATCTCCAAAATCTTTAGAAGCATCTAAAGGCAATTCACACGGTAAATTATCAACCGCCATAACTGCAACAACACCTACTTTCATGAAATCATCTTCGCTTTCAGTGATTGGATTATATCCATAAATAGGATCAATAATTGTACTCGAACGAATAGTACATCCAATTGGCTCATCAATATCACAAGAAATATCAGCAACAACTGACAAACGACTTGTTTCAGATTTAAAATCTTCTTTCGTTAAAATATACGGTGATGCATTGTTCCAAAAATGACAAGGAATATACATATCCGTTTCACTTAAAAAACGAGGTAAAGTTGATTTATAATTCTCTGGATTTGAATAAAATTCTTTCTTGTTAAATTCAGAACCGTCAATTCTTCCGTAATAATCTTCAACTTCTAATTGAGTATAGACCGGTGTATTAAAAGTTTGACTCAAAAATTCTTCTGGAGTTACTTCTTTAATTGGTAGTAAATCTAAAATTTCTCTCGCTCCGTGCCCTACTCTTCCGTAACCTGTTAAAAGAATTTTTGTTGTTTCAGGAAGAACTACTTTTTTCAATTCTGTTTCTACTTCTTTTCTATCAGTACAAGCATTAGCTGCTTTCAATGAAAATAATTTATGTTTTAATCCAAAAGTTCTAAAACCATTGTAACAACCAACAATTCCAGCATACCGACCAAAACCAATAATTCTCTTATTTGTTTTATCTTTTAATGCTTCATAGTCGATCATTTGAATTTTTTTCTCCAATAACGCCTGTAACAAAGGTCTGTTATAGGCTTGTTTTTTTATAGTATGAGAGAAAAACATAAATTTTTTGTTTGGAATTAAATCAGAAATATTTACTTCTTTTACTCCAATAATTATATCACAATCACTCAAATCCTCAGACATAGTAACACCTTCAGCTAAATATTCTTCATCTTTAAATGAACGAATTGGACTAGGCTGAACAATTACTTCAACATTTGAAAATTTAATTTCAACAATTTTACATTGTTTAGGCGAAAGAGGAACTCGTTTATCTGGCGGAACTTTTCCCTCCCTTATTACTCCTAATTTAATCTTTTTCATACTAAAATATCTACTACTATTATACTACTACTATTATACTACTACTGTATACTACTCAACTTTCTATTGGTTGCTTTAACAAATAAGAATCAATGAATTCTCTAACACAACCTTCTCCCCCTTTTTTAGATAAAATAATATCTACATTTGTTTTTACAATATCCATTGCATCAGACGGACAAGCAGAAAATCCAACTTTTTTGATTATTTCCAAATCATTCACATCGTCTCCAATTATAGCTACATTATCAAACGTCAAACTAAGTTTGGTACAAATATCGGATAAAATATCTATTTTTTTAAACCTTCCTACGTAACAATGTTGAATTCCTAACATTTCAGAACGTGTTTTTACCATTCCATCCTTAAATCCAGATGAAATAATAGCCACTTGAAAATCTATTTTTGTTAAGTGCATGATAGCCATACCATCTTTGGTATTGTACTTCTTAATTTGGTCACCATTTTCAGTAAAATACATTCCCCCATCTGTCATCACCCCATCAACATCAAGAACTAAAAGTTTTATATTATTTAACTTCGTTTTCAAAGCATTTGTTTTAAACATCGGTTTAAACAAAAGTGAATGTAAATCAATATTG
>OBEQ010303384.1_pt1 | contig 12431 bp, 22 predicted proteins | sample 1670901 | NCBI WGS metagenome assembly OBEQ01 (sample SAMEA104232315, study PRJEB22302) | groundwater metagenome | biome: forest; feature: aquifer; material: groundwater | place: USA | collected 2011-08-07 | depth 5.4 m | reverse complement strand
CCGGGAAGGATTTTTATAAAATGCATCCGCATCTTGCCCGAGACATATGCAAGAATTATCTGGCCGTTTTCCAGCTCAACTCTAAACATTGCATTTGGCAAGGTTTCGAGGATTGTGCCCTGAACTTCTATATTTTCTTCTTTTGCCATAAGTTAGAAGTATAACTTTCTCAATTGTATTTAGTCAATATTCTCGGTTTATCCGAGGTCACCAACACTGTGTGCTCGAAGTGAGCGGACTTTTTTCCGTCCTTCGTAACAGCTGTCCACCCGTCATCCAGTATTTTCACCTCGTGACTGCCGGCATTGACCATCGGCTCTATCGCCAGGGTCATTCCCCTCTTCAGCCTCGGGCCCTGACCAGGCACCCCGTAATTAGGCACCTGCGGCTCTTCGTGAAGTTCCCTGCCTATTCCATGGCCGACAAAAAGCCTGACGATGGAGAAACCGTTCTTTTCAACATGCCTCTGGATCGCACCGGAAATATCATAGAGGCGATTACCTTCAACCGCGCTCTGGATTCCCAAATACAGCGCCTCTTCTGTCACCCTTATAAGTTCGGTGGCCTCCCTGTCTATCGTGCCGACAGGGATCGTTACGGCACCGTCACCATAAAAGCCGTCCAGCAAGACGCCGATGTCTATGCTCACGATGTCACCATCCTTGAGCACTCGCGACGACGGGATTCCGTGCACAACCTGTTCATTGACAGAGGTGCAGACGCTCGCGGGATAGCCCCTGTATCCTTTAAAGGCCGGAATGCCGCCAAGAGCTCTTATCCGTTCATCCGCGAAATCCTCAATCTCCTTGGTTGTAAGGCCGACTTTCACCACGTCCTTCAATGATTCGAGGACATCCGCCACAATCCGGCCCGACCTGGCCATTTTTTCGATCTCCCCGGGAGATTTCAGGAAGATCACATCAATTCTCAAATAACAGTCTATGTGAAATAAGTCCCATCAGTGCCATAAGGCTGCGAGGCGAATACGAAATATCCTTTGCAGATGCGGGTATTAGCCTCGCGGATCCCCGGATGCGTCATCCCTTTCTGCCCTTGAGCCTGCCCTTCTTTAGAAAACCCTCATAAGAACGGGTCACCAGATGAGATTCTATCTGGGAAACCGTATCCAGGGCCACGCCCACCGCGATAAGGAGGGAGGTTCCGCCGAAATAAAAAGGCACTCTGAACCTCGTAATTAGGATCTCGGGTATAACGCAGATAAGCGCCAGGTAAATCGCGCCCACAAATGTCAGCCTCGATAGTACACGGTATAGGTATTCCGATGTCTTCTGTCCGGGCCTTATTCCCGGCACATACCCGCCATATTTTTTGAGGTTGTCGGCGATATCGACCGGGTTAAAGACTATGGCCGTATAAAAATAGGCAAAGAAGAAGATCATGCTCACATATAAGATCGTATAGACGATCGTTCCCGGTGACAGTTGTTTCGCGAACGACTGGACCCATGGGATCGGTATAAAGCCGGCCACTGTCGCGGGAAACATGATGATGGACGACGCAAAGATCGGAGGGATAACGCCGGCAGTGTTTATCTTCAGCGGCAGGTGTGTAGACTGCCCTCCGTAAACCTTTCTTCCGACTACTCTCTTTGCGTACTGTACCGGTATCTTCCTTTGTCCTCTCTCCATAAGGATGATACCCGCTATGACTCCGACCATCATTACGATCAGGAACAAGACAAAAAAGATTGAAAGCTCGCCCGCCTGCACCAGTCTTATGGTACTGATTATCGCATTCGGGAACCTGGCGACAATACCCGCAAATATAATGAGGGATATGCCGTTACCTATTCCCCTCTCGGTGATCTGCTCGCCCAGCCACATTATAAATGCCGTTCCTGATGTGAGCGTAATCATAGTGATAAGCCTGAACGACCATCCGGGGTTTTGTACGAAGGCCCCCTGGGACATGCTCTCCAGGCCCGCCGCGATCCCGAAAGACTGTATCGCGCTGATGGCTATCGTACCATATCTCGTATATCTCGTTATCTTCTTTCTGCCCGTCTCACCCTCTTTCGCAAGTTTCCCGATTGCGGGGATGACAACGGTAAGCAGCTGCATAATGATCGATGCGCTGATGTATGGCATAATGCCCAGGGCAAAGATCGTGACCTTGGATAGCGCTCCGCCGGAAAACATATCGAAGAACTTCATGAAAGAGCCCGCCTGCTGGGTAAGGAATTTGCTTAACTCTTCACCATTTATACCCGGAGTAGGGACATGGCAGCCAATCCTGTAAACCGTCAGAAGCGCCAGGGTGAAAAATATCCTGTTCTTCAGTTCCGTGATTTTGAAAATGTTTTGGAAGCTTGTAAGGAGGCCCAACTTATATTACCTCTGCCTTGCCGCCGGCAGCCGCGATTTTTTCGGTCGCAGCGGCACTAAATGCCGTGGCCTTCACAGTAACGGGTCTTTCGAGCTTACCGTCGCCCAGCACCTTGAGTCCGTCCTTCATGTCCCTTATAATCCTTTTCTCGACAAGGGTTTCAGGCGTAATCACATCGAGCCCCTTGAGGTCGTTTATCTTGTCCAGGTTAATGACGGCGTATTCGATTCTCGACCTGTTTTTGAATCCTCGCTTCGGCAGCCTTCTTTGCAGCGGCATCTGACCGCCTTCAAAACCGAGGCCGGTTGTGCCCCCGGACCTGGCCTTCTGTCCTTTGTGGCCTTTGCAGGAAGTCTTTCCATGGCCTGAACCAACGCCCCTACCGACTCTCTTGCTGCGCTTGCGGCTGCCTACGGCAGGCTTTATATCTTCTATCTTCATGGTAACAGTCAATCCTCCAGACTATTTATTGTCTACCTTTTCGACTTCTATAAGATGGGAAACCTTGCGTATCATTCCCTTCATCGCCGCGTCGTCATTTTTCAAAACGGTGCTCCCTATTTTTTTCAGACCGAACGATTGCAGAACCCTTTTTTGTTTGTCCGGAATGCCGACGTAGCCTTTCTTCAAAGTTATCTTCAGCATTTCTAACCCGCGACCTCCTGTACCTCTTCTTCACTCTTGCCCCTAAGCTTTATGACCAAGTCCGGGTCCTTCAGGTTTACAAGACCATTTATAGTCGCCAGGACGGTGTTGAAGGGGTTATGGTTCCCTAACGACTTCGCTACGATGTCCTGAATGCCTGCCACCTCAAGCACCGCCCTCACAGCGCCGCCTGCTATAAGCCCTGTCCCTTTCTTGGCGGGATTCATCACGACCGACCCTGATCCGAATTGGCCCACAATCCTGTGAGGGATCGTCCCCTCTTTCAAAGGGAACTTCAGGAGGGATTTCTTTGCCTGTTCTACCGCCTTACGTATGGCTTCGGGCACCTCGGAGGCCTTGCCCTTTCCGGTGCCGACAGTCCCTTCCCCGTCACCTACAACGACGAGGGCGCTGAAGGAAAAACGCCTGCCTCCCTTCACGACCTTGGCTACCCTATTTATGTAAACTACCTTATCTTTTAAATTCAAACCTTCCGGGTCAATCCTTCCCACCTTGCCTCCTTGCACAATTCTCAGTCATGTTAGAATTCCAGTCCCGCTTCCCTGGCAGCGTCCGCCAGCGCCTTTATCCTGCCGTGATAAAGATATCCGCTTTTATCGAAAACGACCTTCTTAATGCCTTTTTCGATCGCCTTCTTCGCCACCAGCGCCCCTACTTCCTTTGCGGTCTTGCAGTTGCCCTTGTGCTGCTTCAACTCTTTTATGGGGCTGTCGAGGCTCGAAGCCGAGATCAAAGTCTTGCCCTCCGTATCATTAATGATCTGGGCATGTATATGGTTTAAACTCCGATACACGGAAAGGCGCAATCTTTCACTTGTACCGACCACCTTTTTTCTGGCCCGCTCATGGCGCCGTTGCCTTCCTTCTAGTCTGCTCTTAGCCAAAATAGCCTCCTACACCTTTTATATCGCTGCGAGGATCAGCAGATCGCCCGCACTACTTCTTGCCTGTCTTGCCGACCTTCAGCTTCAACCTCTGGCCGCTGAACCTAAGCCCCTTGCCTTTATACGCATCAGGACTCCTCAGTGCCCTCAGATTCGCCGCCACCTGGCCTATCACCTGCTTATCAACGCCGGTAAGGGTAATCTGAGTCTGCTTCTGGTCCATCGCCGCGTTTATGCCGTCCGGCAGGTTATATTCAACTGCATGAGAATATCCGAGCGAAAGAACGATCTTCCTCCCCTGCACCTGGGCCCTGTAACCGACACCTACGATATCGAGGACTCTTTGATATCCCTGGGTAACTCCGAGGACCATGTTCGCTATCAGACTCCTTGTCAGTCCGTGAAGGGCCCTGTTCTTCTTCTGGTCGTCTGCCCGTCCGACAACGATCTCCTTATCTTTGACTGAAACCATCGTCCCGGTCGGGAAACTCCACTGGAGTTCGCCCTTCGGCCCTTTTACCTTTATCGTGCTATCCAGCAGCCTTATATCGACCCCGGAGGGGATCTCTACCGGCTTCTTACCGATTCTCGACATCTCGATTCTCCTTTACCAGATATGGCAGAGAACTTCTCCGCCGACTTTTTCCCGCCGGCATGCCTTGTCCCCGAGCACTCCCCTCGAAGTGGTGAGCACTGAGATGCCGACACCGCCCATCACGGTCGGTACCGAATCTTTATCGGCGTATACCCTTCTGCCGGGTTTGCTGATTCTCTTGATGCCTGAAATTACCGCTGCATCGTCGGCAGTATACTTAAGGGTGATCCGCAGTATGCCCTGCTTCTTGTCCTTCAGTATTTTGTAAGCCCGTATAAACCCTTCTTCCTTCATGATCTTCGCTATCTCAAGCTTCATCCTCGATGCAGGCACATCGACCTTCTCCGACTTTATCATGACGGCATTTCTTACCCTTGTAAGCATATCTGCAATTGGATCTGTCATCATAAGTTCACCCCTACCAGCTTGATTTCGTCACTCCGGGGATCTGCCCCTGGAGCGCATGCGTTCTAAAGCATATACGGCACATGCCGAACTGCCTCAGATAGCCTCTCGGCCGGCCGCAAACCTTGCACCGGTTATGGGCCCTGACCTGGAACTTGGGAGGCCGCTTTGCTTTTTCTATCATGCACGTTTTCGCCATTGAATAATACCTCTCTCTAATTTCTAAACGGGACGCCCAGGTAACGCAGGAGCGCCTTGCTCTCTTTATCTGTCTTCGCGGACGTACAGATGATGACGTCCAGCCCGTGGACCATATCAACCTTGTCATAATCTATTTCCGGGAAAATAATCTGCTCCTTTATACCAAGGGAGTAGTTGCCCCTGCCGTCAAAGGACTTTCCGGAAACCCCTCTGAAGTCTCTGATTCTCGGCAGTGCAGCGCTGATCAGCCTGTCGAGGAATTCGTACATGACGTCTCCCCTCAGTGTAACCTTGCAGCCTATCGGCATCCCCTGCCTCAACTTGAATGTTGCGATCGATTTCTTGGCCTTTGTCACTTGCGCCTTCTGCCCGGTGATCATTGCAAGCTCCTTCTGTGCGGCATCGAGAAGTTTTATGTTCTGGATAGCCTCGCCGAGCCCGACGTTCAAGACGACCTTCTGAATCTTAGGAGCCTGCATAATATTATTATACGAGAACTCCTTCATCATCGAGGGGATGATATCTTTCTTGTATTTTTCCTTAAGCCGTGGAGTCATTATCAGTCAATGACCTCCTTGCATTTTTTGCACGTCCTGTGTTTATTGCCGCCTTCAAAGACCGTTGCTCCTACCCTAGTCGGCTTGTTGCACTTCGGACAGACGAGCATGACATTGGACAACTGAATCGGGGCCTCTCTTTCGATGATGCCCCCCTGCGTGTATGTCTTGTTCGGTTTCATATGTTTTTTGATGATGTTGATCTTCTCTATCAATATCGCGCCTTTCTCCTTGTCGACCTTAAGCACACGCCCTGTTCTTCCTCTGTACTTGCCTGTAGTGACGTGAACCGTATCCTCTTTCCTTATTCCTAAAGCCATATATCCTCCTACAGTACCTCTGGAGCGAGAGAAATTATCTTCATGTATTCCCTCCACCTCAGCTCTCTCGCGACCGGTCCGAATATTCTCGTCCCCACAGGCTCGCCCTGCGGATTGATCAGAACTACAGCGTTCTGATCGAAGCGTATATAAGAACCGTCGGGTCTTCTCGCCTCTCTCTTCGTGCGGACCACGACTGCCTTGGTGACCGAACCTTTCTTGATGTTGCTGTCCGGCAGGGCTTCCTTTACGCTAACGACGACAACGTCTCCCAGCCCCGCATACCTTCTGCGCGATCCTCCGAGGACCTTCACGCACTGAACCCTCTTTGCGCCGGAATTGTCTGCTACTTCAAGCATGCTCCTGAGCTGGATCATTTTTCGCTGCTCCTTGCGGCCTTTTTCAGGATCTCAAGAACAAGCCATCTCTTGTCCTTGCTGACCGGCCTCGTCTCGATGATCTTCACGGCGTCGCCGACCCGGCATTCGTTGTTCGCATCGTGGGCCTTGAACTTGGCCACCTTCCTTACGGCCTTTCTGTAAACCGGGTGCTGAAACTGTCTCGTGATTGCGACCACGACGGTCTTGTCCATCTTGCTGCTCACTACTTTTCCGGTATAAGTTTTATCAGTCATCTTTAACCTTCCAACCTCATTTTTATAACCAGCAATTTCACTTGTCCTTCTTGTCCCTTTCGGTGATCATCGTCAACACCCTCGCGATGTCCTTACGGATCCTGCGAATGCGCATTGGGTTTTCAATCTCACCAGTGGCCTGCTGGAACCTGAGATTAAAGAGCTCTTTTCTCAGATCCTGCTCTTTCCTCTGCAGCTCTTCAACCGCCAGTTCTCTCAGCTCTGAGACCTTCATAGTACGCCCCCTTCCCGTTTCACGAACTTCGTCGAGACAGGAAGCTTGTGGGAGGCAAGCCGCAGCGCCTCTTTTGCCAGGCTCTCGGTTACGCCGGAAATCTCATAGAGGATCCTTCCCGGCTTCACGACGGCGACCCAGTATTCGGGTGCACCCTTTCCTTTTCCCATTCTCGTTTCAGCCGGCTTTTTTGTAATAGGCTTGTCCGGGAATACCCTGATCCATACCTTGCATCCCCTTTTCACATGTCGTGTAATCGCAATCCTGGCGGCCTCGATTTGTCTCGATGAAACCCAGCCGGGTTCCATTGCCTTCAGGCCGAACTCGCCGAAGGACACATCAGAGCCGGCGTAGGCCTTGCCATTCATATTGCCTTTCTGCATCTTCCTGAATTTAACTTTTTTGGGCATCAACATAACAAAGTCCCCTTATATGGCCGCTGCTTCCGTACTGGGTCTCACTTCAGGCAGTACGTCGCCCGTATAGACCCAGACTTTCACACCTATTATTCCGTATGTCGTCTTCGCCTGGGCGAATCCGTAATGTATATCGGCCCTGAATGTATGGAGAGGCACCCGCCCCTCTCTGTACCACTCGGTCCTAGCGATTTCAGCTCCCGCCAGCCTGCCCGAGCATGTGATCTTGATTCCCTGCGCGCCGAACCGCAGCGCCGAAGCGACGGCCTTTTTCATCGCCCTTCTGAAGGCGACCCTTTTTTCAAGCTGGAGAGCGATATTTTCGGCAACAAGCTGGGCGTCTACCTCAGGCTTCCTTATCTCTTTGATATCGACCATAGCCTGTTTTCCGCTCATCAGTTCCAGATCCTTGCGGAGCTTTTCTACTTCCGAACCCTTTTTCCCGATAATAATCCCCGGCCTTGCCGTATGTATAATAACCCTGATCTTCTGGCCAGCACGCTCTATCTCAATCTTGGCAACCCCCGCATGAAAGAGCTTTGCCTTGATCTCTTTCTTGATCGTCAAATCCTCGAGCAATTGGGCGGCGTATCCTTTCTTCAGATACCACCGGGAGTCCCATGTCCTTGTAATGCCTAATCTAATCCCTATGGGATGCGTCTTCTGGCCCAAAATCTCCTCCTGATTATTCCGCTGTTATTTTCAATGTTATATGACAGGACTTCTTTTTTATGACATTCGCCCTGCCCATCGATCTCTGTTCCACTCTTTTCATGATGGAGCCCTGGTCCACAGCCCCGCTGACTATCATCGCTTCGGAATCGGCATTGGCATCCTTCTGTTCCGCGTTGGCCATTACCGACTTGAGCATCTTTTCTATGTGTTTCGCCCCGCGATACGGCATGAACCTTAGGGCCAGCAGCGCATCGCCGGCCTTCTTGCCCCTAATGAGGTCTACTATCCTCCGCGCCTTTCTCGGGGTAATCCTTGCGTATTTCAGTGTCACTTTTGCATCCATCTCATCAACCCTTTACCGTAGTGGTCTTAGTCGAGCCTGAATGGCCCCTGAATGTCCTCGTGGGAGAGAATTCTCCGAGCTTATGCCCGACCATATTTTCCGTCACATAGACAGGGATAAATTTCTTCCCGTTGTGAACGGCAAAAGTATACCCTATGAAGTCAGGCAGGATCACAGAGCGCCTAGACCATGTCTTTATCAGCTTCTTTTCGCCTGACGAAGCCATATCTTTAACTTTTTTCATGACCTTTTCATCGACAAACGGGCCCTTTTTTAATGACCGTGGCAATTTACTTCCTCCTCTTCACGATATACATGTCTGTCCTCTTGCTGTTCCGCGTCTTTATGCCCTCGGGTACGCCCCACGGTGTACACGGCGGCCTTCCTCCGGAACTTCTTCCCTCACCGCCGCCTAGCGGATGATCGATAGGGTTCATGGCTACGCCCCTTACATGCGGCCTCTTGCCCACCCATCTGTTCCTGCCCGCCTTGCCGAGAGAAATATTCTCATGGTCGGGATTGCTCACCTGTCCTATGGTAGCCATGCACTTGGCGGGCACCAGCCTGACTTCGCCCGAAGCCATCTTGACCTGGACATAATTTTCATCCTTCGCGATGAGTTGGGCCTGCGAACCCGCGCTTCTCACCATTTTCGCGCCCTGTCCGGGCCGCAGCTCGATGTTATGGATAAAGGTACCGAGCGGCATATCACTGAGCGGAAGGGCATTGCCGGTTTTGATCTCCGCACCCCTGCCTGAAACGACCTGCTCACCTACGCTCATACCCGCCGGCAGGATGATATACCTCTTCTCGCCGTCCTTGTATTTCAGCAGGGCGATTCTGGCCGAACGGTTTGGATCGTATTCGATTGTATCGATCACTGCGGGGACGCCGAATTTGTCTCTCTTAAAGTCGATAACCCTGTATTTCCTCCTGTTGCCGCCGCCTCTTTGCCATGCAGTGACACATCCGCTGTTGTTGCGTCCACCCGTCTTCCTCAGCGGCCTTACAAGGGATTTCAACGGCTCTGTCGCCGTGACATCCGCATAGTCCACTACTGTACGAAACCTTCTGCCGGGGGATGTCGGATTATATTTTTTAATTCCCATTATGCACCTTCAATGAAATCAAGTTTTTCTCCCTTTTTAAGGGTAATCAATGCCTTTTTTCTGTCGGATCTCTTCCCGATCGACTTGCCGTATCTCTTCCATTTTCCGTGGGTCTTGATGGTCGCCACCTTTTCGACCTTCACCTTAAATATCTCTTCAATAGCCTTCTTTATCTCAAGCTTATTGGCGTCCTTGCCGACTTCCACAAGCAGCTTGTTTTCCGATTCTTTGAGAGCGCTTCCCTTTTCTGTAAAGAGCGGCTTTTTTATTACGGTATATACGTTATTCATTTTTGAGCAGCCTCCGACAGCATCTCAGCAGCCTGTTTCGTCATCAGCAGCCTGCTATGCGCTGCAACATCATAACAGTTAAGGTCCGACACCCTAGTCACCGTAACGCCGGGGATATTCCGGGCGGACAGCACGATTGTTTCGTTATGTTCCGGGACAATGATAAGGGTGCTCTTACCGTCAAGTTCCAGTCTCTTCAAGACAGACATCATTTCCTTCGTCTGCGGCTTTTCAATGGAAAGCGTCTCGACCACGACAATCTCCCCGTCGGAAAACTTGCCGGAAAGAGCAGCCTTGAGCGCAAGTCTCCTAGCCTTCTTTGGTATTGCATAGGAGTAATCCCTGGGCTGAGGGCCGAATACCGTGCCTCCGCCTCTCCACAATGGGGAACGACTACTGCCTGATCTCGCCCGCCCGGTATGTTTTTGTTTCCACGGTTTTTTGCCGCCTCCGCTGACTAGGCCCTTCGTCTTCGTTGCGTGGGTACCCTGTCTCTGGTTTGCAAGGAAATTTACCACGGCATTATGAAGGACTCCGTCCTTCGCCTTCACCCCGAAAACTTCATCCGAAAGGTTGATTTTGCCGACCGGCTTATTGTTCTTATCTTTCACTTCGAATTCTGGCATCCTAATTTTCCTTTCTAATTTCGAGATACGTTCCCTTGGAACCAGGAACCGCCCCCAAAATGAGAAGAAGATTCTGATCGAGCTTAATATCGACCACCTTCAGGTTTTTAACCGTCACCCTTTCCGAGCCCATATGGCCCGGCATGCCTTTGTTCTTCCAGACCCTGGAAGGGAACGAGCTTGCCCCTATGGAGCCGGGGGCGCGGTAAAACATGGAGCCATGGGAAGCAGGGCCTCCGGCGTAATGGTGTCTCTTTACGACCCCCTGGAATCCCTTGCCCTTCGAGACGCCCGACACCGAAATAGTATCGCCCTTTTTAAATTTCTCGACCGTCAATAGCTCGCCGACCTTGAGGTCACCCATCGGAAACTCCTTGAGTATCTTATAGGGTTTTACCCCGATCTTCTTGAAAATGCCGCCCATGGGCTTATTGACCTTCTTTTCCTTTTTTATCTCAGAAAACCCGATCTTGGATGATTCGTAGCCGTCTTTTTCCTTTGTCTTCACCTGGATAACGCAGCAAGGCCCTGCTTCTATCACAGTGACGGGGAACATCTTTCCGCTCTCGTCATAGACCTGGGTCATCCCGAGCTTTCTTCCCAAAATCCCGATCATAGTTTTATCTCCACGTCCACCCCGGCTGCCAGTTCCAGCTTCATGAGGGCGTCTACCGTCTGAGGCGTTGCATCATGAATATCGATGAGCCTCTTATGGGTCCTGATCTCAAACTGTTCCCTCGACTTCTTGTCCACATGGGGAGACCTGAGGACCGTTATCTTGCTGATATGGGTAGGCAGCGGAACAGGTCCGGCAACCCTCGCCCCGGTCCTCTGCGCCGTATCGACGATCTCTTTCAATGACTGATCGAGAACCCTGTGATCGTATGCTTTTAGCTTTATCCTTATCTTTTGATTCACGTTTACTCCAATACCTCGGTAACGACTCCGGCTCCGACGGTGCGGCCGCCCTCTCTTATGGCAAACCTCAGCTCTTTCTCCATCGCGATCGGCGAGATCAGCTCAACCGAGAGGCTCACATTGTCCCCGGGCATCACCATCTCCACTCCCTCGGGTAGCTGCGCCACTCCCGTCACGTCCGTCGTCCTGAAATAAAACTGCGGCCGGTACCCCTTGAAAAACGGCGTATGCCTGCCACCCTCTTCCTTCGTCAATATATATACTTCGCACTTGAACTTCGTATGAGGCGTTATACTACCAGGTTTCGCCAATACTTGTCCACGCTCCACGTCGTCCTTACCTATTCCTCTTAACAACGCTCCTATGTTATCTCCGGCCCTGCCCTCATCCAGAAGCTTCCGGAACATCTCTACCCCGGTTACTACCGTCTTTCTCGTCTCCCCCAAGCCAACTATCTCCATTTCCTCGCCTACCTTGGCTATGCCCCTCTCTACCCTGCCCGTCACAACTGTCCCACGGCCAGAGATCGAAAATACGTCCTCTATCGGCATCAAAAACGGCTTGTCTATCGGCCTCTCAGGCGTCGGTACATAGCTGTCCACCGCATCCATCAGCTCATGTATGCTCTTGTACTCCTCAGCCTTGGGATCGGTACTCGTGCTCTCTATCGCCTTAAGCGCACTGCCCTTTACGATCGGTATCTTGTCCCCGGGGAACTGGTACTTAGACAATAGCTCCCTCACCTCAAGCTCCACAAGGTCCAATAGCTCAGGGTCGTCAACCATGTCCGTCTTGTTCATGTACACCACTATGTACGGAACCCCTACCTGTCTTGCAAGAAGTATATGCTCCCTCGTCTGCGGCATCGGCCCGTCTGCGGCACTCACCACCAGTATCGCCCCGTCCATCTGCGCCGCTCCAGTGATCATGTTCTTCACATAGTCGGCGTGCCCAGGACAATCTACATGCGCATAATGCCTCTTCGACGTCTCGTACTCAACATGCGCCGTCGCAATCGTTATTCCCCTGGCCTTCTCTTCAGGTGCGTTATCTATCGAATCATACGCCCTGTATGTCGCCTGCCCGGTAAACGCCAGCACCTTCGTGATCGCCGCCGTCAATGTCGTCTTGCCGTGGTCTACGTGCCCTATCGTCCCTACGTTGCAATGAGGTTTCGTCCTCTCAAATTTTGCCTTTGCCATCTTGCCTCCT
>OBEQ012499792.1_pt1 | contig 12432 bp, 15 predicted proteins | sample 1670901 | NCBI WGS metagenome assembly OBEQ01 (sample SAMEA104232315, study PRJEB22302) | groundwater metagenome | biome: forest; feature: aquifer; material: groundwater | place: USA | collected 2011-08-07 | depth 5.4 m | reverse complement strand
AAACCCTAGGGAAAATATTTTTGGCTTAGCTGAAGCTAAACAAAAAATATTTTCCCGTCGGTTTTGTCTCAAATCTGCCATTTTGGATCAAGAAGCGTATATGGCAACAGGCTTATTTGTTCTACCCAAAAATCCCCGGCACAGGCCAGGGATATTTGTTCATTTACCTTTTGAACATTTGCAGACGGGATGCTGTTTAACGCTTTGACCACTGTGGGGCACGACGTGCCTTCTTGAGACCTGGCTTTTTGCGTTCTTTGGAACGTGGATCGCGGGTCATGTACCCAAGTTTCTTGAGGACTTTGCGATAGGCTGGGTTGAGTTCGACGAGAGCACGCGCGACACCAAGACGCACAGCCTCGGCCTGACCACGCATACCACCGCCCGTGACGTTTGCGATCACGTCCATCGCACCATCCATTCCAACAACGGTGAGGGCGTTGCGCACTAAACCCTGCAACTCAAATCCAGGAAACACAACCTCTGCATCACGACCATTGATCTTGATTTGACCCGTACCTTTTTTGACGAGCTTTACACGAGCGATCGCTGTTTTACGACGACCGAGCGCTCCAATAAATGAACCAGGCTCATACACAACTTTCTCAAGAACAGGAGCAACCTCTTCTTGAATCTTTTTCACAACCTTTGCGCGAGGGGCCTTGGCCGCGGCAGGCGCTTTTTTCTTAGGTTCTGTAGCCATAACTAGTTCACGATCAACAAACGTTTAAGACGTTCTTTTTGCGTACGATTTTTTGCTAACATATACTTGACCGCGTGAACCAAGATCGCTCCTGGATGTTCCACTTGGAGTTTTCCAACAGGCGTACGATGGATCCCTCCGGGACGGTTTGATGAACGAAAGAAGACCTTTTGATCCATCTTTTTTCCGGTGTACACCAGTTTATCAGCGTTGATGATTTTCACAATCGCACCGCTATCAATATGAGGGGTATAGTCAGGACGATCTTTACCGGTGAGCATGTGTGCGATTTTTGTCGCTAAACGACCGACGACCTGTCCAGAGGCGTCGATGGTAACCGTGAGACGTTTGATCGTGGGCATGCCACGTGTATTTTTCCAAGCCATAGAATTATTTGACGAGTTGGATTTGGGCGACCGTTGCACCATCTCCTTTGCGAGATCCTAATTTAAGAATGCGGGTGTATCCACCAGGGCGCGTGGCATAGCGAGGGCCGAGCTCTTCGAGTACCTTGTTGACCGCATTTTCTGACAAAAGATCCTTCATGAGCAGTCGACGAGAGACGAGGCTCTTGGCACGACCACGCGTGATGAGCTTTTCCACAAACGGACGGACCGCCTTTGCCTTGGCAAGGGTGGTGTTGACATGCTCATACAAAATCACAGACGTCGCGAGACTGCGCAAAAGCGCGAGACGAGACGTCGCATTTCGATCGAGCGTTTTTCCTACACGGCGATGTCGCATATAATATATTATTCACTGTAGGTCAGATTCTTGAGCGTCGTCACATGATCCGTCACAATCTGCACCGCTTGATTCACGGCCTCGATAGGATCGATCGTTCCATCCGTTTCCACCCGTAAAACGAGCTTATCAAAGTCTGTCTTTTCTCCGACGCGGGTTGCCTCCACCTTGTAGGAAACATTGATCACGGGGTTGTAGAGGGCATCGATGGCGATCATCCCGAGCTCGAGCTTGTCTTTTCCACGTTCGTCGATAGACTTATATCCACGCCCCGGAGCTACCCACACGTCGACTTCGAAGCTCCCAGAAGAGCCCGTGATGGTTGCAATGGGCAACTCGGGATTCACGATGTCGACCAACGCATCTTTTTTAAAGTCTCGAGCCGTCACCTGTTTTTCTCCTTTTACAGCGAGTGTGAGCTTGACCGGTTCTTCCGAGAACAATTTGAGACGGAGCAACTTGAGGTTCAAAATGATTTCAAGCGCATCCTCTTTGATGTTTGGCAACGTCGCAAACTCATGATCTGCGCCTTTAATTTTTACCGCCGTGACGGCCGCACCGGACAGCGAAGACAAAAGCACACGTCGCAAGGCATTCCCAAGCGTCGTCCCGTAGCCTTGTGCACATGGTTCGACCACGAGCATTCCCTCATGTGGGCGATCGCCGCGCATGAATGTAATTTTTGATGGAAGCATGATGGGATCCATACGAAGGGTGGTGAAGAATAAAAAGGTTCAAAACGTTATTGACGAGAGTAGAATTCTACGATGAGCTTCACATCAAAAGGCTGTTGAAGCTCCTGTCCAAGCGGAACACCCGTGACCTTTGCGGACATATCGGATCCATTTAACGACAACCAAGAAGGGGCTTGATGCTTGCTTAATGTTTCCGTGGCACCCTTCCAATTCCCTTTATTTTGCTTGTTCTTGCGTACACCGATCACCTCTCCAGAACGGACACGATACGAAGGAATATTCACCTTTTTTCCATTTACATCAAAGTGTGCATGCGAGACAAATTGACGAGCCGCCGCACGCGTTTTTGCAAACCCGGCACGATACACCGCGTTGTCGAGACGTGTTTCGAGCAAACGAACGAGCGTTTCCCCTGTGTTGCCCTGCTTGGAAGCCGCTTCATCAAACAAGTTGCGAAACTGACGTTCGTTTAATCCGTAGATACGTTTCGCTTTCTGTTTTTCGCGTAACTGCTTTGCGAATTCCGTGGTACGTTTTCCGCCAGAAGGGCCGTGCACACCAGGAGCATATGGACGGCGAACAAGCGCCTTGACGTGGGCAGACCGATCGGAGACCGGCGCGCCTTCACGGCGAGAGAATTTAGCCTTAAGGTTTAATCTCATAATGCGTTAGACACGACGAGGACGTGGTGGACGACACCCGTTATGCGCCATCGGCGTCACGTCTTTAATCGAAAGCACGTTAATATTGTTTGCATTTAAGGCACGAAGCGCGCCTTCACGACCCTGACCAACGCCAGACACGAATACATGCACCTCTTTAATACCAAAGTCTTTAGTTTTTTCGGCAACATCACGGACAATCACAGAAGCCGCATATGGCGTGGCTTTTTTCGGCCCCTTGAACCCAACCACACCGGCACTTGACCACCCTAAGACGGCCCCATTCATATCCGTAAAAGAGACGATAGTGTTGTTAAAACTCGCCTGAATATAGGCTTTTCCTTGAGAAACTTGGGCGCGAACTTTTTTCCCGCCTTTTTTTGATTTTGGCTTGACTACCTTGGCCTTAGGAGCGGCGGCCTCGGCGGCAGCCGGCTTCTTTTTATCTTCACTCATAGTGATTAGGTCTTCTCAAGTTTACGTTTACCAGAACCCATGGTTTTGCGAACATTGCCACGGATGGTACGTGAATTCGTTTTTGTCCGTTGACCTCGAACAGGCAACCCTTTGATGTGACGACTCCCACGATACGAACCGATCTCTTTTAATCGCTTAATATTCGAGAGAACCTCACGGCGCAATTCCCCTTCTACCTTGTGGGTTTTTTCGACGACATCGCGCAGTTGGTTGGCCTGTGTTTCTGTAAGATCCTTGACACGAATATCCGATGAGATGCCCGTGCTTTTAAGGACGGAAGCGGCGGTCGTCGCACCAACACCGTAAATATAGGTAAGCGCGATTTCAACGCGCTTGTTCTGAGGGAGGGAGACTCCCGCGATACGTGCAATAGCCATAATGAGGAGGATTAGCCCTGACGCTGTTTATGTTTTGGATTCTTTGGGCACACGACAACGACACGGCCTTTACGGCGCGTGACCTGACAATCGCGGCACATGGGTTTGACAGACGATCGCACTTTCATAGAAACGCAAATTTGAAGGCTATAATCTATAAGTGATTCGACCCTTTGTCAAATCATAAGGAGTCATCTCGAGCTGAACCTGATCACCGGGGGTGAGACGAATACGATTCATACGCATCTTTCCAGAAAGATGGCAGAGGATGATCTGTCCGTTTTCAAGCTTGACCCGAAACGTGGCGGCGGGAAGATTTTCTTCAATCGTCCCTTTTACCACCAAGAAATCCTTGTTGGGAGAGACGTTGTTACCCGCCATAATGTTGATGCATGGATGCAAAGGAACGTGTGTACGTCGCATGAGGTGACTGCCGGGCATCTCCCTCGGTGTCACCGTGCATGAAGGCAAGCTTGGTACGGCACGTGGATAATTGAATGATTGGCCGGAGTATAGCAAGTTTTTCGCTAGACTGTCAATTAAACAGGGTTTGAACCAGTAACCGTAGCTTTTATCCGTCGAATACCTGCAGCAACCGCCTCTTCTTTTTGGATCTTAAATGCTCCCAGCTCTCCTGTCCGCGTCACATGTGGACCTCCGCAGATTTCCTTGGAAAAATCCCCCACGAAGTACACGTGCACCTTGTTTCTCACCTGGGCATATGTATCTTCAAAAAGCCCAATAACCCCGCGTGACTTCGCCTCTGGAACCGTCATGGGCTCCATAACAACCTCTTCATCGCGTTGAATGATGGTGTTCACGATCTCCTCGACACGCATAAGCTCCTCCGGTGTCACCTTCTGTGAATGCGAAAAATCAAATCGTAACCGTTCGGCGGTGATGTTAGATCCTCGTTGCTCGACATGATCTCCAAGCACCGTACGCAGTGCCTGATGCAAAAGATGTGTCGCGGTGTGCAATCGCGTGGTCTCGACAGATTGATCGGCAAGCCCCCCCTTAAAAACACCTGCAGAAGCAGTACGGGAAAGCTCCTGGTGTTTTGTGAATTCACGTTCAAACGTATCACGATCAACGGTCATACCACGCTCCCGCAACAATTCCTGTGTCAATTCCCATGGAAATCCATACGTGGAAAAAAGAGTGAATGCTTGTTCACCGCTTATCTGACCGATCCCGATCATCTTTTCAAATTCTTTCAGCCCCTTCTCGAGCGTCTTCGAGAACTTCTCCTCTTCCTTCGCGAGTTCTCCCTGAATTTTTTCCTGACGCGTCCTTAATTCGGTGTAATGCGAACCAAACGCATCAATAACCGTCTGACCAATCCTAGAGAGAAAGGGTCCCTGAATCCCTAGACGACGACCCTCTCGAATCGCTCGACGCAACAATCGACGCACCACATATCCAGCACCTACGTTAGAAGGAAGCACCCCGCTTCGATCGCCAATCACAAACGTGGCTGCACGAACGTGATCAGCGATAATACGAAACGACCTCGTGGAAGGCTGATCATGTCCATAGACTTTTCCAGAAACCGTTTCCAGCAAATGAATGCTGGGGAGAAATGCATCTGTCAAAAATACATCTGGATTATTATGAAGCGCGGCTGCGATACGCTCAAGTCCTCCTCCAAAGTCCACATTACGCTGTGCAAGTTTTGCAAACCCATCTTTTGTTTTTTGATATTCCATGAATACATTGTTTCCGATCTCCAAGAACCTTCCGCAGTCACAATTCACATGACAGTGAGGGCCAAACACCGCTCGATCTGCTTCCCCATGAAGATGTCCTGTGCCAGACGCGGGCGAAAAATCATAAAACATCTCTGTATCGGGCCCACCAGGCTCACCGATCGGCATCTTGCTTGGGATGCCAGAACGTGACCACCAATTCTTTTTTTCGTCGTAAAAAAAGATACGGCCACCTTGCATTCCATCACGCTCTGCATCGTCGACAACCCTCGCTTCTATCCCGATGAGAGCAAACAGTTTTTGCCAAAGCATGACCGCCTCTTCATCACGCGGAATACCAAGGGCCTCATTGCCTCGAAACGCCGTGATATAGAGACGCGTCGCATCAAGCCCAAGCCTTTGCGTTAAGAACTCGAACATCCAAGTAATCTGTTCCTCTTTAAAATAGGCGCCCAACGACCAGTTACCGAGCATCTCAAAAAAAGTGGTGTGACGATTGTCTCCTACCTCCTCAATATCTTGAGCACGAACACATGTTTGACTGTCAACAAGACGTGTGCCAAACGGATGCGATTCCCCCAATAAATACGGGATCATCGGCTGCATACCAGAGCCCGTAAATAACGTCGTTCCATCCTTGTCAGGAAGGAGGGATGCCGACGGCACAATCGCATGTGCTTTTTCTGCAAAAAAATCTAGATATGCTTTGCGAATCTCATGAATCGTCATACTATTTTTTCTTTTTGACTAAAATTATGATAGAGCGCCTCTGCTTGATTCACAAAAATCTTCAGAAGTGATACGTCGAAATCTTCTGGAATCCCCTTTTCTACGTGGAGTAAAAGGTACGCCTTGAAAGGACCCCGTGACTGATCCGAAGGAATAATCACAATCTTTTTGTGATCTTCTGATTCAAGAAGCGCGTGTGAAACACCCTGTTCGTGCACCTGTTTCAAATCACGATTCGCAATACGGAAGGCAAAACGCCCCTCTGGTTCATGATTAAACTCCCGTTCGGTGCGCAAAGGTTCGAGTTCGACAAAACGCAAGAGCGCACACTGCGCTCCCGCTGCGGCACAGGCATTTGCCGCCAACGCATGAAAGAGATCTTTTGGGAGTTGCTTGCCTTGCACGGCGGTGGACGCATCATGCGCCATGTTCTTCAGCAACTCTATCTTACGATTGATCGACCCAATGTACGCATAAGACTCCATGAGTTCTTTTTTCGCACGTTCATAATCCACCTGAACACGTTCTCGTTCACGTTCACGACGCTCCATGAACCGTTCATAAAACGTAAAGGTGAGGAGCCCAGCGAGACCAAAAACGAAAATGGTCATCTCTTCCAACGTGGTTTGTGAGATGCCAAAATAATCCCGCCGATAGATAGAGGGCGAGAGGACCGTAAGCACAAAAAAGAGGAGGTAAACAAGGGAGATCCACTCTAGTCGTTTGGTGGCACGAGGAGATTGCATTGGCGGTTAGGATAAAGGATTGTAGGCCAAAAATCCACCCCCAAGACATTCCTCTCCTTGGTATATGACAGCAGACTGTCCAGGAGCGAGCGCCCACACCGATTCAGCAAAGGTAACCTCGCCTCTACACGAAAGAATCGCTTGAACAGGAGGCTGTCTATACCGAATCGCGATCTCGACCTCCACCGACTCCCCCAACAGAGTTGGGTCCTGTACACACCAACGTGCATCCTGGATAAAAGCTTCCGTCGTATAGAGAAGCGGATGCTCACGATCCGCAACCACCACGAGACGGTTTTTTGCAAGATCTTTTTTTGCCACATACCACGCGCGTTGATCCTTAGAGACCTGTATCCCTTGACGTTGCCCGATCGTAAACGCATCCAGTCCATCGTGGTGCCCAATCACCTCACCTTCAGGGGTGACAATTTCTCCTGGGCGTGCCGGGATTTTTTTACGAAGAAACTCCTTGAAATCCAATTTTCCGATGAAACAGATCCCTTGACTATCTGGCTTAAATGCTGTGGGCAAGTCAAGTGCTGCCGCCTTCGCACGAACATCAGATTTGCAAAGACCACCGACAGGAAACCAGCTTTTTTGCAACACGTCTTGCGAGAGACGATAGAGAAAATAGGACTGGTCTTTGTCTGGATCAAGGCCCTTCAAAAGATGCGCTCGACCATCATCCCGACGTTCCACGCGAGCATAATGTCCTGTCGCAACACCATCGAATCCTAAACGTAACGCCTCTTCAAAAAAGAGACCAAACTTGATTTCTTGATTACAGAGCACATCTGGATTTGGGGTGATTCCCCGTTCGTATTCAGCGAACATTCGCTCCAACACGCGTTCACGATATGCCACTTCAAAGTCGAATGTGAGAAGCGGGATCTTTAAACGAGCCGCCACTCGCAGCGCATCACGACGCTCTCCCCGCCAGGCACACTCTCCGGTCCACACATCTTTCGTATCAGACCAATTTTTGATAAATCCACCCACGACTTCATGACCTTGCTCGCACAAAAGCGCCGCGGCCACACTCGAATCAACCCCGCCAGACATGCCAACGAGGATGCGTTTTTTGATAAAAGGTTGAGTGTTTTTAGAAAACATACACAAGATCCGCATCTCATCCAAATCCACGGGTGGCGTCAAGGCCTAGAAAACGCGTCAAGAAGTGAGACCACGTTCTCCCCGTCAAGTACACGGATGCGACGAAGTTGATAGCGAGAAGAGGAGGTATGCACCGATCCGAGTCGGATCCCAAAACCAAGAACATATCCTGCGTGCTCCACCTCATGCGCCACATCTGTATTCCAACTCCCATAGGGATAGGCAAAATCAGACACAGAATGCCCGAGCAACGTCTCGAGCTCTTCTTTAGAGCCAACGATTTCTGACGCACGGTGGGCGGCCGTCATCCGTGCAAGAAACACATGATGGCGTGTATGATCCGCGATCGTGATCAGTCCGGTCGCATCCGCTTCTCGGATCATGTCGCTCGTCATATACCCATGAAAATGATATGCCTGTGACACGATAAAATAGGTCGCGTGAAGGTGAAGGCGACGCAAAATAGGCAACACAACGGTTGCATGCTCACGATATCCATCGTCAAACGTAAGAAGAACGGATTTCGTGGGCAGGGGCATTTTTCCCTCAATAGCCCCTTCAAGATCTCGCGGAGAGATCGTGGTATATCCCGCGGCAACCAACCCCTCCATCTGCGCAGTAAAATCTTCAGGCGTCACCGTAAACTGACGATCTTTGGATGTAAACCACGGCTGCATCTGACGAATGCGGTGATACATAAGGATCGGCACATGGAGCGACCTCTCTCCAGGAACAAGAACAGGATCACCCGTCACACGACGCAAAAATGCGATCGGCGGTTCATGCAAAATGGCCGTGGTCGTCGTTCCTGCTGTCAACATACTCGTTGAAGTTGCTCCTTCTACATCTGGAAATGATGGTTCCCCTTGTGTATCAGACAATTCGATTGACGAAGCGACCGTTCGTAGAGGGGCGGCTCTTTGCTGCACAATCCCATATAAAACCCAATCACCACAGAGGAGAGTGATCGATAGAAGAGCAGCGCCTGCAAGGAAAGAACGGTGGGACATGGCACGGATCAGCGTTGTGTTTTATTTTTCTTGATCGCCTCCGTCCCCTGCATAATCGCCCCTCCTGTCTCGTTCACAGCCAACTGTCCACATGCGGCATCGATATCTTCTCCAAACGTGACACGATGTGTGGCCGGAATCCCAAGAGCGCGCAAACGTTCCACAAAATCCGTACGCGCCCCGCGCTCCGTCCCTTCAAACGCGAGGGTATTGTGATACTTAATCACATTCACATGTATGAGTCGCACATCAGAGCCTAAAAGCTCCGCAACGGCCTGGGCGTCCTCTTCACGATCGTTTACACCTCGTAATAACAAATATTCAAACATCACTTTTCGATTCGTCTTCTCTTGGTAGATGTGAACAGCGTCCATCAGCTTTGCGAGCGGATACGCCTTATTCACCGGCATGATTTTTGAGCGCACCTCATCTGTGCCGGCGTGGAGCGAAATCGCAAGGTTTATCTGCATAGGCTCATCCGCGAGCCGCAAAATCCCCGGAACGATCCCACAGGTCGAGATGCTCATACGACGCGCGCCAAAACAAAACCCATCTTTACTGTTTAGCCGTTTAAGGGCTCTCATCACCTCATCATAATTGTGCAGAGGCTCTCCCATCCCCATCAGCACCACATTTGTTACGGTTTCACCTTTTTTCTTGAGGAGGCGGGCGAAGTGCATCACCTGTTCCACGATTTCTTCGCTCGTGAGATTACGCGTGAGCCCCATCGTTCCTGTCGCACAAAACGTACATGCCATCGCGCACCCAACCTGAGACGAAACACACACGGTGTTCCGTTCATCCTCGTGACACATAAGCACCGCTTCAATCGTTTTACCATCATGACAACGAAACAAGGTTTTGATCGTTTCTCCCTCTTTGCTCTCTTGTACACGAAGAGGTGTGAGCGTGTTCCAAGAAACATCTTTTGCAAGCTCTTCGCGAAGATATTTGCTTAACACACTGACTTCGGACCAATCTGAACGTAGTTCTACAAAAAAGGCTCGCTTGATTTGTGCGAGTCGATAGGTTGGCTGCTTTCGCGCTTCAAGCGCTTGTGCAAGTTTCTCAAAATCCATAGGCGTTCCAGCTCCACTCGGCAAGACGTTTAGCCGCGGCAAACATCCCCTCCTTGCTTGGCGCTCCCAAGACGACGACAAGAATGTCCGTTCCGGAGATGGGCTTACCATGGAGATCAAGCTTACGCAAGCGAACCACAAGGTTATACTGCGCTTCTTCGAGATACCCTGTTTTGCCCCCGATGACCCACATGGAAGGATCTTTTGTCAATAAATGGTTGGTATTTTTAATGATTTTATCGATACGTGTACGACCAGATCGAGCAATAAAATGATAAGATTCCACACTTGCCGCCCGACGAATGAGCGGGTTTGCGAATGCGCGATCAGCAATCAACGCCATATCTTTTGCCGTGGTCATGTTCCGCGCATCCATCCCTGAAACATCAAAAAATACGGAATGGGTTGCTCCTGCTTTCTTTACTTCTTGGTGCATGAGTCCCAAAAACGCGGCGGGCTTGAGTCCAGACACACGAGACAGCGCCATCGCCGTATTGTTGGCACTCGCCGTGATGCTCGAGTAAAAAAGGTCCTGAACAGTCATAACGGAACCCGGCGGCACCCGCAACCTTCCTCCACCTACCTCATCTTCTTTCAGCAAACGGACAGAGCGAGACATGCGAATACCTCGGGTCAAAAATGCCAGGGCGTTTGGAAGCTTGCTCAAGCTCGCGGCAGGATGGGCAAGATCTGGTTTGAACCCATACAACATTTGATGCGTCTTTGGGATGATGACGATCGCTGACACAAATTCATTTTCATACGGCAGGAAAGGCGTTCCATGAAAAACAGGTTTTGCCGCAAACCCCGTTTGACCAACACCTGTAGATACGACGATCAAACAGACCACGAAAAAAGAACGTCTCATAATTTTGAGATCACAACCGGTGTACCAATCGGCGCCCACTCATAGAGCGTTTTTGCCGTATCCACCCCTAATCGTACACAGCCGTGTGAAGCACGATGACCAAGATGACTCTCCCCTTCCTTGCGTCCATTTGGCCATTCGGGTAGTTCATGGATTCCATGACCGCGTCCACTAAAATGCATCCAATATGGCATCCATAGCTTAGCAGCACGCGACCACGCGCGTGGATTTTTTTGCAAAACTTTAAACGCTCCAACGGGTGTCGGTGTACGAGCGAGTCCACTTGAAATAGGGTAACTCGCCATAGTAACCCCATCTACACGCGGTTCGAGACGTTGACGTGCAAGATTAATATAGATCGATTTTTGCAACCGCGTAGGGGTTGTCGATGTAGGAGACATGGCTGCCATCACCTGCACTCCATCGCTCATTCCATCTCCATTCGTGTCGGGTTCCATAGGATCGGTCCCAAACACGAGCTCAAGACGATCGCTTAACCCATCTTTATCTTCATCTCCATCTACAAGCTTGCCTCCTCCACGAGGGTTGAAGCCATGAACAATTTCTACAAAATCACTAAATCCATCTCCATCGGTATCGGCACGCAATGGATCGGTGTGATACACCTGTGTTTCAAATCTATCCGGAATGCCATCGCTGTCCGTATCAAGCAGAGAAGGAGAGGCCGCGGACACCTGAAGCGTCCCCGCAAAAAAAAGACAAAAGAGCGCGAGCAGCCCTGGAAAGACACCGCGCGAAATGTGCGTCATACAGCACACATCAAAATGTCACGCGTTGACCAGGCTTCAAAGGACGTGCGGGTGGAGAGATTGGTTTTTGAGATGTAGGGGGATTGGTGGGAGGCAAACCGATGTCAAGATCCGGCGGAAGAGAAGGGGTGTGATCGCCGCGATGATCTAACAATTTTTCTAGCATCTTTGCCGTTGCGCCATTGATCGGTGGTTTTTTTTCAGATTGGACGCCAGGACGAGGCCGTTCGAAGCGTGCTGGCTCTCCAGCACGAGCTTCAAGCACCTTTTTATCTCGTTCGAGAGGACGGCCCCCTTTTGCCTCGACGATTTCATCCAAAAGAGAAGGTCTCTTAACAGAAGCTCGCGTGTCCGGGGCTATCACCTTAATGCTCCCCCGCTCTACTGGTGTCATTTCTGGCGGCACCACCCGTGGTTTTTGGACAGCGGGCGGACTTGGTGGTTGAGACGTATGTGCAAGCGACATCTCCGAGCTTTGTTTATGATGGATGGTTGTGGGTTCTGGCGGTGGAGAGGTTCTCGTGATTTGCTTCACTGCAGAACCACGATTCTTTTTCTCTTCGAGAATAATTGGACGACATTCAAGACAGTACATCGGCCGGGTAGGATCAAGCTGAATCGCAAGCTCCCACGTTTTGCCACAACGCGTGCATGTGTGTGGAAATCGGGGTCGTTCCTTCTTTTTGCCTCCACCCGCCGCTGCTGCGGCTGCCGGTGGAACAGCAATCCCTGCTAATCGGTCTGGGTTTT
>OBEQ010769616.1_pt1 | contig 12433 bp, 17 predicted proteins | sample 1670901 | NCBI WGS metagenome assembly OBEQ01 (sample SAMEA104232315, study PRJEB22302) | groundwater metagenome | biome: forest; feature: aquifer; material: groundwater | place: USA | collected 2011-08-07 | depth 5.4 m | reverse complement strand
CGTTGTCTTGACGCTATTAGCGTCAGACCCTGCTCCTGTTTCGGTAAGGCAATAAGAAGCAATCCATTCTCCGCTTACCAGCTTGGGCAGATATTTCTTCTTTTGCTCATCCGTCCCAAAAAACCTAATCGGCAAAGTACCAATTCCGGTATGAGCAAGAAATGTACAGGCGAATGAACCTTGTTTAGCAACCTCTTCAGCGATGATTGCTCCGGTGACTTTGTCTAACCCTTGACCACCATATTCTTCTGGGATTTCTGCCCCCAACAAACCAAGCTCCGCCAGGCTCTTCATCAGTCCTCTGGAAAAGCTTAAGTCCTTGGATTCAATGGTCCTTACGGCATCATCAGTAGTAATAGTATTTGCCACCACTTCTCTGACAGTATCCCTGATCAACCTCTGCTCTTCCGTGAAATTGTTAACTGTAAAAATGTCCGGCAAGCTATCGCTTGGAAGAATAAAATCTGCGCCTTTTGCCATGTTATTTCCCTGTTTTTAAGGTCCTACCTTAAGCCCCACGAGTATATTCTTTATTAAACAAACTTCAAGTTTTACGCCCTTAAACCCTTGCCAAAATAACCATTATATGGTAACATTTAAACATCAACCAAGCGCCTCTATATGAGCGAAAATCAAACCGAGACCCAAAAACTTAATCAGGTTAATATATCATTAAAACGTAAGTTTAAAGACCGAAAATTAGTCTTTGGAAGTGGTTTTCCGACTGCCAAAATTGTATTCGTGGGCGAGGCTCCCGGCCAAGATGAAGAAAAAGAAGGCAAGCCGATTGCGGGCTATAAAAAGAAATTACTCTATCAACTCTTAAAGACTGCCGGCATAAACAAGAATAAAGTTTATTTCACCAATGTCCTCAAATATTATCCTTCAACCTTAAAAGTTCCGACCGCAAAAGAGATAAAATCTTATGTTCCGTTTCTCAAAGAAGAACTCAAAACCATCAATCCCCTCCTTGTTGTAACTCTTGGAAACATGGCTCTGAACGGAATTGGAATGAGACAACCGTTGGACAATGTCCACGGCCGAACATTCAATCTGGGAAGCTATGAGCTTCTGCCGACATTTCATCCCGACCATGCCCTAAAAGATCCTCAAATCAAAACACTACTGCAACTGGATTTCGTAAAATTAAAAAAATTGCTTGAATCAAAAGAGGCATAATAAAAATCCACTCAGACGAGTGGATTTTTATTATGCCTTTCGAGAAATAACTTTTTTGACAGCTTCTTTAATTGAACCGACTCCCATACCGAATGCTTCTATCAACTCATCCGGAGTGCCTGATTCCCCAAATCTATTTTGAACACCAATGAATTCCTGCGGCACAGGATAGTTCCGAGACAAAACTTCAGCAACAGCCGAACCCAGCCCTCCGCTTACCTGGTGTTCTTCAACTGAAACAACTGCTCCTGTTTTTTGAGCCGCTTCAATAACTGTTTTTTCATCAATTGGTTTTACGGTATGAGAATTTACCACCATACAATCAATACCTTCACTGGCCAATTCTTCCGCCGCAACCAAAGCATTGTAGAGCAACATTCCACAGCCAATAATCACAGCATCTTTTCCATCTCTAAATATCTCTGCCCTCCCTATTTCAAATGGCGTGTCTTGAGTTGTAAAAACTGGCGACTTAGCCCTTCCAAGGCGAATATATGTCGGCTGGCCGTTAAATGCCGCTGCAAAAGTTGCTTTTTGTGCTTCAACCGCATCGCATGGCACAACCACAACCATCCGAGGGACAACCCGCATAAGAGCAATATCTTCAAGCGCCTGATGGGTAGCGCCATCCGGCCCAACTGATATACCGGCATGGGAACCGGCAACCTTAACTGGAACATTATTTATACAAATATTGGTCCTTATCTGCTCATTATTTCTCCCAGGGCTGAATGTCGCATACGAAGATATAAATGGAATTTTTCCGTAATTGGCCATGCCTGACGCAACGAGGGCCATGTTTTGTTCTGCCACGCCGACCTGAATAAATCTTTCTGGGAACTTCTCGGCAAACCAGTGCGAGTTGGTGGATTCGGTCAGATCAGCACAAAGAACAACGATTTTGTCGTCTTTTTCTCCGGCCTGAACAAGGCCCTTACCGTATCCCTGACGGGTTGCGGCCATCTCAAGCTTAGTTTTGTCTAGTAATTTTTCTGCTAAATGTGATTCTTTATTTATCATAAGAAAACTTTGTTATCAAAATCCTAAATACTAAATCCTAAACTCTAAACAAATCTTAAATCCTAAATTCCAATTTTCAAAACGATTTTGAATTTTGTTATTAAGATTTAGATATTATTTAGAATTTAGATATTAGGGCTTAGAATTTATCTACACTTTTCGCAATCTCCACAGACACAGCCTCCTTCGTGACTGCACATCATTTTACCGCTTTCCATCTTACAACCCATTCCCATACCCATTTTACAGCATCCGCAATTCTTTGAAACTTTTGACAACAAAACCAAGACCACTACTGACCAGGCCCAATACATTGCTTCAAAGCCCCAGAAGGCTCTGCCCGCTAAACTTCCCCAGAAAAACAAGATACCGGCAATCCATGCCAATACCATTAACAACTTATTCACCATGTGGTGAGGGCATTTACACATTCCTCCATGCATCATTTAAAAACACCTCCAATCATATATTCTAATTAATTTATTCGTGCTCGGATTTAATTTTTCCTCCGAGCGTTCTAAGTTCAGCTAAAAATTTTTGGGCCTGTTCCGCTTTTTTAAAAACATCTTCCGGACCAGTACCCGGCGAAGCTCCATGCCACCTATAATCAAATTCTATTTCTTTCACGCCTTTACCCGGAATCGTGTGAGCAATGATAATTGTCGGCTTTTCGTAAATAGCAGCCGCTTCATGGGTCGCATCAACGAATGCTTCAATGTTATTGCCGTCAATTTCAAGAACATGCCAGTTGAACGCCTCGTACTTTGCGCGCAGATTTTCAAGAGGCATGATATTCTCGGTCATTCCGTCTATTTGGATATTGTTGCGGTCAATAACCGCCGTTAAATTGCTTAATTTATACTTTCCCGCGAACATTGCGGATTCCCAAGTTGAACCTTCTTGCTGTTCTCCATCAGACATGAAACAATAAACTCTGAATTTAGCTTGTGCTGAGCCTGCCGAAGCATCCATTCTGGCGGCGTAAGCATACCCGGCCGCCTGGCCAAGTCCGGAACCCAATGGTCCTGATGTCGTTTCAATGCCAGGCAGTCTTTCTCTTTCAGGGTGCCCCTGTAAACGGGTCCCAAATTTCCGCAAAGTTTTTAATTCTTCAATCGGAAAATACCCAGCCATAGCCATAACCACATATCTTATCGGTGTAATGTGGCCATTTGAAAGTATCAACCTGTCCCTGTCGGGCATATCGGGATTCTTGGGGTCATGATTTAAAACATGGAAATACATGGCCGTAAAAATATCAGCCATCCCCAAAGGCCCCGCCGTATGTCCCGAACCCGCTTCCGTCAGCATTTCAATGAGTAATTCCCTTGCGTTATTAGCAAGAGTTTCAAGTTCTTCAATTTTAGCTTCGCTTATATAACTAGACATGACATCAAAAGTCCCGATTTGGTGTTCCGATATAATTCTTAGGAATTATATCGCGAATCCTCGATTACTTTGCAATCGGGACCAAATCGAGGATCCTCGATTTATTAAGAAAATTTTAATCTCTCAAGTGCCTTCCGACTTTTCCAAGATTTTAATTGTCGCTCTCTCATTATAGCATCTCTCTCGTTATTAAACTCCTCCTTATAAAACAATTTCCAAGGAATATCATGTTTTGTAGAAGCGACTCTTTTTAAATTGTGCAGTCGGAGGCGCTCATTTATGTCGTTAGTATATCCTATGTAGTACCTATTGCTCTTTGATTTTATGATATAGGTAAAATGCATAGATTAAAATTTTCTATAAATCGGGACTCCCGGGCATTGTTGGCCTTCATTTCCAACTCTTCAATTTTTGATTCAGAAATATATTGGGACATTAATTCCTCAGTACAAAATCGAATATTGTATATCTATTTTACCCAATTTGAATAATAAGCATAATCCTCTTTGGTTTCCATAATTTCTTTTTTAGCAAAATCTACCTTATACACACCTATTAGTTTATATCTATTTCCCTTCCACTCCCAATAAAGCATTCTGTACCATTCCCGCCAATTACCCTGCATACTAAGAGGATTTTGTATTAATAAATTACTATCTTTTCTTGCCTCAAATCCGCTTGCCATTATGCCGGGAAGGGGATAAACATGTCCAGTATCAGCATCTACAATTGCTCCGCTTTGACAAGTAGATCCACAACCCCATTCTACGATTGAGTACTTACCCGCAAAGTTAATTCCATCAATTTTAACCGAGTGGCGAATAGCTGAACGGAACATCCGACCGACAGGATCACTGTTTATGTCTACAGTAATATTTTTATTGTTAGAAAATTCTGTTGCCGGAAAATCCTCGAACCTTGGCAATTTTTCTCTGCCTTCAAGTTGGGCAAGAAGTTCTTGTTGATATTTTTCGCCATACGGACCTTCGATAAGTTTAACATCTCGGCCAACAGTTTCTTGAACGCTTGATACAGACAACAGGTTCAATGATTTCTGTTCAGACCGCTCTGGTCTCTTAAAAAAATATACCATTACCACTAATACACTGAATAACAATAAAATAGTTTTAACCTTTTTCTTCATATTTAATTCGGACTCCAGTAAAAATATAGAGAACCAATCTTTTTCAAAAACTTACCATTGGGTACTACGTTTTTCTCAAACCGTTCAATGTCTTCTGGTTTTGTGTAACTATGAAAATGAGTGGCTTCAGTCTCGAGCTCTAACCTACCCTCAATGGCCTCCTTCACTATTTTATAGCACTCGAACCAATTATCTCCTTCATCAGAAGATACGCCCAGCGGATCAATAACTCTATCGAAGTTTTGATCATTAATCTTAAGCTTAAGAGCATCAAATTGACCCCTATCAAGAATAACTCCTCGAATTGTGTCTGGCCAAGCTGTTGGCGATTCTTTTCTATTTAAAACAACACTGGCAACCCATCTTCTCGCTTCGTCTGGCTGGCTCCTAGCTTCGCCAAAAATCAATCGGGTAAACAAAATATCATCGGGGTCGTCATTAAAATCTCCGGTCCAAAACGGGTCATCAACCGATGGTATTCGCTTGATATCTAATTTAATTTCTTGGAGATTGGGCGAACCGTCGGCCCAAAATTCGAGATAATGAACGCCCGATTGGAAATTCAAATCTTTTTCAAAAGCCCTTGACTCGCCCCTTAGAACTCGGCCGCACCAATACCAACACTTATGAGCTTTCAGCATTTTATTTTCTACTCTTACTCCGTCTATTTTTATCTGCAAATCATCGTCGTCCTCATTCTTTTTGACTCCGGCACTGGCTTTGACAAAAATTGTTTTAACACCGACATCCGCTGTAAGTATTTTAAACCATGGTCTCCTGTTGCCTTCTTCCACGCCGTATTTTTCGGCCGGCTGAATCACAAAGTCATTCCCCTCAACCCTGTATATCTCTATGAGGTCAAGAATTGGCGAACCGCTAGCCAGAAAATAAAGATTCTGTTCTCCTTTTTTTAAAGAAACAACAATTAGATTAATCTGCTGAAGCCCTTTTAATTTGTTGCCATTCCAAGAGGCCTCTCCATTAAAAATTTCTTTGTTGTTTGATAGGTTAGGAAACGATATTTCATTTATTTTAATGGCCAAGTTGTCATCCCGAAAAAAGGATATAAATTTTATTGTATTCTGAATCCAACTTTTAGCTCTGGCTCCGACAACAATCGCATAGATACCAGCTTTTTCAACAGCAAAACGATAACTAAAATTTTTAGTGACTTTTTTCTTTAATCCTTCTTTTTTTATTAAATTCAAACCCATTTCAGTTGGTTACTTTTTTTACTTCGGCCTCCAAAAATCCTTTAATTTCGTCAAAAGAAACCTCGCTATTATATTTAAAGACTATATTTTCTTTTATTAAAGGCTCTGGTAACATATTATGGAATGTTCCTTTTGGTACTCCCCGCTTTTACGCCAAAAACAAATGACCAAAAATGTATAGATTTTTTATCCCATTCTCCGGAAAAAGGATTCACTATTGCTTCAGTAATATCATCTTTATCATAAACCGAAAAAAGCCAGTCCGTGGCCTCTTTTGTGCCATAATTTAAAACATTCGTGATTATCCTTTTCTTGTCTTTATCTATATCAATTTTAGAAAAATCATAAGACCAGAGGAAGGGTTTTATATAGTCTGGAATAACATTATTCATAACAGTATTATAGCACAATTTACTTAACAAATTAAGCGATTCTCCCACGCCTCGTTGGCTTTAATTTCTAATTCTTCTATTTTATCCTCATGAATGTATTGAGCATTAGTCTTATTCATTAACTTTAATTATCTCTTTTTTCTCTAAATCAACTTTATATATTCCTAGTGATTTAAAACCTTGTCCAGTCCACTCCCAATAACGCGTCTTAAACCAGTTATTCATCCAGCCACTCCCTACGGTAACAGGGTTTTGCACCAACAAGCGACTACCTTTTCTTGACTCATACCCATTTACCATAATCTCCGGTAATAAATATATATGTCCAGTATCGGCATCAACAATAACTCCGTCTTGACAGCCAGATCCACAACCCCAATCTGCTATGGAGTACTTGCCGGCAAAATTAATTCCATTATATTTAACTGAATAGCGAATAGCGGTCGAGTATATTTTGCCAATAGGATCACTATTTACATCCACTACAATATTTTTATTATCAGAAAATTCTGTTGCTGGAAAATCCTCAAATTTGGGCAGTTTTTCTTTGCCTTGAAGCTCGGCCAGAAATTTATTTTGTAATTCCTCATCATAAGGTCTTACAGCAAGAGCGGCAACAAGATCAACTGCTCCAAGACTGCTTGAGGCGGGCACCAGGCTTAATAATTCCTGTTCAGACCACTCTGGACCCCTAAAAAAATATGTCACCACCACCAATATACAGGCGGACAATAAGATAATTATAACTTTTTTATTCATGCTTAATTAGGACTCCAATAAAAATATAAATTACCTACCCTCTTCAAAAATTTACCCTTAGGGATAATGTGTTCTATAAAATATTCTTGAGAAAGTCTTGGGTCGTGAAAATGAGTAACTTCAGGGGAAACTGATATATCACCATTCAATATTCCTTTAGCAACTTCGTAACTATCTCTCCAGCTTTGTTTCTGATTAGAATCAATAAGAGGATTTTCAATAAAGGAACGATTTTTATTATCTTTATTAAAAGATTCGAATTGCTGGTCTTTAAGGATAACATCGTGTATCGTACTTCCCCACCACGTTTTAGCATCTATCCTATTAGGAACGACTGAAGCTACCCATATTTTTGCTTCTCTAATCTGGCTCCTCGCTTCACCAAAGACAAGACGAGCCAATATCATTTCTTCCGAATCATCGTAAAAATCGCCGGTCCACGCAGGATCATCGACGGAAGGTATCCTGCTCGACATAGTAACATGGATATCCAGCTCATTGAATACCGGCGCACCATCAGCCCAAAACTCAATGTAGTTAAAACCTGGTTTAAGATTTAACGTTCTCCTGAATATTCTTGGTAATCCCTTGAGTACTCGACCACACCAAAACCAATATTTATGAGCTTTGGGTTGATTATTTTGCTCTCTTAGTCCGTTTATCCGAATTTGCAAATCATTATCATCTTTACCGACACTGGCAATAGCTTTAACGCGAATACTAATTATGCCAACTCCATTAGTCAAAATATTAAACCAGGGTCGTCGATTGCCGTCTTCTATAAGGTAAGTGGCTGGGTCGATGAAAAATTGATTTTTAATAATCTGGTGTATTTCTATTGACTCCAATAGGGGCGAGCCCTTGGCAATAAATTCGAGATTTTGTTCTCCTTTTTCAAGATGAACAACGAAGAGATTTACCTGCCTTAACCCTTTTATTTTATTCCCATTCCAAGAAGCTTCCCCGTCAAATTCACCTCGTTCTCCAGAAAGCTTGGGAAATTCTATTCCATTGATTTTTACCGCCAAATTATCATCCCGAAAAAAGGATATAAATTTTATTGTATTCTGAAACCAACTTTTGGCTTTGGCCCCGACAACAATCGCATAGATACCGGCTTTTTCAACAGTAAAAGGATAACTAAAATCTTTGGTAATTATCTTATTTAACTCTTCTCTTTTTATTAAATTTAAGCTCATTTATATTGCCCTTCAACAAACTCCTCTATATCATCGAAGGCGGGTTGCCACATAAGCAAATTGGTCAAAATACTTTTGTAGACTAACAAGATTATCGCCGTATTCAGCTCCACCCAAAACCGTGTCGCAAAAGACTTCTCGCATCCGGCCGATTTCCCACAAGCGCCCCCGCCAGCGCAAGTCGGACAGCGTCAAATCAAACAATTCCAAGGCTCGTGCTAGAGCGTTATTAAATCGGCTTTCATCTTTACCCTGCGCAGAAGCAGTCCGGCTAACCTCGCTGCCAATGTTGCCGATCTGTTCGGCCAAAGTCATCCGCCGCCAGCGTTCCACCACCGAATCTCCGTGTAAATAGCTCATATAATTAATTTTTTAACAATCGAGATTATTTTTTCCCGAATTACTGGATCTTGAATATTTCGGGTTCGATTGCCTTGATTAGGTTTCAGATTAATCATTGAATCAAACTCGACAAAGCCATCTCCAGTTTCATCGGGATAAATATTTATACCCCAAACGTTTTGCTGTTTTGAGCCCTTTTCTTCAAAAAGAGTAATCTGTTCATCCATGTGGAATTCCCCGCCCACAGCCATTATTTCCTGTTCAATATCAACCGCGCCCTTTACTAAATCACCGAATCTTTCTTCGGTAATCTTTTTCAATTCGGCTCTGGTTATTGGATTTTCAATTATGTGTAATTCTGACATTAAAGAAGTTTAGCCACTTTAGTAACATGGTCAACAAGCGAATTCGTGTATCCGAATTCATTATCATACCAGGAATTTATCTAACCGCTGATTCAATATATTCTTTAACTTCATTAGCAACATTCAATGCTTGTCTACAATCTTCCCAAGTAAGTTCCGGGTAGTCACCCGGATATCGACTTTCGATATAGTAACGATTGAAAACCGTTAATTTTTTATAAAAACCTTCTATTTCAGGATAGGTTTTTATCAGAGAGCTCGCGAGCCCAGCAAGGTCATGTGTCTTTTCTGGTTCTAAACCAATGGAGACATGGAGGGCTTTTAGAAATTTCTCAACTGCCTGTTGGGCTAAAAAACATCCGGTTGAAGGAGATCCTTCTTGATGCTTAAGAAGCGCTTCAAGAGAGGATAAATCCTCATATCCTTTTCTAATCCAACTAAGATACTCTTTGGTCATAAAGAGTTTTACCTTTTGTTATAATTTTTGTGATAAACATATTTTTATCCTTAAGACTTTCTTCTACTTGGGCAGGCTTGTAAACGATAATGTCCACAGAGAAAGTCCTGGGAAGCAGTATTCTGTCAACATCAATGGCCATTTCTCTGGTATTTTTTTTTGCGTCATCTTTAACAATAAATAAATCAATATCGCTATTTTTTTTTGGTGAGCCCCATGCGTGCGAGCCAAAAAGCACCACCTTTTGCGGATTAAATTCTTTAACGATCTTGCTGGTGATTTTTTGTATATCTTGCTCTATCATGACCTTATACTACCTTAATTTTATAAAAATCTCAATCAAAAGCTCACGCGCCTCATTTGCCTTTGTTTCCAACTCCTCCACCTTTTTGTTGTCAATATATTGGGATATTACAAAACTGCAACTACCTTGAGGACATGGTCAACCAAACTATTTGTGTATCCAAACTCATTATCGTACCAAGAATAAACGGCGCAGAGATCGCCATCAACGACTTTGGTGAGCGAGAGGTCGGCAATGGCGGCATAGGGGTCGCCGACAATATCGCTTGAAACTATCTGATCATCAGTCGCCCTGAAAATCCCCTGCCAGCGTGGCTGGTCGGCCGCATCACGCAATATTTTGTTAATTTCCTCGGCCGTAGTAGGTTGTGAAGAAACAAAAGTTATCGCCGAAAGAGAACCTGTAATAATCGGCACGCGCATTGAAGTGCCTTCAAACTTGCCTTCCACCGCTTTAACTGCCCGCCCAACAGCAATCGCCGCGCCCGTATATGACGGCACAATATTAACCCCGGCCGCGCGACCTCGCCTGAAATCATGGCCCTTGACCGGCCCGTCAACCAAATTCTGGGTGGCCGTATATCCGTGGGTAGAATTTAAAAATGCTTTTTTAACGCCAATAGTTTCGGAAAGGATTTGCAAAATCGGCGAGGCGGAATTGGTAGAACAAGAACCATTTGAAGATATTGAGCAAGTTTTGAGGTCTTCTTCGTTTACACCCATCAAAACAGTTTTGGCATCATCAGTGTCTTCGTCTTTCGCCGGAGCGGTAAGCACCACTCTTTTGGCGCCCGCCTGTTTGTGTACAGCTGCCTTTTCAAAACTTTCAAAGACGCCGGTTGACTCTACGACAATATCTACACCAAGCTGTCCCCACGGAAGTTTTGTCGCATCTTTTTCCTGAAGAAATTGGTACGATTTGCCGTCAACCACCAAATTGGAACCACTTACGCTGACCTCTTTATTGAATCGGCCATACACCGAGTCGAACTTTAAAAGATACGCTAAATTATCCAGATTACCCAAATCATTGATTGCCACAACCTCCAACTCCGGCTTAGTTAAAGCCAGCTTAAAAAATGCCCGTCCAATCCGACCGAATCCGTTAATTGCAATTTTTGCCATGCCTTAATTCTAAAGTAATTTTCTCACAGGAGCAAACGATCTTCTGTGCATTTCGCAAGGCCCGAGAGCGGTCAGCTGGGCTTGATGGTATTTGGTGCCATAGCCTTTATGCTTTTCGAAGCCATAGCCAGGGTAGCGTTTAGCGTATCGGGTCATCATTTTGTCACGATATACTTTGGCGATTATGGAGGCGCAGGCAATGGCGAATATTTTCCTATCGCCTTTGACAATTGCCTTCTGGTCAATCTTCAGTCCGGCTATCTTATGGGGTTCATCAACAAGAATCATGACCTGATTATTTTGAATTTTGAATTTTGAATTTGAAATTTGTTTAGAGTTTAGGGTTTTGAATTTAGGATTTTCGAGCCGTAGTATGGCTCGTTTCATCCCCAACCGGGTGGCCTGATAAATATTTATCTTGTCTATCATTCTCGGAGATACGGACGAAATGGCATAGACAAGGTCTTTTTCTTTTAACAATTCCTCGGAAAACTTTTCTCTCTGATGGGGCAATAGTAATTTTGACTCCCGCAACCATTTAAGTTTTTTGTGATGTTTGTTGTAAAAATGATTCGTCATCGCCACGGCGCAGACCACCACCGGTCCGGCCAAGCATCCCACCCCAACCTCATCCACGTCAAAAACATAATGATATCCGGAATTCAACAACTTGCGTTCTAATGTTTTATGTGGTAATTTCATGGTCAGATTATTTTAAAAATAGGAGTGTGAAATGGTTTGGAGCGGAGTCTATCCACCAACCCCCAGGCAACCATGCGATTTGTGCAAATCAGAAACAGATGTAAACAGCGTCATGGTAGAAGTAAATCAAAATGGCTGCGTAAAAAGTTTATTTTCTCATATTCAATCAAATCTTTGTAAAAAGTGTAAGGATGCTGGGTGGTTTGTTCAGTATAGGTGTCCACGCTTAACATATAGCAACAGAAATACTCAAGAATCGAGGTGGAAGTAACTAGGAAAAACTAAATTAAGAGTGTTTAATCTGATAAATAGCTACCCCTGCCGCCACACTAACATTTAATGATTCTTTCTTTCCATACATGGGTATGGAAATTTTTTTACCACAATATTTCAAAATCTGCGGACTCAATCCCCTGACCTCGTTGCCCAGAACTAGCGCCAAAGGAAACTTAGGTTTAAATTTTCCGCCAGAGGCGGATCCGCCTTCGGCGGAAAAAATATTTACGCTTTCTTTAGTCTGCTCAAGAGCTACGATATTAATCCCTTCCTTCTTCAGCTTTGCGATTAACCGCCAAGTTTCTCTGCAGTATTCCCAAGGTACATAAGTTTCCGCGCCTAAAGCCGTCTTAGATATTTTTTCATGCGGGGGTGTCGGCGTAATTCCGCAAAGGAATATTTTAGAAACGCCGGCCCCGTCAGCGGTACGAAAAATTGAACCGACATTTTCCCGGCTTCTTATGTTATATAGTATTAAATAAATTTTATTATTTTTCATAAATATGATATACTTGTACCATGAACGCACAATTTAAACCATTAATTTGGTCGGGAGCGTTGACAATG
>OBEQ010615232.1_pt1 | contig 12438 bp, 14 predicted proteins | sample 1670901 | NCBI WGS metagenome assembly OBEQ01 (sample SAMEA104232315, study PRJEB22302) | groundwater metagenome | biome: forest; feature: aquifer; material: groundwater | place: USA | collected 2011-08-07 | depth 5.4 m | reverse complement strand
TCGTACTGCACCGGGTAGAACAGAATTGAATTCAGTTCCTTGAACACCGGCAGCACGGACTTGCGTGATACCGAAGTCCAGCAGCCGAACACCGCGGCAACCTTGTCCTTGGCGATCAGCTCGCGCGCCTTTTCGGCGAACAGCGGCCAGTTCGAGGCCGGGTCGACGACGACGGCTTCGAGTTTCTTGCCGAGCAGACCGCCTTTCTTGTTCTGCTCGTCGATCAGGAACAGCATCGTATCCTTCAACGTGGTTTCGCTGATGGCCATGGTGCCGGACAGCGAGTGAAGGATGCCGACCTTGATTGTGTCCGCGGCTTTGGCGGTGTGAACCGCTCCGGTGGCGGCGATTGCAAGTCCCGCAGCGGCGGCTAGCCACTTATGGGCAGTCGGTCGCATGGCGGCCGTTTCAATGGATTTGAGCATATGTTGAGATCCCCTGCGTTTGACACGCGCGATTGGTCGCGACAAATTTTCGCGCAGCAAGGAGTTCGCAAGCCCTGTGCCAAGCCACCGTACTGGCGCTAAGCCATTGACTCGCAGAATGTATATTAAGTGCGCAGATGGCTGCCTATTTTTCAACCAGGAGCCTATGGACAAAAATTAGGCAATCTTGGCTGTTTATTCGCCAAACGGACACAAAAACGTTACCACAGCTCTTCGACGCTCGGCCGGCGCGAAATCAGCCGCTGTTGCAGCGCGTAAGAAATCAATAGCTCAAGGCATGGCCGGTTGGCCGCTCTGCCAAACGGCGCGGTGTCGACCTCGCCTGCGGCGGCAACGTCCGCTGCCGCCCGGCCTGCTTCAAACATACGGTACAGCTCTGCGACCGCGGCGGGCTTCGCGCGCGCCAGCTCATCGGTCACCACCACCATATGATTGACCGGCACCAGTTTGTACTGGCCGTACCAAGCGCGCGCCGCGACGTCCGGATCCGGGATGACGCTTTGCAGCCGCGCGTCGTTCGGCATGGCGGCGCCGTAGATCGCGGCGTCGAGTTCACCATCGATCAGCATTTGCGTGATGTCCTGGCCGGCAACGGCGCGGATCGTGCCGGGCGGGTCCTTGGCCTCTGCCACATGGCCGTCCTCGAAAGTGACCCACTGCACTTTGCGGAAGTCGACGCCGTAGTCGTTTTCCAGGATGCCGCGCACCCAGGCGCCAGTGGTCTGGCTGTAGGAGCGCACGCCGATGCGGCAGCCGGCCAGATCGGCGGGCATCAGTCTGCCGCGTTCGACATTGTGCAGGACCGTGCCGTGCTGGAAACGCGCCAGCATTGTCGCCGGCAGCAGGCGCAGGCCTTTGTGATGCTCTTTCGCCTGCAGATAAGTAACCAGCGCCATCTCGCTGGCGTCGTAGGCGTGCTCGCGCACCATCGGCTTGAACGCCTTGTGCGTCGGTTTGACCTCGACAAAATCCAGCTTCAACAGCGGCGACGTAATCGCACCGCGCTTAAGCGGCAGCGTGTGCGGATAATCGCCGATGGCAATGCGAAGGGTGGTCACGTCGTTCATGGCAAAAGGTTTCCCGTCTCTTCGCATTGCGGTATGGACCGGCCGGTAGCGGCCTTGACCGCCCCGTCCCCTTGCTAGTTTAAAGAAGCCGCACGGAAAAGGGAGTTGTTACGTTCATGCCGGATCAGAAGACAGGTCTCGTTGTCACCGCCCATCCGGGCGATTTCGTCTGGCGGGCGGGCGGCGCCATCGCGCTGCACGCCAAGCGCGGCTATAAGGTGAAAATCGTCTGCATGTCGTTCGGCGAGCGCGGCGAAAGCCAGTTCGCCTGGAAGGAGCCAGGCGCCACGCTCGAAAAGGTCAAAGCTGGCCGCAAGGATGAGGCCGAACGCGCGGCCAGCCTGCTCGGCGCCGAAATCGAATTTTTCGACTGCGGCGACTATCCGCTCAAGCTGACCGAAGCGCACTTCGACCGCATGGTCGACATCTACCGCGAGCTCAACCCGTCATTCGTGCTGACGCACGCGCTGGAAGACCCGTACAATTTCGATCATCCCAACGCCTGCCATTTCGCGCAGGAGACCCGCGTGGTGGCGCAGGCGATGGGGCACAAACCTGGCGCGCAATACAAATACTCAGCGCCGCCGGTGTTCCTGTTTGAGCCGCACCAGCCGGAAATGTGCAACTACAAACCCAACCTCATTCTCAAGATCGATGAGGTGTGGGAACAGAAATACAAGGCGTTCCAGATTCTGGCCGCGCAGAAACATCTATGGGGCTATTACGAGCGCGTCGCGCTCAACCGCGGCATCCAAGGCTCGCGCAATACCGGCGTGCCGATGAGCTACGGCGAGGCCTATCAGCGGCTATTCCCGACCGTCGAGGAGATTTTGAAATGAAACCCGTCGTCGTTCGCAACATCAACCGCGCCGATGCCAATGCCATCGGCACTTTCCAGGCGCTCGGCGTCTCGACCGTGCACGAGGCGCTCGGCCGATCCGGCCTGATGAAGCCTTACCTGCGGCCGATCTGGGCCGGCGCGCAGATCGCCGGTCCCGCCGTCACCATCTTGGCGCAACCCGGCGACAATTGGATGATCCATGTCGCGGTCGAGCAGTGCCAGCAGGGTGACATTGTCGTGGTCGGCTGCACCGCCGACAACACCGACGGCATGTTCGGCGAATTGCTCGCGACGTCGCTCAAGGCGCGCGGCGTTAAGGGCCTGATCATCGACGCCGGTTGCCGCGACGTGAAGCCGCTGCACGACATGGGCTTCCCGGTGTGGTCGCGCGCGATCTCGGCTAAAGGCACCGTTAAAGCGACGCTCGGCGCCGTCAATATCCCGGTGGTGTGCGCCGGCGTCAATGTCGAACCGGGCGATGCGGTGGTGGCCGATGACGACGGCGTTGTGATCGTGCCGAAAAAACTCGCGATTGAAGTGGCGGCCAAAGCGCAGAAGCGTTTCGACGACGAGGATGGCAAGCGCCAGAAACTCGCCTCCGGCATTCTCGGGCTCGACATGTACAATATGCGCGAGCCGCTCAAGAAGGCGGGGCTGGTTTACGTCGACAATCCGGAAGACGTTTAGCGTTTGGCGCCGTACCGCGAGACGCGCGCGTTACCAGCGGGCCGAATTTCAACCGAAGTGAACGGCGCCACCTGAGTTTTGTTTCATTGAACGCTGTGACCGATCTTTATGGTTACCACGCGTCAGACGTTTTTTAACAATCGGCGAACCTTTGCTTCATCGATCGAAGGTAAGTGGATATGCCCCGTCAACAAGGGAGCGTCCTGTGTCAAAAATCGTTGCGTTCCTCAAGAATGAGTCTGGCGCTACCGCTATCGAATACGGACTGATCGCCGCCGGCATCTCGGTTGCCATTATCGCAGTCGTCAACACCCTCGGCAGCACGCTCAATACCAAATTCGACAGCATCTCGACCCAGCTCAAGTAACCGACCAAATTCGGCCGAATATGAGAAGCCGCCGGAAACGACGGCTTCTCTTTCGTTTGTAGGCCACGCGATGGCCACCTTTGATGCAGAGCCGTACGCCCCGCATATCGAGCCGTAGGTCGGCTGGCGGACACCTTGACGGCAATCGAAACAGAGGCATAAAATAAATCACTTGATTGAATCGAGTGATTTAATTGCGACAGAGCAAGCAAGGAACCGCCGACCTCATCCTCGACGTCGCCGAAGCGATGTTCGCCGAGCACGGCTATAAAGCGGTTTCGCTGCGCTCCATTCTGCGCGAATGCGGCGCCAATACCGCCGCCGCGCATTATCATTTCGGCTCCAAGCAAGAACTGCTGGAGGCCATTTTCGAACGCCGTTGCGCCGGCATGAATGCCGCGCGGCTCGAACTGCTCGCCACCTGCGAGGCGGCGCCGAAGTCGCCCGACGCGATCGAACGGATACTGGAAGCGTTCTTGCGGCCGGCGCTGGTGTGGCGCGGAGCCGATTCCGGAACGCGCCGCTTCATGCGGCTGCGCGCGGTGGTCGCCTACGAACAAGAGACGTTGGCGCGCGATCTCATCGCTCGTTATTTCAATGAGACCAGCCGGCGTTTCATCGACGCGCTCAGCGCAAAGTTGCCGCACCTCGGCATGCCGGAACTTTACTTTCGTTTCCACTTCCTGCTCGGCGCGCACTACTACACGATTTTGAATCCCGGCCGAATTTACGACCTGTCGGACGGACTGTGCGATCCAACCGATTCGGAACGGACGTTGCGGACCATGATCTGCTTCTTTGCCGCCGGTCTGCGCGCGCCGAATAGCATTCCGGCGCCGCGTGCGCTTAAGCCATCGATGGAGACCACGACGTGACCATGCCGATGAGCGGGCATCCGAAACTTGCCGATCGTGTCGGCACGCTGAAAGCGTCTGCGACCGTGGAGATGTCGGAACGCATCCGCCAAAAGCGCGCGGCCGGCGGGCGCATATTCGGCCTATCGAGCGGCGACCCCAACCTGCCGACCGATCCGCGCATTGTCGCTGCGGCGGCGCGCGCCATGAGCCAAGGCGAAACGCATTACTCGACGCCGGCTGGCATGCCGGAGCTGCGACAGGCGATCGCGCGACGCGAGAACAAACGGAGCAACGCCAATTACGACCCCGCCGATATTTTGATCACGCCGGGCGGCAAGTTCGCATTGCTAACCGCGCTGATGGGCGTGGTTGCGCCGGGCGACGAAGTGCTGGTCCCGGAGCCCGGCTGGGTCAGCTATGGGCCGTGCGTCCACCTGTGTGGCGGCAAGCCGGTCGCCTTGGCCATGCTCGACCGCATCGACCCGCAGGCGATTGAGGCCGCGATTACCCCGGCGACGCGCGCCATCATCCTGAACTCGCCGGTTAACCCGACCGGCCGCATTTTGCCCAGGGAGGAACTGGCAGCGGTCGTCGAAATCGTGCAAAAGCATGGTCTTTGGCTCATTTTCGACCAGGTCTACGCCGACTTGAGCTACGACAAGCCAATCGCTTTTCCGCAATCGATCGGCGCGGGCTTTGAGCGAACGCTGGTGGTCGATAGCCTGTCGAAGTCGTTCGGCATGACCGGCTGGCGTCTTGGTTATCTCGCCATGCCGCCCGGCGTCGCCAAACAGATCGTCAAATTCTTGCAGCACTCGATCTACTGTGTGCCGCCGTTCATCCAAATTGCCGGCGTCGAAGCACTCAAACTGCACGACGAACTCGTGCCACGCTACCGTGCGCTGTTCCGCAACCGGCTTGAGCGTGCCGCAACGCGGCTGTCGGCGGTCGACGGCATCGAATGCGCCATGTCGGAGGCGACCTTCTATCTGTTTCCGCGAGTTGCCGGCGACGATGTGGCGATTGCCAAGCATTGGCTCGACACGCTCGATGTCGCGGTGCTTCCCGGTTCGGCCTTTGGCGCGCCCGGAACAGGGCATTTGCGCCTGTCGCTGACCCTTTCCGACGAAGATTTGGATGTCGCGCTGGAACGCATCGCTGAAGTGGGAATCGGACTACTAAAAAATTAAACAGGAGGTGCAGATGATGACGAAATTCAAACAACTTTTCGTTTCGCTCGCTACCGCTGCGCTTATCGCGGCGACGTCGGCCGGCGCGTCAAACGCCCAAACGCAAGACACGGTTGCTCAGATTAAGAACAGAGGAAAACTGATCGCCGGCGTGAAATTCGACACGCCGCCGTTCGGATTTCTCAACGACAAGAACGAACCGGTGGGTTTCGATCTCGATATCGTGCGCAAGGTCGCCGAGCGGATCGGTGTGCCGGTCGAATTCGTCAAGGTGACTTCACCAACGCGCATTCCGTTGCTGGTCAGCGGCAACGTCGATCTTTCGGCTGCGTCGATGACGCACACCCAAGAGCGCGATAAGACCATCGACTTCAGCATTACCTATTACACCGGCGCGCAATCGCTAATCGTGGCGAAAAACAGCTGCATCCACGGCCTAAAAGATCTCGCCGGCAAGCAAGTGTCCGTTCAGCAAGGCACGACGCTGGAAAAAAACATCGCCAAAGTCGCGCCAGAAGCGAAAGTCGTCGCCTTCAAGGACTACAACAGCGCCTGGCTCGCGCTGGTTCAAGGCCGCGTCGATGCGCTGACCGGCAGCCTGACGATTTTGCAGGGATTCTCTAAGAGCAACGCCGACTACGTCATTCTGCCGGACCGATTCAGCGTCGAGCCTTTCGGTATCGGCGTCCGTCAGGGCGACTCCGCGCTTCGCGACGTCATAAACTTTACGATCCAGGACATGTGGAAGTCCGGTGAATATGCCACGCTTTATAAGAAGTGGTTCGGCGCCGATCCGGAAGTTCCGATCGAAGTTTGGCCGTAAATGAGGCAAGCCGCTGGGCCACCAGCGAACTGAGGGCCGGCGATGATGACGTATCAGTTCGACTGGGGCCCGATCTGGGACGCGCGCGGCCTGATCGCGCAAGGCCTGCTGATGACGATTGCCGTCTCGGCGGTGTCGTTGGCGATTTCAATCGTGATCGGGCTGGTTGTCGGCAGCGGCGGCGCATCGAACTCACGTGCGGCGCGGACCGTTTCCGCACTCTTCGTCGAGACGATGCGCAACGTCCCTTTGCTCATTCACATGTACGTTTGGTATATGGCCTTCGCTTTTCTCCGCCTGCCGGCTTTTACCTGCGCGGTGCTCGGCCTTAGTCTCTACTCGGGCGCTTATGTGGCCGAAGTCGTGCGTGCCGGGATCGGCGCGGTCCGCCGCGGCCAAATGCAGGCGGCGCTGGCGACTGGTTTGACGCGCCTGCAAGCAATGCGGCTCGTGGTCTATCCGCAGGCGCTGCGCATCATTGCACCGTCGCTGGCTAGCCTGTTTTCGCAGCTGATCAAGGATTCCTCGCTCGCTTCCGTCATCGCAGTCAGCGAACTCACCTACGCGGCGGGCGCGATCGAAGGCCAGACCTTTCGTACGTTTGAAGTCTACATCGCCATTTCGATCCTTTATTTAATCCTGGTGACGGCGGCGAGCCAGATCGTGATGCTGGTGCCCGGCGCGCGTAACGAGGCCGCATCGGCGAGCTTTGCCGATGCCTGACGTCATCCTTCAGAATCTGCCGTTTCTGCTGCACGGGCTTTGGACCACCATCGACTTATCGCTGTGGACAATCTTGGGCGGCACACTGCTTGGAGCAGCGCTTGGCACGATCCGCTTTGTCCGGGCCCCGGTGCTCGGAACGCTCAGCATGCTCTTCATTGAATTTATCCGCGGCACGCCGCTGCTGGTCGTGCTGCTGATTACTTATTTTGCGCTGCCAGCGTTGCTCGGGTATCGGACCACTGCATACAAGGCTGCCCTGCTCGGCTTTGTACTCTTCATCGGTGCGTACCTTGCCGAAGATTTTCGCTCGGGGCTACGTTCGGTGCGGCCCAGCCTGATCCAGGCCGCGCTCGCCACCGGTCTGAACCGTTGGCAAGTGCTACGACTTATCGTCGCGCCGCAAGCCATGAGAAGCGTCATACCGTCGGTATTTAACCAGTACGTCCGGCTGTTGAAATTTACCTCGGTCGCGTCGATCATTGGCGTTACGGAACTAACGGGTGCGGCGCTGCTCGTTAACGCGCGACAGTTCCATCCGATAGCGATCCTGACAACGATTGCGATTACCTATCTTGTCTTATGTTATGGGCTGTCATTGGTTGGGCGCGCGCTTTACGCACATTTTGGCGTCAAAACATGAGAGCTCGATGAGCGACGTGCCAACGATTGAAGTTCGCGACCTGCACAAGAAATACGGCAAGACGCCGGTGTTGCGCGGCTGCAGCATGACCGTTCGCCGCGGTGAAGTTGTCGTGGTTTGCGGACCCTCAGGCTCGGGCAAAAGCACGCTGATCAAGTGCATCAACGGTCTTGAGCCTTATCATTCCGGCAGTATCAAAGTGGAGGGAGTAGAGGTCGGCGCAAAAAGTACCGACCTACCGCGATTGCGCGCGCGCATCGGCATGGTGTTCCAACATTTCGAACTGTACCCGCACATGTCGGTGCTCGACAACGTCGCCTTGGCGCAGATTTACGTATTGCGGCGGCGGCGTCCGGACGCATACGAGCGCGCCCACCAACTGCTTGCCCGCGTCGGACTGCAAGACAAAAGTAACGCGATGCCGGTCGATCTTTCCGGCGGACAACAGCAACGGGTGGCGATCGCGCGTGCGCTCGCGCTCGACCCGCAAGCCATGCTGTTCGACGAACCGACCTCGGCGCTCGACCCAGAAATGATCCATGAGGTGCTGCAAGTCATGGATGAACTGGCAGCGGACGGCATGACCATGGTGGTCGTCTCGCATGAAATGGGATTTGCCCGACGGGTCGCCGATCGCGTCGTGTTCATGGATGCGGGGGAGATAGTCGAAGACGCCGCGACCGAGGTTTTTTTCTCGAATCCGAGAACGCCGCGAGCAGCGGAATTTCTGTCGAAAATTTTACCGCATTAATGCGGAGCTCAGCGGTTGGCGTTGCTCCACGGCGCGATACGGCGCCCGACCCACTTCAGCAAAGTCGTGAGCGAGACGCCGAGCACCATCAGCACAATCACCGGCACAAACACCTTGTCCATCCCGAACACGTTGGCGTAACGCGTGATCATGAAGCCGAGGCCGGAAATAGTGGTGTAGAATTCCGCGATGATCATACCGATCAGGCCGCGGCCGATGGCGAGGCGGACACCGGCGATGATATAGGGCACCGCGAACGGCAGCAGCACGTCCTGCCACACCCGCCATTCGCTCGAGCGGAACGAGTGCGCCACTTCGAGCATGTTCTTGTCGCATTCGCGCACGCCCTGATAAGTGTTGATCAGGACCGGGAACACCGCGAATAGAAACACCACGATGATCTTGGCTTTGAGATAGATGCCGAACCACAGCACCAGCAGCGGCACCACCGCCACCAAAGGCGTGGCGTAGAGCGCGTTGATCGGCAAATCGAGCGCCCAATCGAGCCAGCGGATGCGCGCCATCGCAATGCCGAGCGGAATGCCGACGATGAGTGCGGCGGTCAGCCCATACGCCATAACTTCCAGGCTCTGCGCCAGGAAGTATGGCAGCTCGCCCGACACCGTGGTTGAGTAAAAGGCAGCGGCGATCTTGGTCGGATAGGTGAAAAAGATCGGGCTGATGAACGGCCCAACGATCTCCCAGACGATCAGGATGAGCACGACGAAGCCGTAGCGAAACAGCGCCGGCCGCTCGAACCACGGCGTCCGGACCACCGCTTGCGGCCGCGCATTGGCGGCGAGCGTCCCGCTGTGGACCTCATTGGCAACGCTCATCATAGACTCCGGCGGTTTTATCGGTTGTTGTGCGCGGCGGGCGCCACCGGACCCGGCGGCGCCCGTCGAAGTTTCCAGGCGTTCTCAGAATACCGAGGTCGGGCAGACTGGGCCCTTCCACTCGCCGAGCTGCTCGATCGCCTTCTTGGCAAAGCTGGTGTCGACGATGTCCTCGTATTTCGGCGTCTTGCCTTCCTTGATGTTACCGATCTTAGTCATCAGGTCGGCGGTGAAGTTCACGCGATCGGGAGCAAGACCCGTATTGGCATCCCAGATGCATTGCTGCACCAGGAAGTCGAAACTCTCCGACAAGATCTTTTCCGGATAGCCGGTCTGCTTGACCAGGATCGGCAAGATCTTGGCCTTGTCAGTGTACATGATACGGGTCGCCTCGACGTTGGCCGAGACGATGGCCTGTACCATCGCCGGCTTATCCTTGATCGTCTTCTCGGTCGCCGACAAGAACGTATAGAGTGTTTTCGGCTGCAGCTCCCACATGCGCGCGATGGCGTGCAGGTCCGGCACCTTGCTCTTGGCGAGCATTTCCTGCTCGACGTGCAAAATCGCGGTGTCGACCTGGTCCGCGACCAGCGCGGGCACGTCTTCGCTCGCGATACTGACGAAGTTGACGTCCTTGGGATCGATCTTGGCGGCGCGCAGTACGCTGCGGCTGAGAATGTCGGCAAAGCCGCCCGGCTCCTGGATGCCGATACGTTTGCCCTTGAGGTCGGCCATGGTCTTGATGTTGGCCCGCACCACCAGCGAGGCTTCGAACTTCGGCAGGTTGGCGGACAGCGCCTTTACAGTGGCGCCGTTGGCGCGCCCGATGATGGTCGGCGCACCTGGGGTCAATCCCAAATCGATGTTGCCGGCCAGCAGCGCGCGGTAGACCTTGACGCCATCGCCGAGCGAGACGATGTCGACGTCGAGGCCGGCTTTCTTGTAAAGGCCAAGTTCCTTCGCGACGATCACCGGCATGTGGACGATATTGGGCGGCGACGTCGGGATGCCGATGACGACCTTCTGCTGCGCGCTCGCCGCGCCTGGCAGACCCACCGCGGCGGCCAGCGCCGTCATAGCCAAAATGAACCTACGCATGTCATCCTCCCATATTTCTTCTTTACGAGCGCGCCTTGCGGCTCGCCCAACGCGTCCCACACCGGAATATCAGCCCGCAGTGAAGCCGCTGCGCCCTCAATACTGCCCGATCATGCCGTTAAAAACAACGAAACAGGCTGTTTTCATCCCATCCTAAACCGACCCGCTATCGGCAATCTCTAGCTTTGACGGCTGGCGGCGGCCATGCCTAATTGCGCGGCACTCTATTATGATCGCCCGTAACCATGCCCCAATTCGTCGTCGAATTCGGAAGCACCGGAACGCCGCCCGCCCCTGACGGGCGGCTGGACGCGCCGGCCTTTCACCGCAATCACGAAGCGATCTGGTCGGCGATTGGCGGCGACCTGAGCGAGGCCAACGGCGACCTGCTGGAACTCGGCAGCGGCACCGGCCAGCACGCGGTCACCTTCGCGCCGCGCACGCCACGGCTCACCTGGTGGCCGAGCGACATCTACCCGAACCATCTTGCCAGCATCGAGGCCTGGCGGCGCAGCACCGGTCTTGCCAATCTGCGCGCGCCGCAACGCATCGATTTAATGGATGCCGACTGGAAGTGGGTCGGCGATACGGCAGCGGACCGGCTTACCGCGATCCTGTGCTGCAACGTGGTGCACATCGCGCCCTGGCGCGTGGCGCGAAATATGATGGCCGGCGCCGGACGCATGCTGCATGACGGCGGGCGCTTGTTTCTCTACGGACCTTATAAGCGCGGCGGCGAACACACCGCGCCGAGTAACGCTACCTTCGACGCATCGCTGCGCGCGCACAATCCGGATTGGGGCGTGCGCGACATCGGCGATGTAAGCGCGCTCGCGCAAGACAACAATTTGACGGCGGGTGAGATCATCGAAATGCCCGCCAACAACCTGGTGCTATTATTCGAACGGCGGCGTTGAAAAATCCAATTTGATCATTGAGGCATCATGACCGCGACCTTACCGGCAGAACCCATTTTTGACATCGCGCATCTCGCGCATCTCGAACTGCTGACGCCCGAGTTCGACAAGAGCGCGCGTTTTTTCATCGACGTCATGGGCATGACGCTGAGCGGCGAGAAAGGCAACAGCATCTATCTGCGCGCTTACGACGACTACGAGCGCTATACGCTCAAGCTGACCGCCTCAAACAGCAACGGCATGAAACACGTCGCCTATCGCACCCGCTCGCCGCAGGCGCTGGAACGGCGCGCGGCGGCGCTCAAAGGCTCCGGTTTCGACATCGGCTGGAGCAACGGCGATCTCGGTCACGGCAAGACCTTCGTTTGCAAAGACCCGGACGGCCATGTGATCGAGCTTTATTACGACACCGAATGGTACCAGCCGCCGCCGGACCTTAAGCCATCATTGAAGAACCAGGCGCAGCGTTTTCCGGCGCGCGGCTGCAACGTGCGCCGGCTCGATCATTGGAATGGGCTCGCCGCCGACATTTCCGCCTGCCGCAAATTCTTTGAGGATTATCTCGGCTTCAAGCTGACCGAGCGCATCGTGCTCAACGACGGCAGCGAGGCCGGCATCTGGCTGACCGCGACCAACAAATCCTATGACTTCGCCTACACGCGCGATCACACCGGGGTACCCGGCCGCTTCCATCACATCACCTACGCGCTCAATTCGCGTGAGGAAGTGTTGCTCGCCGCCGACATCTTCCTGGAGAACGGCGTCTACATCGAGACCGGCCCGCACAAACACGCGGTGCAGCAGACATTCTTTCTCTATGTCTATGAGCCGGGCGGTAACCGCGTCGAGGTTGCCAATGCCGGGGCGCGGTTGATTCTGGCACCCGACTGGAAGCCGATCACCTGGACCGAGGAAGAACGCAAAAAGGGCCAGGCCTGGGGTCTCAAAACCATCGAGTCGTTCCACACCCACGGCACGCCGGCGGTTCTGCCCAAATAAAGTCAGGAGCGCCGCGTGCCTGCCAGCCGCGTCCCGATAACCAAACTGCCTTCCGGCACGGATATCCCGACCTTCGGTCTTGGCACCTGGCGCATGGGCGAGGATGCGCGACGGCGCGCCGACGAAGTCGCCGCGCTGCGCCACGGCATCGCGCGCGGCGTCACACTGATCGACACCGCCGAAATGTATGGCG
>OBEQ010213532.1_pt1 | contig 12438 bp, 13 predicted proteins | sample 1670901 | NCBI WGS metagenome assembly OBEQ01 (sample SAMEA104232315, study PRJEB22302) | groundwater metagenome | biome: forest; feature: aquifer; material: groundwater | place: USA | collected 2011-08-07 | depth 5.4 m | reverse complement strand
TTCCACGTCCGGATACTGAAAACGATCAAGCGGGAAACCCTTTGCTGTCAAAGCATCGATCACTGGCTGAATCACAGCCCTACTACCCTCCTCGTTTTGGTGAGGTAAATTTGAGGAAAAAGAATTCCTCGCGCGCGCGTTGATTGGGTGGTTTTTTTCTTTGTTGTTTATCTCTGTAATAAGAGCGGCATTTTTGCCAGATGCATCTGGCATTTTTGCACTATCGATATCGTCTTTTTGCGTGATCGATGACGCATTTTTGCTGGGTCTTGATTTATATGAACTTTTTAGCCAGTCATTACATACATCAGGATAAAATTGAAAATATTTTGTTTTATCGTAGTAATAACGTGGATTTGGATTGGAATGGACACTAATCACGTTTTTAGATTCTAAGAATCTTAAAGCTTCCGATATTGCCTTGTTACCGTAAATATTTAAAATACCGTCAGCAATTTCTTGTAGGGTATGATATTGCAATACTTCTTCGCTTAATATTCCTTTCTCATTATGCATTTCTGAAACACGATTTAATTTTTTATTGTATTCGTCAGAATTTAATTTCCAATTGTGCCAATACTCGAAATAGGAAAGAAGAGCTGCGGCACAAACATTTCCTTCGCAAAACTCTTCTTGCCACTTGCGAATAATCACAAGTCGTTCATTTTCTGGATGTGATATGCATGATGTTTTCATACCAATTTTTCCATATTTCTTATATGAGAAATATTTATTTAGATATTTTTTGTAATACCGCTGACTCCCACCTGGTATTACAAATAATGATTTTTCTTTTATTTAATTCTTTTAAAAATTCTCTTGCTCTAAGATGACCGTGTTCAGCAGCGACTTGTAACCAATAAGATGCGGATTTTTTATCTTCTTTTATGCAATATATAACTCCCAATTTATATTGAGCTTCACAATCTCCATTTATTGCTTTGCGTTCAAGTAATTCACTTATATAAAACAATGACATATAAACCTCCTGTTATTTTATAAATTAACTGCTAATTTGCTATGTGTTCCTCATAAGTAACGTCGGCTAAAAATTATTTTATTTTTGATTGATTTGCATTTATCTACGCTTTAAAGTGTAAATGTTTGTAACACTTTAGAGTGTTAAAATACACTTTAACACTCTAAAGTGTTAAGGTCAACTAACTTCTGGATACGCTAAATTTATGATAATATGGGATATTTAATTTGAATGAAAAAAACTATGTCAATTCTAGGCAAAAACCTAAAAAAGTTAATGGATGGCGCAAAGCTTAGCGAAAATGAACTCGCACGTCGTACAGGAGTGCCTCAGCAAGTCATTAATCGAATTATTTCCGGTACAAATGCAAACCCTAAAATGAAAACCTTGCTTCGGTTAACAGATTATTTCATGATATCTATTACCCAACTGATAGATGAAGATATAACTAAAAAAGAAATTAGTTTAAATACTAAGCATAGAGGATGGACAGAGGTAACACTTCTTGAGTGGAATCAACTAGGTGTAGCTCCTATAAAAAATATTATTTCCCAATATAAAAATAAAATTTATATTGATATTGAATCTAAATCAGATTGTTTTGCTTTACAAACTCAAGATAAATCTATGGAAATAAAATTTCCGATTGGCACTCTTCTAGTTTTCGATCCTAAAAAAGAAATAAAAAACATGGGATATATTTTATTTTATTCTTTCGAAGAAAAAGAAACCTTATTTAGGCAAGTGATTATTAAAAATGGAAAGACTTATGTCAAATGCCTTAATCCAAAATTAAAATGCTTCAATCTAAAATTAATTGATAGCAACATTCAATATTATGGGCTATTAATACAATCAAAGTTTGATCATACATAAAATATTAACTATGTATTTTTTTTTGATATTCCATTTCTTTTTTCTTCAAAAGGTATGCAACAAAACTAGCGGGCCAAACAGCTATAAAGCCATATATTAATTTGAATATGAGCGCGCTAGACATCAATAAAGCTATTTTTGCTGATGGCATCATTCCAAAGAAAGTTATAAATCCAGCAATAAATGTAGCTACTCCTTCACTTATGCTAGAAGCTAATAAACTTCTTAACCAAAACTTTTTTCCATGCATAGTATGTTTCCATTTATCTATTAAATAAACATTTAAAAATGCACTTATCAAATACCCTATAACGCCTGCGTTTGTAAAGCGTAAAACATGACCTAACACTTGATTGTATACGTCTTTGTAGTTCCAATAATCAGGAGAAGGAAGAAGATTTACTATAGTTAATAATATTGCAAATATGTAACCACATATTATAGATTCAACTATTAGCTTTCTAGAAATACTTGCTCCATACACCTCAGCTATTACGTTTGCCCAAAAAAATGAAAAAGTGTAAATCAATGTCGATCCTGGCTCTGGAACAGGGCCAATAATTACTACTTTATAAGCAGTGACAGTTGCCGCTAATAATAACGTCACATATATTAAAGACATAAGTCTCATATATTTGAAGCTTCGAGGAGAATATTCTTCTTTATAAGATAAATTTTTCAAAATTTTATCTTTAACATCTCTGTATGCAATGGCCATATAAATTATCCTAAATCCTTGACTGTTTGTTCTTGCACTGCTGTATGAATAATATTTATTAAATCACTAAATTTGAATTTTTTGAGCAAGTCAGTATTGCAATATAACTCATCAGCAAATTGCCTTTTTTCTCCTTCTACATTCAATTCTTTTATTATAAAAATAGTTTTTTCATTTAAAAATTCTTGGCCGATTATTGAATAGCAAACACTGTCATTATCTTGAGGAAAATCACGTAGCGCGAGGAAAGTTATTGCTCTAACATCTTCTTGAGAAAATTCGCGCAGCATAGCATCATGAGTAATTAACTCTTCTGGAAAATAAGTTACACATATTTGGCTTTTAATACTACTTATCATTACTTGCAGTTTTATTTTTTTTGTTTTTTTATCCTTATCAACACCAATTATTTTACACCGGTTCATTCTTGAATTTTTCGTAAATTCAAGACACTCACTAACTAGAGCGCTGAACCAATCATTAATTTTTCTCGTATTTTTAGAAATCATCCTATGTCCCTAATAATAATTAAGAAAGCGTTAACCTCTAACAGCAGGGTAAAGATACATCTTTTATTTGATTATTGCAAATATATTGCACAAATTAAGTTGTAACTTATTGATTTTAATTTAATTAATACCTTACAAAGATATCTTGAATTACCTTCTTATCTTTTGTCTTTGTTAATGCAACAGATAACAATATCCTTGCTTTTTGCGGGCTCAGTGAGCCGCCTGCAATAAAATGATATTTTCCATCTGTTTCTGGATCATGATTAATAATACCTTCACCTATCCTAGAACTTCTCACCACAATCAAGCCTTTTTCCACAGCTTGTGCGAGTGCTTTGGTAATTGTTTTTGGCTGATAGCCTTTTCCCATTCCAGCACTGACAATACCAATTGCATTATTTGCAATAGCTGCATCAACAAATGCATTATCCATCCCTAAGTACCCATATATGATATACACTTTTGGAAAATATTTTAATTTATCAATGCTAAACTCGCTTGAATAGGTATGTTGATAGGCTGGTACATTTGAAATAAATATTTTATTCCCCTCTACATAACCTAATAATGATAATTCATTACCAAAAGCGCTTATTAATGAAGGGTTGTATTTGGTAACATTGCGCGCACTATAAATTGAATTATTAAAGCAAAGTACTACTCCCAGTTTTTTTGCTTTAGGAGAACTTGCAATTAAAATCGAATTATACAAATTCATTAGCCCATCAAAACACAATGATGTAGATGGTTTCATTGCACCGGTGAATACGATAGGTTTTTCTGTATTAACTACTAAACTAACAAAATAAGCCATTTCTTCCATACAGTTTGTGCCATGCGTGATCACTACTCCATCTATATTTTCATCTTGAATAACCAAATTAATTTTTTGCGCTAACGATATTAAATCATCGCAACTCATTTCTTGACTAATTATTTGCTTCATTTGTTCAGATTGAATTTCAACTACTTTATCAATTAAAGGAATGTTAGATAAAATTTCTTGGATACTTAATGTTGGACAATCATAAAATTCATCAAATGGTGTTTCTGTTTTACAAGCTATCGTCCCGCCATACGCAAGTACAGCAATACGTGGTTTTTTGTTAAGAATTTTTTTAGAAAGTATTTTATCTTGTTTAACCATTATTTTTCCCCTTAAAATCATTTAAGTCATCATATTATTTTATAAATTTTTATCACCAATCTTCTAACTGTAGAAAATTATCAGGAATAGATAAAAAAATATAATTATTAGAAAATGATTTTTCCAATAAATGTTACTACGTATAAAAATAGTCTAAGTATTTTTTTCATGTGCTAACTATCGCTTTTCGATAATATTTACCGACAAAATAAGGCGATGTAATAACTATGCTATAAAGAAAATAAATCACCATTTGCTCCATTTTAAGATCATTAAAAACAATTAACTGTAAAACTCCTGTTGCAATCGGACATAAACTACAAATAATTGCATGTTGCTCAGATGTAATTTTATCTAATGCTTTTTGTGAAAAATAAAGTGGGATAATTAAGGCTAAAAAAGCAAGTAAAATAAGACTTAAAAGATTATTTACTGTAAAATATTGCGAAAAACTTTGTTTTGGTAACACCATAAAGAGTATAAAAATAGCTAAATAAAAACGAACTGCTAAAATTTGCGTTGCGGTTAGTTTTGTATTTTTAGCTAATGCTTGGCTTACCTTAAAATAAATAAATGCACTAGTACCGCCAATAAAACCAAGCAAGATCCCATATATTGCTTTTGTTGAAAAAGAATCCCGAAGCTCAATATAAATGTTGGCAAAAATCAATAGAAGAATACATAAGGAACAATAAAATTTAGATTTGTTATTTTCCCAATTATTAAAACTTTGTGATAACAATCCAAGTGTCCCCAACCATGCTGCATATAAGAAAGTTGATAATGAAGCACCAATTAGCCCTGGAGCTGCTATTGTATAAAACCACATTGCGAGAACAAGTAACATAATTAAAAACCAAATTTTTTTATTTTTAAAACAATCTACATACATAGATTTTATATTTCTAAAATTAATTAAATTAAAATATATACTTGCAATAGTTGCGGTTATCATCAATGAAAAAACTGGGGAGATGCTTACATCAATTTTTTGAATAAAAATCAACCCAATACTAATAGTCAAAACATATAAAAAACTATATATCACGTTACTTCTCCTTAATTATAAAACTAAAAACTACAATACTGTCCAATAATATTTCTCTCTACCCTGCAAAATGGTTGGTACATATAAATATTTTTCCCATTCTTTTATATCAACCTCCCATCCTTCTTTTTGTTCCCCAAAATACGGAATCCGAGCGCCTGTTTTAATTGATGAAAGTAAGGTTAAAGCCTCCCTGCTATCTTCATACATTTCAATTAAATTTTTTAAGGTACGTTCAGTATGCGTAACAAAAAATGAATGTTTTCCTGTTTTATCCACTAATAGAAAATTAGCATTTTGATCAATAATAAAATATTCGCAAATATTATTTTTTTTGCACCATTGATTAAATAAATCAATAAATGTTTGATCTGAAATGGGTAGTAAACAATCTGCTTCAAGATGTGTTAATAAATATTTTGTAATGTTAGCCATATATTCTTTTGTTAAAATTTTTAAATAATTTTTAATATCCTTTGATGCGGTCGAACTACTTTTTTAATATAACAATCAATGTATCCTTCATTAAATGCAGTAACTGCTACTTTTTCGCTAGCTTCTCCTGTTAATAAAATTTTCTTAGCTGGTAGGGATTTTAACTGTCGACAAAACTCGAGGCCATTCATACCGGGCATATTATAATCTACTAAGATAACGCTAACTTCATCCATCCGGTTTTCTTTTGTACGAAATTCTTTTAATGCAGAAAAATCGATATCTACAGGTAAATGACCAGAAGTATTATAGTTTTCCAATTCATTGCAGCCACGCACAAATCTTAAGTTGGATGATAATGGTGTATACTGTTTGAAAAAATTAATACATTGATTAGGATCATTAAATTTTAGAAATGAATAATCATTTTTTAATGATTCACTTAATGCATCGGTAAATAATGGATCATCATCTAAAATCACAATCTTAGTTGGGTACGATATTAAGGGCAGGGTTGTCATTATATATTTCCTATAAATTAATATAACTCTGTAATATTTTCCATGTTTTTCTTCTTTTCAGAAGAGTTAATGTATTTACCATCGTGAAATTCAATTTTCACGATAGGTTTCCGTTTAATCATATGACGATGTTCAACAACTACTCCTAAATTTTTTATATTGTCTTCATAAGCCGTGACATTATTTTCAATAAGTAAAGATTGAATAAAAATTTTTTCTCCATCTATCAGAATTCTTCTTAAATGAGGTATTTGCATGCCACCGTCATACATGAGGATATAATCTCGGTGCGAAGGAATAAGTTGCGGTTCAATTAATAATAAACTTCCACTTGCAAAAACACCAAAATCTTCTCTATCAACATATAAAGCAAAAGCAAATGGGCTAAATGATATTTCAGAAAATATGGTATCTCGTTTTACCACAGGGACATCAGGCCACGAGATTACCTCTTCCCAACGAATAATAGGTATCTGAGCTGGAGAACTAATATTTACATTTCTTTTTTGTAGGCTTATTTTACATCCTATTAAATTGATGTCTACAATTTCCTCTACCGTAACATTAAAAAAGCGTGCTATCGGTAAAAGCGTTGCTACTGTGGGATTCGGGGTACTACCATTACGAATTTTTTTTATGCTGCTTAAAGGAATATTGACATGGCGCGCTAAACAACTCGCACTAATTTCTTTTTCCTTCATCAAAAAATTTAAATTGCTGCAAAGAGTATTTTGATCCATTTAGAACTTCCCAATATCCATTAGGGATAAAATTATATCTACATTGAAATAAAAATAGCAATTAAAAGTTAATATTTTTTTAAATATAATTTATTTGAATAAAATATGATCTTATGTGCTATCTTATATTCTTGAGTAGTAAAAGTTAACTTTAATTAGTAGAGACGCCTAATGAAAAGGGAGAACATGTAGTATTTAGCGTTTATGTGGAAAAGTAGATATCCTGCATAAGTGAGCCATGTTCAAAAGTTGTATATAGTATTTTACAGAATCGATTTCTTTTTATATTGAAATATATTCAGCAGCTTTAGATATTAAAATTATTTTTCAACTATTTTAATATTAATTATTGTTAGTACACATTATTTCTATATTAACTTTAGATGGATCTGTCAGATAGAATATTCTGAATTCACCTAAAATTGTATTTAAAACTCCTATACCTATTTCTATATCATTCATCAACGAATTCCTCCTCACCGATATTTTTTTAGCAAATGCTTTTTGATATATGTCTAAGAATGTTTCTTTCTCTACTTCAAAAGCTATATGCTGAGGACTTGGTAATCGCTCACTTTTAAACGGTACAATCAATAGCTGTAATAATTGGTTATCTTTAACCAAATTTAGTATCTCGCCTTCACTTTCTGTGCCTGTATCAATAAATTTCCCAATAGTTTTGAAATTAAATAATTCACGGTAAAAATTTACACTTTCAGTTACATTATATGCACCAATAATTAGATGGTTGATTCTCATGTATCATACTCTATGAAATTAAATCATTAATATAGCATTTTTAAAAAAGCAGAAAAATGCATTGTTTTAAAAAACGTACTTAAAATCTAGTTGATCCAACCTTACCAATATTAAATTTTAATTACAATTTTATTTTTTTGCATCATTGTTTTTCTATAATTCTATTCTCATCGAAGACACTTTTTAATGCTGAAAAAGCATTCATTGCAGTAGGAAATCCACAATAAACTATTTGATGGATAAATATATTTCTTAAGTCGTCTTTACTACACGGATATTTTTGTAAAAAACACTTAATACTTGCTTTAATTTCTTCCTGTACACCAAGCGCTACACATGAAGCAATGGTGATCATGTGTCTGTCTCTTTCATTGAGAATCATATCTTTCTTGTTTTGGCTTATATTTTTAATATTCTCAGTAAACATATTTTGAAAATTTTTTAAATTCTCTTTTGGCTCATCTCTCTCAATTAATACGTTGATAAGCGCCTCAAATCCTTTTTCAGAAGCCTTGATATTATTTGGTTCAGCCAAATAAATTAGCATATTAAAAATATCTTCATATGTTCCACCGGAATTTATAAAGCCATTAATATGTATTCTTATTTGTTCTTCTTTATGCAAAACTATGAGTGAAACTAAGGTAACTAAACTTTTATCCCGCATACTAAGACCTGGCAATTTCCAATAATGATCGTACGCTATTTTTTGTATTTCTTCATTTAATATTGGATCAAGTTCTTGAAGTCGTTCATAGACTCGATCTGATACTTTAGAGCCATACAGTTCTTCCATCATTTTTGATTTTTTAGGCATCATTTTCTTTTTCTCTGAATTAAAAATTGGGATTGTATTGTATACAATGAGGAATGATTCACTAGTATAATTGTACTTTGTATCTTACATAATTTAAATTTAATAATTTATTTAATAATACTCTAAAAATCTTCTTCACCAATCTTCTAACTGCGGAAAATTATCAGGAATAGATGAAAAAATATAATTATTAGAAAGTGATTTTCCCAATAAATGTTTTAAAAAATAATCCCAGTGGCGACGAATATAATACGGATGATCGAAGGTCGAATGGTGATTTTGGTTTGGCATTAATAACATATCAAAATCTTTATTATGCTTAATTAACGCATCAACAAGTTGTAATGTTGCACAAGGATGCACATTATCATCCATTTCCCCGTGAACTAATAATACTTTCCCTTTTAAATTTTTAGCCAAAGCTGCATTACTTTGAGATTCATAAGTATTTACATCTAAGCTATTGTATTTTTCTCCATAACTTGCAGGATAACAACGCAAATCATGATTTCCAGCAGCAGCTACAGCCACTTTAAAAAAATCTGGATAAGTCAGCATCGCTCGCATGGCTGCATATCCACCGCCTGAGTATCCTGTAATCCCTACCCTCTCTATATCAATAAAATCATGTTCTGCCGCAAGTTGTTTAAGTGCTGCGACATGATCTGGAATACCGCAATCACTCATATTTTTGTAAGTTGCATCGTGAAATGCTTTCGAACGCCCAGGCGTTCCTAATCCATCCACGTGCATTACAATGAACCCAAGCTCTGCTAAAGCTTGCGCTGTCCATGCCGAGCGAAAAATTGCCCCATACAAACTAAAGTGGGTTGGCGTCCTATATACTTGAGGCCCTGGGTAAATGTGATCAATGATCGGATATTTCTTTTTCGCATCAAAGTGAGAAGGAAAATATAAATTGCCATAAATATTCGTAACGCCATCTCGCGCTTTAACAGAGAAACGTTTAGGCGGTACCCAACCTAAATCCTTTAAACCATTCAAATCCGCTACTTCAATGTCACAAATAAGTTTTCCATCCAGATTCTTTAAAATACTCACAGGCGCTGTATTAATCGTTGAATAAGTATCTAAAAAACAATTTTTTTTTGGTGAAAAATGAATAGTATGATTAGCATTTTCGTTAGCTAAACATTGCAATTCTGAACCATCTAATCGACAACGAAAAAATTGTTTGAAATAAGGATCAATTTTTTTATCAAATCCAGTAGCAGTGAAATAAAGCCATTTATTTTTCGAATCATAAAAATGTACTTCCCTGACACACCACTCTCCTTGAGTAATAGCATTTTTTAAATGCCCGCTGTCATAATCATACAAGTATAAATGAGCATATCCACTTCGCTCAGATAACCAAATAATCTCTTTACTGTCTTCCAAAATTTTTACTTGGTGCGTCCACGGTATAAGTTGACTAGGCTCAATATAAGTATTGAATTTTTCAGTTATTAATATGTCTGTTATACCCGTCATTGCATTAGCAACACATAGTGACAATTCTTTCGATCCACGAGATTCACGTAAAAAATAAACTTTTTCACTGTCATTGCTCCACCAAACCCATTCAAATTCAATAGGAGTGAGGTAAGGTGATAAAAGCGATTCTATTTTTAAAGGGATAATTGTTTTTTTTAAAACATCAATAACTACTAACTCAGCAAGAGGCAAATGAGAATCGCCTGAAAAAGACATATGATAACTATGCATGACAGGACGTTGGCTTTCTGGCGGTGCATTTTGCAAAATAAATAAAGTTTGTACTTTTTGTTGATCTAATTTGTGCGTAATGATTTTATGAGAATCGGGTGACCATATTGCCACGGGTTTACAAATAACATTTTCTAAACGATTCGTAATTGTATGAGTATTGGTTTCGGGCGATGTAGCATAATCATAATATTGTTTACCATCTTTTGTTATTTGAAAAGTCTGCTTCTGGACTAAATCATTTAAAAAAAGATTATATTTTTCAGTCCATATCTCCCATTGTCTATCCGGAGAAATAAGATGCTCATTTGGAATATTATCACGTTGGGTACAAGTTGATTTCTCAAAATCATAGCACCAATTTTGTCCCATATGAGTAAAAAATAATTGGCGAGGATTCTCTTGTATGAAGAACTTATCTAATGGTAATTGTTCCGATGAAACAGAGTCTTTCATTTGTAAAGACAATATTTTTAGCAGCTCCTCATAACTTAAAATAGTATCTTTTTTTCCAGAGCTAATATCAACTCTAATTAGAAACTTACCAGTCGACGTCTCACTAAAATAATAAAGTGCTTCATCTGTCCAGTATGGAAAAATAGTTGTGTTATGTATTGTATGCTGTAAGCGCCATGGCAAAAATTGTTCTGCACGTTGATAAACGGCATTATCAACAGGTAAATTTTTTTGCACATCCGAATTTTTATAGGTTTGTAACGCCATTTACACCTCAATATAAAAAATATATTAAAATAATCGTAAAGCACAATAAAAATACAAAAATACTATCGGATGTTCTACGTGTAACACTGTTTCTGATAGTAAGTTACAAACCAATTTTTCACCTCAGAGTTATTTAAACCGTAAGTATTGTATAAGACCGTTAAGTTAGTAGACATAGTTGATACTATCTGCTGTCTTTCTTGCTGAGATAACTCACTTTCCCAAGCAACAAATTTTTCCTCTAATTGGGCTTTCTTTCTTTGTATGGCTCTTTCAGCCATTAATTTGACAGCTTGCTCGTGTTGATTTCTATAATTCGCAGAAACATAGGCATGCCCTCCCCTCAACAGTCCCATTAAGAAATTGATTTTATTCGTTTTAATAGGTGGAAGCGCGTTGTTGTCGAAATCATAACTAAATTCAACGAGTGATTGTTCAACATCAGCAGCAGAAATAGTAGCAATGGAAGCAAGTTGTTTTAATTGAGAGATTGTAAATCCAAATTGATGATATGGAGAAATATCAAAATTCCATTCCTGGCTAAGTTCAGTAGTAGTTGTATTTATATTATTACTACTACTACTAGAAGCGCTTGTTGCCAGTTCTGTTGCTAGTTGTGATGCCACTTTGTTGCCACTTTGTTGCTGGTTTGTTGTCACTTTGTTGCTAGTTTCGTTTCTTATTACATCATGATAGATGCTGTCAGGTAATTCGTATTTTGACCAACCTCCTCGCCCATTTTTAAACCCTACTCGCATTAAACAACCCTTTTTTTCTAATCGTTGAAGCGTTGTTTTAATGGCGCCAGCATTACGTTCTAGTGACATTGCTATATGTTCTAAAGTTAAAGCCTCAGTTACTCGTGAACGTGAATTTTTACACTCGTGGCATATAAAAATAATAATATCTCGCTGTAAACCAACCAGCTCAGAAAAAAGCGAATTTGTTGCCAGTTTGTTGCTGGTTTGTTGCTGGTTTGTTGCCACTTTGTTGCTGATTGTGTTGCCGGTTGTGATGCCACTTTGTTGCCAGTTTGTATTTTGCACTTCCCGCTTGTTGCCAGTTTGTTGCTGGTTTGTTGCCACTTTTGTTTCTACTTGGTTACTAGTTTCTTTAGGTTGAATTGATATAGTCTCAGCGAGAGAATAAGGCCTATCTTCGGTGGCAATACTAGGTGGTTTGCGAACAATTTTTACTTGCTCACTTTTTTCCTTAGTTTTCTTTAATATCTCTTCTAAGCTTGGCATTCCTCAGCTTTCCTTATTATTGGTTATGAGGATTATTTTTTTTCTCTTTCCAGGCGTTAATACCGAGTATTTCTTTTGCGAACTGATCTATGTCTTCCCTGATAGGCGCTTTTTTAGGAAAGTTTGGGGATTCGGATTTTGACCATTTTGGTCAAAAACTAAGTTGGCGTCATTTTTTTTGGTTTCTC
>OBEQ010891158.1_pt1 | contig 12440 bp, 11 predicted proteins | sample 1670901 | NCBI WGS metagenome assembly OBEQ01 (sample SAMEA104232315, study PRJEB22302) | groundwater metagenome | biome: forest; feature: aquifer; material: groundwater | place: USA | collected 2011-08-07 | depth 5.4 m | reverse complement strand
GCATGATCGTGGCCATGGCGGTGTACGTTTATATCAGCCCGCATCTACCCGGCGATTTCCAGCCCCGCTACGTCACGCCTGAGCGCATGACCATCTATCTCGGCCTCGACATCAACGGCGCGATCGGCTCGATCCTGCAAGTCGCGGTAATGGTCGTAATTCCCTTCACCATTCTCGGCCAGGTTCTGGCGCGAACCGGTGGCGCCGATTTCTTCGCCGATATTTCAATGTCGGCGATGGGCAACTTTCGCGGTGGCGCCGCCAAGATCGCGGTGGTCGGTTCGGCACTATTCGGAATGATCTCCGGCAGCGCGGTGAGCAACGTGCTCGCGGTCGGCATTGTAACGATACCGACCATGGTCAGATCGGGCTTTACGCCACATCGCTCTGCGGCCATCGAAGCGGTCGGCTCGACCGGCGGGCAGTTGATGCCGCCAGTGATGGGTGCCGCCGCCTTCATCATGGCCGAATTCCTTCAGGTGCCTTACGGCGCGGTCTGCGTCGCCGCCGCCATCCCGGCATTCCTTTATTACGCCTGCCTGTTCTTCCACGTCGATTTGGAAGCCGCCAAGCACAAGATCGGTGCCGCCAAGATCGCCGACTCGCTTACGGCGCTGGAGGTACTTAAATCTGGTTGGCACTTCCTGGTGCCGATCGCATTTCTGGTGTTTGCGCTGATGTATCCAGACCTCACGCTGCTCACACCGGAAAAGGCCGCCATCTACGCCACCGTGATCCTGATGATCTTGGCCATGATCTTCGGGTACCGCGGCAGGCGGCTCGGTGTCGTCGCCATGCTTAGGGCGATCATGGACACCGGGCGGGTATCGCTCGACATCATTTTGATCGGGGCGGCCGCCGGCATCATGGTCGGCATCATGAGTATTTCCGGTCTTGCCTTCAGCTTGACCATCCAACTGCTGGCACTGGCCGGCGGCAACGTGTTCCTGCTGCTGCTGCTGATTGCGATTTTGGCTTTCGTGCTTGGCATCGGTCTGCCGACGGTCAGCGTCTACATTCTGACCGCGACGCTACTGGCGCCGGCGCTGGTCAAGCTCGGCGTGACGCCGATGGCTGCGCACATGTTCGTTATGTACAACGGCATCTTGTCGATGATCACACCGCCGGTCGCCTTTGCCGCCTACGCCGCGGCTAACATCGCACGTACCGACGGCTGGAGCACCGGCTGGATCGCCTGTGTGGTCGGTTGGAGCACGTTCCTGTTGCCGTTCCTGTTCGTGCTGACGCCGAGCCTGTTGATGGACGGCAGCTGGACCGAGATCGTGATGAATTTCAGCCGGGTGCTATTCGGTATCTGGCTCGGCACCATGGCCGCGGTCGGCTTTGGGCTTGCGCCGCTCGGCAAAGCTGGACGCCTGCTGTATGCGGCAGTCTCACTGGCGGTGGTGTTGCCGCCGGAAACCTTCACTGGCGCAATCTGGATCAACGCGTCGGGTGTCACCGCCGCGGCCGTGGTCCTGGCTATCGATTGGTTTCGCCTACGTGCCTTGCGCAAGCAGGGCAAGGTCGCCGAGATCGTCGCAACGCCATATTAAAACGCCTGCGTCGTGGCCGGGCTCATGCCGGCCACGACAGACAGCGCGCTCAGTTGCCCTCGCGCCAGATGCCGAGCGCTTCCTGAGCCGGACGATCAGAGATCGAGAACAGCACCGACTCTTCCGCCGGCATGTGCTGATAGCGCTTCCACGGCGGGATCACGAACACGTCGTTGACACCCCATTCGATCTTCTCGCCGTCGACCAGGGTGTGGCCTTGGCCTTCCGCACAGGCAAACACCGTACCGTCGGTCGAGCGGTAGCTCTCGCCCTTGAAGCCCTTCGGCAACAGCGCGAGATAAGCGCCCATGGTCGGCATCACCGGCCCGCCATTGATCGGATTGGCGTAACGCACGCGCGCGCCGTGGCGTTTGTCGATGTCGCCGGTATTTTTCAGCCGCTCAAGAATCGGCCGCATGCGCGCGTAAGGATAGTTGATGACCGGGGTGCGATTGGTCGTCGCCGGCAGACCGTCCGGCAGCACGCCGGTGGCGTAGCGCTCGAACGAGTCGCCGTCCTCATGATTGGTCTTCTGGGTCTTCTCATCAAAGTGCTCGGAGAACGACGCCTCGAAATGGTTGACGGTCGGCATATCGAGCACGTCCAACCACATCACCGGATTTTTGCCGGGATTGCCGTGGTCATGCGGCGCCCAGTTGGCGGTGATGATGAAGTCACCATGCTTCATCTGCGACTTTTCACCTTCAACCGCGGTGTAGGCGCCCTCGCCTTCCAGCATGAAGCGGATGGCGGACGCCGAGTGGCGATGCACGTCGGCGATCTCGCCTGGCAGGATCAACTGCACGCCGGCAAACAACGAATTGGTGACGCGCGACTTGCCCGGCATGCCGGGATTTTCCAGCACTAGTACGCGGCGTTCGGCCTCCTCGGTGCTGATGATGTCGCCGGCTTCCAAAATCAGCCGCTTGATGTCGGCGAATTTCCACACCGCCGCCTGGTATTTGGTCTTCGGCTCCGGCGTCACCAGGCCCTTCAGCACCTCCCAGAGCGGCGCCATGTGGAACTTGGCGATCTTGTCGTAGTAGGCCTGCCGCGAGCCCTCTACGTTGTGCTTGGAGCCTGGGTTGGCTTTTTCAGCGACGGTTGCAACCGACATGGCGCGCTCCTCGGGGCGAATTCGTTGGATTTGTAACTTTGTATATAGCGCAATTCGGCTGCCGGCGGAACAGCGTCCGGCAAAAGCCTGTTTTGACCTTATCGAATGGCTAATTATTGACCGAACCGCCATCCACCACCAGCGATTGGCCGGTGACAAAATCGCTGTCGCTAGAGGCTAAAAACACCAGCGCGCCCAGCAAGTCCTCCGGGTAGCCGTCACGCTTGAAGGCGCGGCTATTGCGCACCGGAATGCGCTCTTCCTCGACATGGGGCGCGTTATCGAGCCCGGTATCGCTGAGGATATAGCCCGGCGACAGTGAATTGACCGCGATACCGTATTGCCCGAGTTCACGGGATAGCGAGCGGGTGAAGGCCAGCATCGCGCCCTTGGAGGTGACGTACGGCAGCATGCGCGGGACGCCCTTGTAGGCCGCGCCCGAAGCGATGTTGATAATTTTGCCGCTCTTGCGCGCTATCATGTGCGGCGCAACATGGCGCACCATCAGGTAAGGCCCGCGCACATTGACCGCCATCACCCTGTCCCAAGTCTCGACGTCCCATTCATTGAAGTTGCGTGGCGTCAGCGTGGCATAGAGCGCGGCATTGTTGACTAGAATATCGATCTGTCCAAAGCGTTCGACGGTCCGTGCCACCAGACCCTTGACCGATTGTTCGTCGCTGACGTCGAAGATCGCACTCGCGACCGCGTCCACGCCGTACCGGCTGGCAATGCCGGCCGCAACGTCCTTGCCATCGGCAATGTCGGCGACCATCACCCGCGCGCCTTGCGCAGCGAGCGCTTGCGAATAATGCCGGCCAATGCCCTTGGCGCCGCCGGTGACAATCGCGGTCTTTCCAGCGAGTCTTGACATGCGCTACTCCCGATGACGGCCGCTTTCATATCAGCTATGACGGCGAGTGCCGAGAGGGAGCATGTCGAGCGACATTGAGGACCGGCTAGCGATCCGCGCGCTGATCGAGAATTGGGTGCTGTGGCGCGATGCGCGTCAATGGAACCGCTTCCGCACGCTCTGGCACAAAGACGGGCAGATGTGGGCAACCTGGTTTCAAGGCCCGTACGAGGATTTCATCAAAGTCAGCCAGGACGGCTATGAGCGCGGCGCGCGCATCCTGCATATGCTCGGCGGCACGACCATCGATATCAAAGGCAACCGCGCCATCGCCCAGACCAAGATGACGATTTCACAGCGCGCAAAAGTCGAGGGGGTGTTGTGCGACGTCAACTGCTCCGGCCGCATGTACGACTTCCTGGAAAAACGCAAAGGGCGCTGGGGCATCGTGCTGCGCCGGCATATTTATGAGAAGGATCGCATTGACCCGGTTGAGCCCGGCGCCAAACTCAAACTTGACACAAAGCTGCTGGCGCAATTCCCGGAGGGCTATCGCCATCTCGCTTATCTGCAAAGCAAGATCGGCTATAGGATCAAAGATGAGCTTCCCGGCCTCGACGGGCCGCCACTCGATGCGCTCTATGCCAAGGGCACGGCTTGGCTGAAAGGCCGCAAGCTGAAGGATTGACCTGGCCGGGACGGGGCTTGGCTGTGGCACCGATAAATGCCAATTTCCGCTGCAAGTGGCCGCCGGTGAGAAGCCACTGAGGGTGCGATGTCGTTTGCCGATAAATTCAATCTGCTGAATGAATTCAACATTCTGCGCATCATCTGCGCGCTGTTCTTCATTCCGCATATCGTCGCCAAAATCACGGTACCGCAGGCGCTGCAATTCTATGTCGACGTCGGTTTCAAGCCGCCGAAGTTCTGGATGTACCTTGCCGGCACAATCGAGACCTTCCTGACGCTCTTTCTTTTGTTCGACATCTACACCCAATTTGTCGGTGTCATCGCCTTCATCCATCTGATGGTCGCCGCCGCCACCACCTACAAACTGACAAAAAGCTGGATCTGGGTGATCGGCGGCATCGAATTCTGCGTGTTCTGGGCGCTCTGCTGTCTTGTCGTCGCCTTGCACGCTTACCACCTAGGCGGTTGAAGCCGCCGAACCTCTCCGCACCAAAAGGAAATCCAAAATGGCTAGCGTTCTGTTTTCTCCGATCACAATGCGCGGCTTGACTTTGCCGAACCGCGTCGCGGTATCGCCGATGTGCCAGTACAATTCGACCGATGGCAATGCCAATGACTGGCATCTGATGCATATCGGCCAGTTCGTGCTCGGCGGGTTCGGACTGATCATGGCGGAGATGACCAACGTCAATCCGGTCGGTCGCATCAGTTATAAATGCGCCGGGCTTTACTCCGACGACAACGAAAAGGCGCAGAAGCGCGTTATCGATTTTGCCCGGCAGTACGGGCCATCCAAGCACGGCCTGCAGATCGGCCATGCTGGACGTAAAGGTTCGACCAAGCCGCCGGCGCTCGGCGCCAATCCACTGACCAAAGAGGAAGGCGCCTGGGAGACCGTGGCGCCGTCGGCGATCCCCTATGGCGAAGGCTGGCATGTGCCGCGCGCCATGACAAAGGACGAGTTGAAGGCGACGCTCGACGACTACGTCTCCTACGTCAAACGCGCCGAACGCATCGGTTATGACCTGCTCGAACTGCACGGCGCGCACGGCTATTTGTTGCATCAATTCCTGTCGCCGCTGTCGAATCAGCGCTCGGACGAATACGGCGGTTCGCTGCAAAAGCGGATGCGCTATCCGCTTGAGGTGTTCGCCGCGGTTCGCGCCGCCTGGCCGAAGGACAAGCCGCTGGGCATCCGCGTCTCCGCGGTCGATTGGGTCGACGGCGGCACAACGATCGAGGACACCGTGCTGTTCGCCAAGGAGCTCAAAGCACTCGGCTGCGACTACATGGACGTATCGAGCGGGCAGCTCGATGCACGGCAGAAAATTCCGTTTGCGCCGGCGTTCAATGCGCCGTTCAGCGAGCGGGTGCGCAAGGAGAGCGGGCTCGCCACCATGTCGGTCGGCCTGATCACCGGCGCCAAAGAAGCGGAAGACATTGTTGCGTCGGGCAAGGCCGACATGGTCGCGCTGGCGCGCGCCGCGATGTATGACCCGCGCTGGCCGATCCACGCCGCGATGGAGCTTGGCGTTGAGCCGCCTTTCGTGCCGCGCATGATGGCAGCGCATCCGAAAATGCGGCCGATGATCTTCCCGAACTACAAGCCGGCGGCGTAGCGCATGATCCCGAAAAGTGGGAACCGGTTTCCGGACCAGATCATGCGCAGGACAAAATAGTCATGACTATTTCGCCGGCGCCATACGGCTCGCCGTCATTTGCCCCCGTTAAGGGCAAGCGGATGGCTTACGTCGAGTCCGGCGCCGGCGACGCCATCGTGTTCCAGCACGGCAACCCGACCTCGTCTTATCTCTGGCGTAACGTGATGCCGCATTGCGCCAGCCTCGGCCGTTTGATCGCCTGCGATTTGATCGGCATGGGCGCCTCCGACAAACTCGAAAACTCCGGGCCCGGCCGCTACTCTTACGCCGAACAACGCGATTACCTGTTCGCGCTGTGGGATCGACTCAATCTTGGCGACCGAATTATTCTGGTGTTGCACGATTGGGGCTCGGCGCTCGGTTTCGATTGGGCGTTTCACCATCGCCAGCGTGTCGCCGGCATCGTCTACATGGAGGCGATTGTCACGCCGCTGACCTGGGCTGACTGGCCGGACAATGCCCGGCGCGCCTTCCAGGGTTTCCGCTCGGACAAGGGCGAGGAGATGATTTTGACGAACAATATGTTCGTCGAACGTGTGCTGCCGGGCTCGGTCATTCGCCCGTTGATCGATGAGATGGCGGTCTATCGCGCGCCCTTTGCCAAAGCCGGTGAGGACCGCCGCCCAACGCTGACCTGGCCACGCATGATTCCAATTGAAGGCGAGCCGGCCGATGTTGTGAAGACGGTAGAGAACTATTCGGCCTGGCTTACCAGCAGCGACATTCCGAAGCTGTTCATCAATGCCGAGCCCGGCTCAATCCTGACCGGGCGGCCGCGCGATCTTTGCCGGCGCTGGCCAAACCAAACCGAAATCACCATCAAAGGCCGGCACTTCCTGCAGGAAGACAGCCCCGACGAAATCGGCAAAGCGGTTGCCGAGTTCGTGCGCAGGGTGCGCAAGCGCTAGCGACGATGGCCGCTTAAACCTTCACGCGGCGGATGAACTTTGCGAAGGCGGCGAGCTGCTGCTTGATGATATCTTTGACGGCGTCGTCAGTCAGTTCGCCGCTCTTTTCGTCGAGCTTCTTGTTGACGAAATTGACGAACACCTCCGGCTTGCCGAACAGCTGCGCGTCGATCGAGCCGAGCGCCATGCGCAAATGATACTGCATGCGGGCGCCGCCAACTTGACCGGTGGATGCCGACTGCAGCGCGACCGGCTTGTCCTTGAACGGAATGTCTTTCAGCTTGGAGACCCAATCGATAGCGTTTTTCAGGCCACCTGGGATCGACCAATTGTATTCCGGCGAGACGATGACGACGCCGTCGGCGGCGCGAATAGCCGCCGCCCAAGCCTCGACATCGGCCGGCGCGCCGGAGGTCGCTCGCACGTCGTCATTATAGATCGGGAAGCCGGCAAAGGACGGCGCCGGCGCAATCGCCATATCCGGCGGCGCCATGCCGGGAAGCGCGTGCGCAATCGCGGCATTGTACGAACCTTTGCGTAGCGAACCGCAAATCACCACGACATTGAGCTTGTCAGCCATTTTGTCCTCATTTGCCTAGTCTTGTATTGGCCGGTTACTTCGGTTCGAGCCCGGCCTTGTCGCGCACGGCCTTCCATTTGGCGACTTCGTTGGCAATCTGCGCCCCGAACTCTTCCGGGCTAGTGACATGCACGACCGCGCCCACTTTCGCCAGTTGCTCCCGAACCGCCGGTCGCGACAGCACGTCCTTCAATGCGGCATTAGTCTTGTCGACAATCGGTTTCGGCGTGCCGGCCGGGTAGACCCAGCCATACCAACCGGTCACGGCGTAGCCGGGCACGCCCGATTCCGCCACCGTCGGTACCGAGGGAATGGTGGGCCAACGCTGCGGCGAACCGACCGCCAATAGCTTCAACTTGCCGGCCTGCACCTGGCCCTGCACCGCGTGCACCAACTCGACGCCGTAGTCGACCTGTCCAGCCAGCAGCGCGGTGACCAGTGCCGGCGTGCCGCGATAGGGAACGTGGGTCACTATAATTCCAGTATCTTGCAACAGCAGTTCGCCGGCGAAATGTTGAGTCGAGCCAAGGCCGACGCTGGCGAAGTTGAGTTTGCCAGGCGAAGCCTTGGCTAGCGCCACCAAACCCTTAATGTCGTTAGCCGGGAAATCCACCCGGGCGACAATGACGAACCCGGAATTGGCAACCATCGCCACCGGCGCGAAGTCCTTGATAGCATCATATTGCAACGATTTGAGCATCACCGCCGACACGGTGTGGCCGGTGCTGATCATGGTGGCGGTGTAGCCATCCTTCGCGGCCCGCGCCACCTCAGTCGAAGCAATCGAGCCGCCGGCGCCCGGCTTGTTCTCCACCAGCACAGTCTGATGAAGTAGTTCGGACAACGGTTGCGCGACGATGCGAGTTACAATGTCGGTGCCGCCGCCGGCGCCGAAACCGACCAGGACGCGGATCGGCCGGTCGGCGGGCCATTCCGCCTGGGCAGGCGCCGCTGCGGACGCAATGACACCGGCCGCGAAAACCGCCGCGATAATTGAGCGTTTCATGAGCCCCCCTGTCGGCGCGCCTTTACGGCTGCCTTTGTTGTCACAACAGGGAACGCGGGCAGACAACGGCTTGTCAACCGGGGTCGCCTATTTCTCGTCTTCGATCGGATTGCGCAGCACGCCGACGCCCTCGATCTCGACCTCGGCCATGTCGCCAGCCTTCATCCACACCGGCTCGGGCTTGCGCGCGTGGCCGACGCCGGACGGCGTGCCGGTGAACAGGATATCGCCCGGCTCCAGCGTCATGCCCTCGGTCAGATAAACCAGCGATTCCGCCACCGGAAACATGAAGTGGTCGGTGTTGGACGATTGCATGGTGTTGCCGTTGAGCCGGCTTTCGATCTTGAGGCCTTTGCCGCCGCGCGGCAGTTCATCGGCGGTCACCATCCAGGGGCCGATGCTGCCGGTGCGGTCGAAATTCTTGCCCATGCCCCACTGCGTGGTGTGGCGCTGATATTCACGAATGGTGCCTTCGTTGCCGCAGCAATAACCGACGATGCAGTCGGTCGCGTTCGCCATGGTCAGATGTCTGGCGCGCTTGCCGATGATCACAACCAGTTCGCCTTCGTAGTCGAGCTGGATCGATTTGCGCGGCCGCATCAGCGGCTGCAGATGTGGCGTCAGCGACGTCAGCACGCGAAAGAAGATCGATTGAAATTTCGGAATGTTGTCACGGTTCGGACCTTCCTTGACATGGTCGAGATAATTGAGGCCGAGACAGACGATCTTACCAGGCTTGACGACCGGCAGCGCGAATTTCAGCCCGGCGAGCGGGCGGCGCGCCGAAGCCGGCGCCTTCTTGACGATCTCGGCAAGCGCCTTCAGATCGCCACCGGCGCGTAGGAACGCACCGAGCTCGCTCGGCCCGCTGGCATCCGCCGCCTGCACATCGATGACGGCGTCACCGTCGACCACGCCCATGCGCACGCCACTATTTGTTTCGAAATTGACGATCTTCATGGTGCCTTTGCCTCATATGAATGCGACCCCACCCGCTTGCTGTCAGCGGGCGCGGGCAAGGCTTAGCGCAGACCGGCGGGTTCGGAAAGGTCAGCTGTCACCTGCGTGCCGTCGCAACACAAGGGGCAAGTTTTCGGATAGTGGAAGTTCAGGTTTTTTCCGCAAGCACCTCGGCGAGCGTGAAAGCCTGAATGGAAAAATATTTGCGCTCGTCGGTCCACGCCCCGGCCGGCATCCAGCCGACGCCACGCGCCAAAGCGCCGAGCGACTCGACGCTGTATTTATAGCTACTTTCGGTGTGGATGGTTTCGCCAGCGCGGAATTCGAAACACTCGCCCGCCACCCTCACCTTCTGCCGCTTGAGGCTGGCAAGGTGCATTTCGATACGGTGACGCTCGCGATTGTAGAACGCGTGGTGCTCAAAAGTGTCGAGCTCGAAGGTGCCGCCCAGTTCGCGGTTGATGCGCACCAGCAAATTGAGATTGAATTTGGCGGTAACGCCAGCCTTGTCGTTATAGGCGGCGTTGAGCACCGTGGCCGGCTTGACCATATCGGCGCCGATGATGAGTTTGGCGCCAGGTCCGAGAATCTTGGCCGCGTTGCGAAGGAAGCCCGCCGCCTCGTGCGGCTCGAAATTGCCGATGGTCGAGCCCGGGAAAAAGCCGACCCGCAGCGCTGCCGATTGCGCTTCCGCGGGCAGCGCGAAAGGTTGGGTGATATCGGCGGTAACGGCATGAACGGTAAGATGAGGAAAATCCGGGCGCAGCTCGGCGGCTTCTTGCTCCACCACCTCGCCGCAGATATCGACCGGCACATAGGCCGCCAGCATCGGCGCCGCGGCAAGTAGAATACGCGCCTTCTTGTTCGAACCGCTGCCGAATTCGATCAGTGCCGCGCCCGGCGGAATAAGTTTGGCGATATCGGCGACCCGGTCTTGCAGAATACGGATCTCGCAGCGCGTTGGATAATATTCCGGCTGCTCGGTGATGCGATCGAACAATTGCGAGCCGACGCCGTCATAGAAATACTTTGGCGGCAGGCTTTTGCGGGTCGCGCCCAAGCCTTTGAGAACGTCGATTTCAAAATCCGAGGCATCCTCGGACCTAAGCAGCGGAGCATTCGAACGTGCAAGTGCGACCATAACTGCCTCTAACTCCAAATCACCACAACGCGTCACTTCTTGTCAGCAGCGTCCGATCCTTTTTAGCAAACCGGCGCTAATCATTCGCGTTCATGCATTCAAGCAAACTCCGCCAGGCGCAAACTGCTGAATTGCCAGCGCGCCGGCGGATAAAAGAAATTCCGGTAGCTTACGCGTTCATGACCTTCTGGCGTCGCCAGCGATGAGCCGCGCAGAACCATCTGACTGACCATGAACTTGCCATTGTATTCGCCGAACGCCCCTTCGGCTGCGCGATAGCCCGGATAGGGTAGATAGGCGCTGCGCGTCCATTGCCAAGCCTGGCCGAAACCATCGGCCAGCAAGCCAGCGCGTGCGGCGACCTCCCACTCCTGCTCACTTGGCAGGTGCTTACCGGCAAAGCGGGCAAACGCCTCGGCCTCGTAATAGCTGACATGCAAAACCGGTTGAGCCGGATCGACCGGCTTAAGCCCGGCCAACGTCATGGCATGCCACTCGCCATCCTTTGCCCCATCCCCTTGCCGCCAATAGCCCGGTGCCTGCCAGCCTTCCGCCTGCACCGCGGCCCAACCATCGGAGAGCCAGAGCGACGGCGTCGCGTAGCCGCCGGCGCCGATGAATTCCAGCCATTCGGCGTTGCTGACCAGATGGCGGGCGATGCGCGTTTTAGGAATCAACGCGTCATGGCGCGGCATCTCGTTGTCGAAACAGAAGCTTGCGCCTTCATGACCGATGGCCTGGATACCGGCCGGCACATCGCTGAAACCGCGCGGGCCTTGCGCCATGCGCGGTGGCTGCCAGCCGGCGTCATAGACCGGATCGGTCGGGTTCTGCGCGAAGGCATGCAGGATGTCGGTGATCAGCAATTCTTGATGCTGCTGCTCGTGATTGAGACCGATTTCAAGAATTTCAAAGACGCGCGCGGCATCCGCGTCCGACATATTGGCGATCAGCCGCTCGACTGCGGCGTCGACATGGGCGCGATAGCCAGTGACCTCTTCGCCGTTCGGCCGCGTGATCAAGCCGCGTTGCGGGCGCGCGTGGCGCGGACCGGCCGCGACGTAGTAAGAGTTGAATAAAAACGGAAACCGCTCGTCGAATATCCTGTAACTTGAATCGTTCGGCACTAGAAGAAACTGTTCGAAAAACCAGGTGACATGCGCGCGATGCCATTTGGTCGGCGAAGCATCGGCCATCGACTGAACGATCTGGTCCTCGGCCGATAAATGCGAAGCGCGGCGTTCGGTTTCCGCCCGCACGCGGCGGAACGCAGCGAGCCAGAAGCCGCGCGCCTCGTGAAGCGGCGGTTTGTCATTATCCAATGCGATCGTAGTGGCGCGCGGAATCGATGAAACCGCGGCCCGGACCATAATTGCCTCCGTCATATAATTCACAAGTGTTCCGCAGCCGATCTATATACAGATACGAACAATGCACGCAATTGTTCCATCGTCGGCCGCCTGGAGCAACCTCGCCGGTCACTTTCTGCGCAAAACTGACGAGCTTGTGAATGCCCCGTGATTCACAATTTCAACGCAACTAACGTGGGTAATTGACGTTGAATTTCAATGCTCAGGCGGCCTCAGCCCGCACGGAATAGGAAAATGCATGGTCCCGATTTCGCTTATGGGATCAGTAGGCTAAGCTCACCATTAACGACAATGGGTCCGGGCGCGGGCGAGGGTTCGCGATGCCGGAACGATTGAAGGGGTGACCATGCCACAGCACATCAGGACGTTTGTTGGCCTATTGACCGCGCTGATTGTCGGTGCTGCATCGTTCGGTGCGGCTAATGCGCAGGATTGCCCGCGCGGCCAGCTCGACAAGGCCTATTGCGACTCCAACGGCGATCTGGTCGCCGACACGCCGACCGATCCCAAGCAGCTGGTCAATCCGTCCACCATCATTTTCTCTTACACCCCGGTCGAAGACCCGGCGGTCTACGCAAAAGCTTGGGACGGCTTCATC
>OBEQ010989119.1_pt1 | contig 12441 bp, 17 predicted proteins | sample 1670901 | NCBI WGS metagenome assembly OBEQ01 (sample SAMEA104232315, study PRJEB22302) | groundwater metagenome | biome: forest; feature: aquifer; material: groundwater | place: USA | collected 2011-08-07 | depth 5.4 m | reverse complement strand
GCCGGCAGGTTTTAAGTATTGAAGCGCAACTCGTTGAGTTGCAAGAGTATGCCGCCAAAGAAAAACTTGAAATTGTCGCTTCCTTTCAGGAAGCCAAAACCGCAAAAGAACCCGGGCGAATGAAATTCGCAGAAATGTTGTCATTGATTGAGAGAGGAAAAGCAGACGGGATTATTTCATGGCATCCAGACCGGGCTATGTATTTCGGAATAAAGAAATAGGAGCTAGCCTAGAAGATCTCGATACTTTTTGACGATTCGTCTGGTAATATCAAGCAAATTCTCATGTCTATGATTGAAACGAAATTCCATCTCTTTCAGATACAGGAAAAAATGACTTCGCCTGATCCCATAATAGCGCCGCAATTTTGTTTTGGCGAAGCCCCAGAAATTCTCGATGCCGTTGATATGGCGGCGTTTGGAAACCGCAAACGTCTTACCGTGATTGATTTGGTAGTGCCGGTATCGAGTTTCGTGTGCTTTTACGATACCCGCAAAGGCGGGCTTCAAGGTAAATACAGGCTTCGTTTGATTTAGCACCGAGTTCTGAAGTATAAAATTCAAAAATACTCGTTTTTCTGCCGGTTCAGAACCGGTCGAGATCGACGTGAAGCACACGCCGGGATTCGTTGCGGGTACAGCATATTTCCAATACACGGCCATTGATTGTGCCTCACGATGGCGATATCTAGTGAATATAAGGCACTTTATGGTCTCTATTCACTAAAGATTGACTTTTAGAGGTAAATAGACTATACTGTTCCTATAAGCATTATATAAACCGATGGCTATAACAAAACCAATCAAAGATCGCATTCAGGCTCTCAAAGCCCAATATGACGTCCTCCGTAAAGGTAAGGACTCGCTTTTAGTCATGATCGATGAGGCCGAAGTACCGGAGAGTGTCTACAACTCTAACGCTATCGAAAACTCAACCCTCACTCTCAAGGAGACCGAAAAAATTCTTTTGGATATGGAGGTTACTCGGGATGTTTCTTTGCGTGAAGTTTACGAAGCAAAAAACCTTGCTCGAGTCATCGGTTACATCCGTACCAAATCCAAAGAGACGGAAGTAAATCGTGAGCTTATACTGCTCCTGCACCAGATGCTTATCGGTGGCATTGATGACAAGATCACTGGTCGCTTCCGTGGCCCGGGCGAATATGTTCGAGTCGGTACGCACGTCGCTCCCGTTCCTGAACAAGTGGAGAAATTAATTGCATCTACCATTACCGAATACACGAGCGACATGTCTGCTTATTTTTTAGACAAGATCGCCAAGTTCCATTTGGATTTTGAAACTACTCATCCATTCTGCGATGGCAATGGTCGTATTGGCCGTGTGCTGATCTCTTACCAGCTTCAGCGTCTCGGTTTGCCGATTATTATCATTCGTGACCGTGAAAAAAAAGAATACTATAAGTCCTTTGGCGATTATCGTGACAATAAAAACACTAAGACACTTGAAAAGGTAGTCTATCTCGGCCTGATGGAGTCGCTTCATAAGCGCATTACATATCTCAAGGGCGACAAGGTCATACGGCTTTCTGAATACACGAAAAGCCACGCCAAGTCTGCATCGGCAATCACGAACGCCGCGCGTCGTCAGAACATTTCTGCTTTCAGAGAGAAGGGTGTTTGGAAGATCAGCGAGAATTTTGAGTATAAGCCTGGAGACGAAAAATAAAGTATATGGACCTATCACACCTCGACAAAAAATATTTCATAGATGCCCATAAGTACAACTGTCCTTTTTGTAAGAGGAATCATGTTACTTATAAGCTAGTCGGCCATTTCTCTTTTAACTGGGGTGAAAAGAAAATCTGCCACGGGTATTTGATCAAGCGTAACTCCGATGGATGTGAGAAAACGTCCATGCATTTGAGTTTCAAAGAGTTAAGAGAGGGTTATGTTGAATACAATCGGCAACACTATTACGAGAGATTTGCCGAAAATGATAAGATCGATGCTTCTCTTTTTTTCTCTTAACCAACATCATATTTCGTGTTAGATAACCGCATTCCTGAAAAAGTCCGCGAGCTTATTTATGAGGCTGAAAACAAATTCACGCAATGGTTCAATAACCTGAAATCATTAATAAAAAATGTTTCATACTTAGTGAGCAACTAGCCCCAGATACCCCAAAATAAAAAAGCCCCCGATGCGGACGAGCCGCATAAGGGTCTTTTTCGTGGTGATTATTTATATACTACACCCATACCTAACGAAATGCAGAAGAGCATAGCAAGTGGATAACTAAGCCCCATAAAACCTATATAATCTAGCTTTTGTGCTGTATGGGTATATCGGTGACACTTTATGGTTCTTGTTATGGCGACCGGTACTTCGTAGCCCCTTATGCAAATTGGTTTGAAATAAAAAGCCAGATCGGGATGAACCGTCTGGCTTGGCGCGGATGCTATTCTCGCACGGCGGGCGTATGCCGTTTTCCTCTTTTATTCTAGGACTGAGAGGGAATATCGGCGGTTAAGTTTCTTGCCCGCCGCTCCCATGATAATGCGAATTGAGTCGATTATCCGGCCATCCTTGCCGAGCACCTTTCCGATGTCGCTCTTCGCGACCCGAATTTGCATGATACTCGTCTGTTCGCCCGATACCTCTGTCACGACCGCGTCTTCGGGAACGTCAACGAGGGCTTTCACAATACATTCAATGAGTTGTCGCATAACTATCCTCCTGTCGGAACTTTCATGAGCATAGGAAAGATAATATGATTGTCGCTATTGTGTCAAATTATTAGCTCCGCCTTATGTACAATGCGAGAACCTGCGTGATTGAAAATTTTCGTAGTTATCCCCTATTGCATATTGTCTTTTTTCCTCATACCCTTAAACCAGCTGCCCGAGGATAATCTCCGAAGGCTATCACAACTCGAGAGGTGATTGACTATGTGTGCATTTAGCGCAACGACCGAAAACACGCGTGACGCACGAAGAGGCGAGACGCTGGTGGTTTCTCCGGCGCCTCACGGAGTAAGCAACGCGAAGTGGCTGACCGAAAGCGGCAAGCCGGGAATCGCCGTCTGTGTTCCGCCCGGAGCAGTGCTTTCGATTCAGAAGCCGGGAAAGAAGGAAGTCCGGGGAGCAACGTTCGAACAGGCCAAGAATCAACAGGATTTTCTGAACTTCCTGGACGGTAAAAAGGAACGTATGGCGCTGAACGACGTGCCGTCTGGCACGATGATTACCCTCCTTCAGTACGCGCCAATCGCAACGCCCGCAACCCCGGTGGCCGAGCAAGGCGAACTCGTCACCGCAGGCAGCAGAAATCTGTAGTAATACAGACTCCTGCGTTTTCGCTGAGGATCCTCCGGGATCCTCTTTTTTATGAGGAATAGAGAAACTACTTTACCGTGCTCGGTATGCTGAATTTGCTGGCCATTTCCACAAACAGGTTCTAACATCCTCTAGCGAGGCACCCGGCGATTTCCAGCCTTGTTTTATGAGGCTTGTAACAGATACCCCGATCTCGCAGGGGTAATAGCGGCTGTGCTTCGGTCCGCAAAAACAAAAAACGGCAGATTTGCCGTTTTTTGTTCTCGTCTTCAATGAGTATTCTGCTAAGGCGTACCTACGATTACGGCTGAATTATCGAATTCATTAACTCCTTTATAGGTGTTGCTCGCATCAACCGTGACTGAAGCGGTGTATTGGGCTCCCGGCGTATACGTCAATCCCCACTTATCATACCCCCAGGTTATTACTGAGCATTGTCCGGGTTGATACGCTCCAGGAACGTCAAAATTTGTCGTTGTGCTGTTGTTCATGGTCACCTGGACGGGAAAACTCGTCAAAGTCACTGTGCCTAAGTTGCAGAACGTGCCTTGAAAGCCGGTCGCCTTTAACTCCACGTGCCTTACGGAAAGGTGCGCTCCCGCAATTGCCGGTATGGAGAGCGTGGTAGACGCCACGCCGTACGGAACAATGTTCACGAGCGTGTTTTTGTAAATCCCGCTCGGATCAACAGCGGCAACTACCGCGTAAGAGGAAGAAGAATTATAAGCCAATCCCCAATCGGCATAGCCGAAGCTCTCTGTATCGCACGCGCCTGCAAGCTGGGCTCCCACGATGTCGAAATCGCGAATAACTCCGTTCAAGCGCAATCGCACCGGGAAAGCCGGAACATCGTTGGTGCTTTTATTGCAGAACGTTGCGTTAACTCCCGAAGTGTCTATGGATAGATTGGATATCCCAAGATTGAGACTCAAACTTCCTGTATTCGAAAACGTTCCATTGCATCCGTAAATCGAGTTCAGCTTCGCCCGTGTTCCCTTGCCGACGAATCCCGTGCCTGCGGTAAGATTTGCCGGCGTCAAGATTGCGGCGGCATATTTTTGTTGAAATGATATAACTGCGGCCGTTGTCATCGCACCAAAACTCCCAAATTCAGTTGAAGGGATTTGAGCACCTTGGTCTTCAAGAAATAGTTGAAGACGTCGTACTGCTTCGCCCTTGTCGCCTGACTTTAAATTGGTTTTAAAGTCGTAACACATAAGCTGAAGTACGCTTCCGGTCGACTGATTGAGGGGAACCGACTGCGCCCCCGCGAGAAGCGGGGCAAAAATAGTGCATAAGCCCAATAATGCGGCGAATGATTTTTTGTTAAGTTTCATGGATTTTCATTATTTTATCCCGACCTTTTTCATGTTATTTTTAGTATAGCAAAAAGCGTAAACCTACTTGTGTATAAGTTCACCCCTACAGGAATCGGATCGAATTGACTCAACATTTGCTGGCCATTTCCACAAAACAGGTTCTAATATCCTCTAGCGAGGCACCCAAAATTGTGTCTTAATATACCTTTATGAGAGTATTAAGGTAATTCGTTGCACGCCTTCGTAGACGTTATTGGAGCTACGATACGTGAGCACAGACTCCGGGAGGAATAAATGCTATTATATAAATTTAGTAGCTAGTAGAAAGCGATTTTGTAACTTATATCTATGCAATATTCACGGGGTTTCGTCCGCCACGATCCGGAGAAAATTGCGAAATTAGTCATGAAACTGGTAAGCTGACGCAATGAAAGATAAGACGATTGCGGAACTCATCAAAAAAGAGACGCGCCGGCAGAACGATACGCTGAATTTGATCCCGTCGGAGAACATTGTTTCGAAAGAGGTGATGGCGGCGTTGGGGTCCGCGCTCACGAATAAATATGCGGAAGGATATCCGGCGAAACGATATTACGGCGGGAACGAATATATTGATCAGATTGAAAGTTTGTGTAAAGAGCGTGCGCTCGAGCTTTTTCATTTGTCTTCAAAAAACTGGCACGTGAACGTCCAGCCCTATTCCGGTTCGCCGGCGAACCTCGCCGTTTTTTTAGCGCTCGTGCCCGTCGGCCACAAAATCATGGGACTCGAACTCTCGATGGGCGGGCATCTGACGCACGGGCACAAAGTGAGCGCGACGGGAAAAATCTGGCAGTCGGTGCAATATGCGGTGGATAAAAAAACCGAGTTCCTCGATTACGGCGCGATTTTGCACCTTGCAAAAAAGGAGAAGCCGAAAATTATTATTGCGGGCTACACCGCCTATCCGCGCCGGATTGATTTTGCTAAATTCAGAAAAATTTCTGATGCGGTCGGTGCATACTTAATGATTGATATGTCCCACGTCGCCGGTCTCATTGCCGGACGCGCGTATCCCGATCCGTTTCCGTATGCCGATGTCGTAACGACAACGACACATAAGACCTTGCGCGGGCCGCGCGGCGCGATGATTTTTTGCAAAATCGAATTCGCAAAAGCGATTGACCGGGCGGTTTTTCCGGGCTTGCAGGGCGGGCCGCACACGAACCAGATTGCGGCCACCGCAGTCGCACTTTTTGAAGCGGATACGCCGGCGTTCAAAACATACGCGCGGCAGATCATAAAAAATGCAAAAGCGCTTGCCGCCGAGTTTTCCCGTCTCGGTTGGCGCGTCGTCTCCGGCGGCACCGACTCACATCTTCTCCTGCTCGACGTCGCCTCGCGCGGAATAACCGGCAAGGAAGCAAGCGACATACTCGAAGCGCAGGGGATTATCGTGAATAAAAACACGATTCCCTACGACCCGCGGCCGCCGATGGACCCCTCGGGCATCCGTATCGGCACGCCAGCCTTGACCACGCGCGGCATGAAGGAGAAGGAAATGAAAATAATTGCGGGGTTGATGGACGATGTTTTAACGAAAGGGAAAAATGCAACAAGTAGTGTACGAAAGCTGTGCCGGAAGTTTCCGATTTAGAATTTATCGATATACATCTTTTCGGTGGCCGATCGTAACGAAAAGCACCGTTTGCGCATCGGTAAAAATAAAAAGCACTCGGTAGCGCCGAGTGATTCGGAAAGAGAAAGCTAGATTGTGATCGGCGAGTTTTTTGCCGTGTAATCGGGAATCTTTCCAATTTTGCTGGAATATAGCTTCTTGTTTGTGGCAAAGATTCTGAACGCGAACGGGCAATGTGTGAAATTGTTTTCTGAATTCGTCGCTATAAACAATTTTCATAACTTTGCCGAAGTCCGCCCCGCGCGAAAGTCGGCAAGCCCGCGGTTAAAAGAAGATCGCAATTGCTTTGGATTGCGGTAATCGGAAAAACGTTCTTCGGGGAACGAGGATTCTAGTTCAACGAGAATGCGTCTCGAAAATTCCTGTAGAGAAAAGCCGTACTGCAGAGCCAGCCGTTGGAGTTTTTCTTTTGTTTGCTTAGAAACCGGAATGGTTACCGTGGTCATAATGATTTTATTGTACGCGGCGAGCCCATTTTGTCAAACTTGCTTTATTTTTGAACTTGTGGTAGTGTGTTTTTAGCGCACCCGTTCGTTATGGGCGGGTGAAATTCACAACAAGGAGGTGCCGTTATGGCACAAGGATCAGGGCCAATCATTGACGGGCCCGGAGAAATGGATACAATCTCTCCCATTTTCGAGGAGGAATTGTTTTCTTTTCCTTCTTAATAGGGCCGAAAATCGAAGACGGAAAGGAAATGAAAATAAGTCAATCAGGCCGCATTATTGCGTCTGCGGTAATACTCAGAAATGTGTTGCGCAGAAGAATTCCAGATTCGCTTTTCAGCAGATTCGGAGAATTTACAAACGGCATGGAAATTTTTCGAATCGAAGCGAGAGGATATCATGGGCCCGCAGTAAATTTTTCGGCATACTATTCGCCGAAAAAACGGCGCGGGTTGCTAATTTCTCTCCAAGAAAAAGATCCTTTGGGAAGAATCCACGAATTTCTCGAAGATTCGTCCGTTGGCGATGAAAATTAGTTCCGAAAGGCAGCGCGTTTCAAACGCGTTGCTTTATTTTTACAATTATCTGTCTCGTGGGTATAGTTATACCAAATATATGATTATCGACGGCAGAAAAATCGCGGAAGAAATTATACATGAGCTCATGTCCCGGCCGAAACCGAGCAGGTTTTTCGGCGCGGTTTTGGTCGGCGACGACCCGGCATCCCTGAATTTTTTGAAACAAAAAGAGAAGGTTGCGAAGGAATTGGGGATCGAATTTCGGCTCTATAGATTATCAAGTGGGATTACGACGGATGAACTGCGGCGCGAGATTGCAAGATTGGCGGGCGCGAAAACCTGTGGCGGATTTATTGTCCAACTGCCGCTTCCCGAAAAAATCAATATGCATTACGCGCTAAACGCCATCCCGAAAGAGAAGGACGTGGACATGCTCTCCGAATCCGCACTCGGGGGATTTTATTCCGGCCGGCATAAAATCGTGCCGCCGTCGGTGGGAACTGTTGAAGAAATCGTGCGGCAAGAGAATCTGAATCTTCGCGAACTTTCCGCGGTTTTGGTGGGCGCGGGATTTTTGATCGGCAAGCCCGTCGGGTTTTGGCTCCAGAATCGCGTCGCGGAACTCACCGTTTTCGATGAGCATGCAAAGCATTTGCGCGAAAAATTAAAAAACGCCGATCTTGTCGTCTCCGGCGCCGGCGTTCCGAATCTTTTTTCGGCGGACGACTTAAAAGACGGCGCGGTCGTGATTGATTTCGGGTTCAATAATATTGGCGGGAAAATCTGCGGCGATTTCAACGTGTCGGGAGTCAAGGGTTCCTCCTTCGCCAAGGCTACGGCGGGCAGGCAGGAGTCAAGAGTCAAGTTTACGCCGACGCCCGGCGGCACGGGGCCGATCCTCGTCGCGAAACTGTTTGAGAATTTCTACGCGCTAAATTCTAGTAAACAAATCTGAAAAAATACAATGTCCTCCGATCGGAAGACGTTGTATTTTTTCAGAACGGCAAAATGAGTAATTCCTACGAAATCGAAATTAAAAGCTTGCTTGGCACGAAAGAAAACGCCGAAAAGTTGAAGCGGCGGATGCAGGAATACGATCCTTCCTGCCGGCTCGTTGCGACGTATCGGGCGCACCTGAATCATTATTTTGCGGGCGGCGATCTCTATTCGTTGGGAGCGGCAATGACGAATTACTTGGATTCGCAAACTTCAGAGCGTTTATTCGCGGCAATTTCGCAGGCGAAAGATTTTTCCCTTCGCTCCCGGTCCGCCGACGGGAACATTTTTCTCGTTCTGAAAGTCGCGGTTGACGATTCAACCAGCGCGAACGGCGCCGGCCGACTCGAATTCGAAGCGTCAATCAAAAATGTCACGCTTGAAAAATTGGATCAACTGATTTTGTCATGCGGGTTTTCGTATCAGGCGAAATGGTCGCGCGAGCGTGAGGAATACGAATTTTGCGGCGCGCGCGTCGCGATTGACAAGAACGCCGGCTATGGCTACCTCGCTGAATTCGAGATTGTTACGGATGACGCAGGCAAAATCGAAGAGACGAAAGCAGATCTGCGCGGTCTCATGGCAAAAGTGGGTGCGGAGGAATTAGAAGCCGCCCGCCTCGAGCGAATGTTCGCTTATTACAACTCGCACTGGCCCGAATATTACGGAACGGGGAAGGTGTTCACGGTTGCTTGACCGGTCTCTTTGTCGTGCTACGATGATGCCATGGGAATCATTAGCGGGAAGGATGCGGGGCACAAAATTGTAGAGGACTACAAAACACTCACGCAGGTGATTGAGGGGCTTCGCGCCATCAACCACAAGATCGTACTCACGATTGGTTCGTGGGATTTGCTCCACATCGGGCATGTGCGGTATTTGCGGAAAGCGAGAGATTTAGGGGACATTTTAGTTGTGGGTGTTGACTCCGATAGAACCATAAAATTCTATAAAGGCGAATTGCGTCCGGTTGTGCCTTACGAAGAGCGTTGCGAAATGCTCACGTACCAGTCGTGCGTGGATCTCGTGGCGAATGTGGATGACGTTGACGAGCAGGGAAAATGGCAATACGGACTCGTGAAAGAAGTTCGTCCCGACGTTTTTGTCGCCGTCGAAGACAGCTATCCGCAAGAACAGCTTAATGAGATAAAAAAATATGCGGGCGAGCTTGTGATTTTGCCTCGCCAGGCGGAAACAACTTCGACGACCAAGATGATCCAATTTGCGGTAAAAAAACATTTAGATAAGATGTACGAAATTTTGGATGCCCGGAAATAGTTGTGGGCACGAACCGCATCTGCTATTCTATCCTCGGTAATTTTGAAATTGGAATGAGGTGAACGATATGCCAAAAACGTTTATAGTGCTTCACGTTCCCGCATTGCACCGCGGCTATGTTGATTTTTTTCGGCGCCACGCGTCCGCAGACGGCGTGTACGTGATCGGCCAGGACCTGCTTGAAGAATTCGGCGTTGCCGGGAAAGAAATCCGGGCGCTCGATCCCGAGACGGCGAAGACGCTTATCGAAGGACTGCGGATATTCCCTCACATTGCTGTTTTGGAGAAGGCACAGATGCAGGAACTTATCGGCGCAACGATCGTCGCGGCCAAAGAGAAAATCTTGGAGGATATTGTCAGAAAGTATTTTCCGAAAAACGAAATTGTTTTCGATACGGCATTCCTCCGATGGGATGAAAGTTTGGTGAAATCCGGAAGTGACGTGAAGTACGACCGCATCTCGCACGATCCGTTCGATCGGGAAATGGTCGCCCGCGCGGCGAATGAATCGGAGAAAAGTTCCGATTGGTGGCGACACGTGGGGGCGGTTCTTGTGAAAGACGGGAACGTAGTTCTTGAAGCGCACAATGCGCACGTTCCCACGGAAGAGGCGCAGTACATTGACGGCGATCCGCGCGATTTTATCGAGGCCGGAACGCATCGCGAATTTTCCGCGGGAATCCATGCCGAACAGCAGATTGTAGGGGAAGCCGCGCGTCGGGGAATTCCGCTCGAAGGCACGAGGATATATATGAACGTTTTCCCCTGTAACGTGTGCGCACAGCTCGCCGCCGCCGCGGGCATTAAAAAATGTTTTTTTGTTTCCGGCAATGCGTATCTGCGCGTCGAAGAAATATTCCGCGCCGCTGGCGTGGAGATCGTGAAAGTGGAATAAAAAATCCCCCGATGTAGTCGGAGATTTTTCGTCAATCATCCAAACGGAAACCACACCGGTTTTGCCTTCCCGTTTTGCGTGCGCGGCACGATGAGGTGCGCGTGGAGATGGAGTACGGTTGCGCCGGTATGGGCCGTGTCGCCGAAGCGCATGGCGAATCCGCCGCCCTTAATTTTGAATTTTCGGGAGGCCCACGTGACGAGGTTCCCGATCGCGCGCCAGTCGGCGTGGGTGAGTTGCGAAAGATGTTCGTGATGTTCTTTGCTGACCACGATAAAATGGTGGCGCGTATTTTTATAGGGCTGAAAACTTTTGGTAATGAGCCACCCGTTTTCGGTTTTCAAAATGGGGTTCGTGTGCCACTTCATGTCGCAGAGCGGGCATACGTTTTCTCCGATGGCTTCGCGGAGCACGTTCGCATACCTTTTGCTTTTCGCAAAACGCGGATTAATTATCCTTTTATTCCTTTTTCCGTTCATAGATTTTGAATGTTGACGGATACCCGTGGCGCTCGTCCATGGGGTGTGATTCGGAATATGTTTCCCGCCACTCGTCTAAATCCAATTTCGGGAAGAAAACATCCCCGTCCGTTTCGGCCTCAACCCATGTGAGATATAACTTGTCGGTATGCGGCAACGCCATGGCATATATTTGGCTGCCCCCCACGACGAATATTTCTGTTTCGTCTCCCGCGCTGCGGACGGCTTCTTCCCATGAATGGGCGACGATGCATCCGGGCGCCGCAAAATCTTTTTCTCTCGTGATGACGATGTTTTTCCGATCGGGGAGCGGCTTGCCGATTGATTCGTATGTTCTGCGGCCCATAATGATCGCGTGGCCCAGCGTCAACTTTTTGAAACGTTTCAGGTCATCGGGCAAATGCCACGGCAATGCATTGCCGAATCCGAGCGTGTTGTTTTTGCCGATCGCAACGATGATCGAAATCATAGTGATACCGGAATTTTGATCGGCGGATGCGGATCGTAATCCAAGAGTTCGAAGTCCTCGAATCTGAAATCGAAAATATTTTTCACGTCGGGGTTGATTTTTACTTTCGGCAGGGGCTTCGGTTCGCGAAGTATCAGTTCTTGCATTTGATCCACTTGGTTCAGATAAATATGCGTATCGGAAAGCGTGTGGATGAATTCCTTCGCCCTCAGTCCCGTTACTTGCGCCACCATCATGAGGAGTAGGGCGTATTCCGCGACGTCAAACGGCACACCGATCGGCACATCTGCGCTCCGTTGGAATAAGTGCAGGGAAAGTTCGCCCTGAGCGTGGAAAAATTTGAAAAAGCAATGGCAGGGCGCCACGAACACCTTATCTACCTCAGCGGGATTCCATGCGGTCACGACGAGTCGCCGGGAATCGGGATTAGTTTTAAGGTCATTGATAACGTTTGTAATCTGATCAACGGTTTTCCCCCCGCCGCCATTAAACGCCCGCCATTGCTTGCCGTAGATCGGGCCGAGATCTCCCGTTTCAAGCCCAAGCGATCCGCAAATTTCCGGAGTCGCCCACATATCCCATAGATGAACATTATTTTTATGCAAATCTTCCACTCGCGTGCTTCCCGAAAGAAACCACAAGAGTTCATAAATCATCGCCTTCCACGGCCCCTTCATGCTGCGCGTTGTGATCAAGGGGAAGCCGTCATTCAAATCGAAGCGCATCTGGTATCCGCACACGGCAATATTCCCGACTTTTTGGGGATCGGTTTTTTTCTTGCCGTTTTTCAAAATATGTTCGACGAGATCGAGATACTGGCGCATGGGTATATGGTAGCAATCTAAAATTTCCAGTCAAAAATTGGTGCGTGCTGAGGGGAATCTCACGTCGCGAGCTTGAAGCTCGCTCCCTGAAAACCTCTCGGTTTTCAGCAACTTTCCTATACGGGGAAACTCCCGTTTCCCCGACCCCCTTCCCGTTCGATCCCTGTGCGCCCTAGCGGTCTGCGACCTCTTTGGATGCAACCCCACAAGCGTTTCCAAGGGTTTTCTTCTCCTCTCTTTTGAG
>OBEQ010710242.1_pt1 | contig 12444 bp, 11 predicted proteins | sample 1670901 | NCBI WGS metagenome assembly OBEQ01 (sample SAMEA104232315, study PRJEB22302) | groundwater metagenome | biome: forest; feature: aquifer; material: groundwater | place: USA | collected 2011-08-07 | depth 5.4 m | reverse complement strand
AGCAATATTTTGAAAAACTGATCGCGCTTTCGCTGCATTTTTCGTGCTGGCAGGGTGGGAAAAACGTTGTCGACATCGGTTTTAGAGAAGTTGGCGGAACGACTCGCCGATTTCGCTCAAATTTTTAACGACTAAAACATTATTTTTTTTCAAGAGCTCCATTTTTTCCTGGGCAGTGCCTTTGGAGCCTGCAATGATGGCGCCGGCATGTCCCATCCGCTTTCCTTTAGGCGCCGTGACGCCCGCGATGAATGCCGCCACTTTTTTCTTCATATGCTTATGGATAAATTCGGCCGCTTCCTCTTCCTGGCTTCCTCCGATTTCACCGATCATCATAACAGCCTGCGTTTCGGGATCTTTTTCAAATAATTCCAGCAGGTCAATGAAATTAGTCCCAATCACCGGGTCGCCGCCAATACCAATGCAGGTCGTCTCCCCTAAACCCGCCTGCGTGAGCTGCCAAACGGCTTCATAAGTCAGCGTACCGCTGCGGGAAATAACACCTACCTTCCCCTTTTTGTGAATATAACCGGGCATGATTCCGATTTTGCATTCGCCGGCCGTGATGATCCCCGGGCAATTAGGCCCGATGATCCGCGCGCCGTATAAATCGGCGTATTCCACGGCCTTGACCATGTCCAGCGTTGGAATACCCTCTGTAATACAAATAATGAGCCGGATTCCCGCATCAATGGCTTCCTGAATCGCCGATAAACTATGCGGCGCCGGCACGTAAATCATAGAGGCGTTTGCGGAGGTTACCGAAACTGCTTCTTTGACGGAATTAAACACCGGAATCGTTCCCACAAAACTACCGCCTTTGCCCGGGGTGACGCCACCCACCAGTTTTGTGCCGTATTGCAGGCATTGCTGGGCATGAAAACTGCCGGCTTTTCCCGTGATGCCTTGACAGAGAACTTTTGTGTTTTGGTCAACAAGAATGGACATGCGCACTCCGCTCTTGTTTTGTTTCTCTGACCGCCGCTTCCGCCGCTTCCTGAATCGTAGAACAAGAAATGATTTTGAGGCCCGAGCTTTTTAAAATGGCTCGACCTTCCTCCACGTGTGTGCCTTCCAGACGCACCACAAGCGGCACTTGTAATTTGATTTCACGAGAAGCCTGCACAACCCCTTCGGCCACCACATCGCATTTCATGATCCCGCCGAAGATGTTCACCAAAATCGCCTTAACACGGCTGTCCTGCAAAATAATCTTAAAACCTTCTCTCACCATGTCGGCCGTTGCGCTACCACCCACATCGAGGAAATTCGCTGGTTCACCTCCGGCGAGCTTGATCATATCCATCGTCGCCATCGCAAGACCGGCGCCGTTGACAAGACACCCCACGCTGCCGTCCATGGACACGTAGCTTAATCCGAATTGTTTCGCCTTTTTTTCGCGCTCGTCATCCTCTTCCGGGTCTTTGAGTTTGGCGATATCTTCGTGGCGAAAAAGCGCATTGTCATCAAAAACCATTTTGGCGTCTAACGCCAGCACGCGATCAGGCTTTGTCAGGGCCAGCGGGTTAATTTCGCAAAGCGACAGGTCCTTCTCCATAAAAAGTTTCGCAAGCTTGAGCGCGATGATCGCAATTTGATGATTAATTCTTTCGTCGGAAATTTGTCGTCGGAATTCACTCATGAGCCTTGAAGAATCCGGAAGTTGTGATTGTGTAAAATAAATTTTAAGTATTGCCTCAGGATTTTGGGAGGCCACCTCTTCGATTTCTACTCCGCCCTGTTTCGAAAATAAAATCACCGGTGCGCGGCGCGAACGATCGATCGTGACACCGAGATAATATTCTTCCAAAATCGCCTTGTCCTCGGTGAGGAGGATCGATCGCACTGTTTTGGATTCGCCGGCAGATTGGGCGGTTGAAAAAGGCTTCCCGAGAAATTTTTCTACGAAAGCCTCGGCCTCGCTCACCGTATGCAGGCGTTGAACCCCCCCGGCTTTTCCGCGACCGCCCATTAATACTTGAACCTTCGCCACGCAACTGGGGTTTGCCACGGAAGAGAACGCCTCTCGGGTCTGAGATGGGTTAAAAATCACCCGCCCGGCTGAACCCGGAATCCCGTATTCCTCCAACAGTTGCCGAGCTTGGAACTCGTGGATTTTCAAGCCACCCCCAGCACAAGCTTAAGGCGCTCGACTTCCTCGATGCCTTGCTTGACTTTTTGCGCAGACAAAAGAAGCAATTTTTTTTCTTCTTCGGTCAGAGAAATTTCAACCACTTTTTCAACACCATTCTTACCCAACTCGGCCGGCACGCCAAAATAAATTCCTTTCAAACCGTACTCTCCGTTCAAATAAGCGCAAACCGGCAACATTTTTTTTTGGTTCTTTAAAACAGCAGCGACCATTTCGCACACGGAACTTGCGGGCGCATAAAAAGCGCTGCCCGTCTTTAAAAGAGAAACGATTTCGGCGCCGCCATTGCGGGTTCTTTGTTCGATTTGCGCAAGATCCGCCGCCGGAATTTGATTTTTAACCGGTTTTTGATCTGCTAGCGAATGACTGGAAACCGGCACCATCAAATCTCCATGACCGCCCAATACGATCGCTTCGATCGTTTTTGGGACCCGATCTAATTTTTCAGCGATAAAAAACCGCATCCGCGCCGTGTCGAGTACCCCGGCCATTCCGAAAACCCGGTTCGCGGGAAAACCCGTCACCTTGAATGCCAGATAGGTCATCACGTCCAGCGGATTTGTGACCACAATCACCTTCGAATGAGGCGCCTGCCTTTGAATGTTCGTCGAAACGTCACGGATGATTTTGGCGTTGAGTCCCAAAAGATCTTCACGGCTCATGCCTGGTTTTCGAGGAAGGCCGGCCGTGACAACGACGATCTCAGCACCACGAATATCTTTATAATCATTCGTCCCAAGGATTCTTCGGTCATGCCCCTCGATCGGGGCTGCTTCCATCAAGTCCAAGGCTTTTCCTTGGGGCATGCCCGAAACAACGTCAAACAGAACGACATCCGAAAGCCCTTTTTCCAAAATACGCTGCGCCGAAGTGGCGCCGACTTGACCGGCGCCGATAATAGCTACAAAAGATTCCCGTATCTTCATTTTAAGAATCCATTCAAGATTTCGCTGAGTCGCTTGTTGTCGGCCCGGCCCGTCAATTGAGCGGTTAAGTGCTTCATGAGTCTTCCAAAATCTTTTTTTGTGGAAGCCCCCAGGACCTGTGCTTCTTTTTCAACAATTTTTTGTAATTCTTCATTCGACAGTTGTTGAGGTAAATAACGCTCGAGAATGGACAATTCTTTTTCTTCTTTGTCGGCCAGGTCTTTTCGTCCACCCTCTGTAAATTGCTGGATCGACTCGCGGCGTTGTTTGATTTGTTTTTGGATCACTTGGATAATTTCTGCATCGTTCAGCGATCCGGTTCCGGTTTTCTCGATCGCCGAATATTTAATCGCAGACTTTAAGAATCTTAATACGGACAAAGTGTCCGCATCTTTTGAAAGCATGGCTCGCTTCATGTCTTGGTCCAATTGTTCTGCGAGCGGCATCCAACGGCTCCTAAGATTTAAAAAAAAGGAGCTTGTGATCAACCTTTGACCACAAGCTCCATGATAGAAACGGGTTAAACTTGTGAGATTATTTTTGCTCTTCCGCTGCCTTCACCGGAATCTGTGCGGTCTCTGATACCGTCTGGCCCGTTGTTTGGGCGGTGCCAGTTACCATATCTCCCGCGAGATTCCCAGTCTTTGCCAGATCGCCCTGAAGCACGCTTGCGGTATTCTCTCCGGCTTTGGAAATAACTTTTTCACCGGTATTGTTCAGAGTGTTCGCAGTCATGCCAGCTGTTTCCTGAGTGGCTTTGACCGGATAGTGAAAAAGACGGCGGAAAAAACCGGTCAAACTATTTTCACCTTCGCTAGCAGCGGCATACGAAACGCTGCAAGCAGAAAACATAATAAGACTGAAAAGTGCAAAACCTAAAAACTTCTTGGAAAAAGTTGACATTAAAAAACCTCCTGTTTGTTGAACACGTATTATAGGAAGAGCATGATTTGAAAGTCAAGTAAAATCACTGTTAATGATTTTCTTGTGGGGAAGTTTCATAGTGATAAAGATAATCGCGAATCGCTTGGATTTGCTTTTCGGCATCCCCTCCCAACACATCCGTCGCAGGCGTTTGACCGTCGGCAAAAAATGTCGGCATCATGGTCCCTTCTTGAAGGGTTTGAGGATCCTTTAACCATTGAATCACCCACTCAGGCTTGAGCCGATGCTTGGCCATCGTCAAATCGGGTGCGAGAAATGAGCTTCCCATCGCTGCGCTGTCTTGAGTGACTTGATGGCATTTGACACACTGGAAGGTGTTGAAAAGGGTTTTTCCAGCCTCTAAGTTTTCTGGCGTGGTTTCGGGAATTTCAGTTCCAACGAAAGAAGTTTTTTGATTCGCTACGTTATGGAAATATTGTACCATCGCTTCTAATTCTTCATCGTCAAACCCAAACGTCGGCATCCGGTAAGTCAACCATGGACGAATCGGCGTCGGAGACCTGAGAAATCCATGCAGCCATTTTTCCTGCACTTTAGCCCCTTCCCCATCCAAGATCGGAGGCGCTGAGCCGGGATCTTCGGCGATTTTTCTCAATACGCCCGTTTTGCCATCTAGCGTGTGACAGCCATTGCAGTTCAGTTTCTGCACGAGTAAGCGGCCTTTTTCAATCTCCACTTCTTTCTGGCTTAATTTTTTTTGCGATTGAAGCGGGATTTGTTCTTCGTTCAGACTCAATACAAACGTAGTGATTGCGTCGATTTCCTCATCCGAAAAATTGAATTGCGGCATGCGCAATTTTTCATAATAAGTCTTGATTTTGCCTTGGTCAAAAATACGCGGGTCTTTTAATTTTTGATGAATCCAATCTTGGCGGGGCTTTTCAATGTCAATGAAACCAAAATCAAATTTATGGATGTCTTTCCGCCCTTCGTCGGACAACTCGGCTCCGATCGGTTTTGCATCCTCGAAGCCCTGAATGTTGTGGCAGGCAAAACAACCTTGGTGATTGATGGACTTTTTACCAAGGAACTGCATTTTCTCTTCTTCGCTCATCCGTTTAAGCTCCGTCTCGGCTTCGGCGCGACGCATTGTTCCCTGCAATGATTCCAAAATCATCTGATCGACTACTTGAGACTTGGCTTGAGCCGGCGCTTTGCTTTCAAACGCCTCATTTTTCTGGGAAAGCAAATAACTCGTGATGTCCGCTGCTTCCTGATCCGTGAGCCGCATATTCGGCATGCGAGTATTCTTGGAATAATGCTTTGGATCTTTGAGCCAAGTGAATAACCAGTCTTCGCGTACTTTGCTTCCAAGGCCGGAAAGTTCCGGACCGTGATGGTTCGCATCAATTCCCGCAACCGTGTGACAGCCGGTGCAACCAATTTGCTTAACGAGTTTTTCGCCATTCGCAGCATTTCCCGTGACCGGAGGCTTTGAAAGTCCAACTGTCGTCGAATTCTTCACCAAGTAAGCGGCGATGGCGGCGATGGCGGCGTCATTTCTATCCTGGTCTTCAGGCAAAGAAGTATTGGAGAGATGAAAAATTCTGGGCATGCGCGTTGTCGGGCGAAACGCACGCGGGTCTCGAAGCCAGCGCTGAATCCATTCGGAATTTAATTTACTTTTTACGTTGAGAAGGCTAGGCCCGCGCTTGCCGCCGTCTTGGAAGTTTCCCATTTTATGGCAGCCCAAGCAGCCGGCTTCCGCGACGAGGCGGCGGCCTTGGTTCAGTTTATCCGCCTGCGGGACCTCAACAACGCCGTTATGACATTTGGCGCAGGAGGCTTCGACGTGTTTGAGTGGCAGCATTTTATTGTCCCAAGCCTCGAGTTCGTGCCAGTGGTATTTTTTCTGCCAGGCTTTCATTTGGGCTTCATCGTTCGGCGTGTGCGCCGTTTCTACAAAGCTGACTGCTTGCCCGCTGCCGCCGTGACAAACCGTGCAACCTACTTTTTCCAACGGGTGCGGTGAAGCCGATCCCAAATAAAGGTCGAGTTTCGGATGCGTCCTAAAAGGCTGAGGCGCATTTTCAAAACCTTTTTGGTCAATCCCCAAATGACAAGTCGTGCAACGATCGACCTTTTGGACTTTGGCGAAATGATAATCATCCTGCAAATCTTCGAGCACAACCTGCTGAATCTGAAGCGTCGGCGCAATAAAATCCAGCATCGGTGCGTTCAACACATCCTTCACCAACGAAGGCCTTAATTTTTTCTCGCGTTTTTCAAGACGGTTTTTTTCTTCAAGCATCTTGTCGATTTCTTTTTGAAGCGTTTTTCTTTTTTCTTCGAATTTGGCAAGCGCAGCCAGTTTTTCTTCTTTTTCTTTCTCAAACGCTTCCTGTTTTTGTTTCAGCTCTGCCACGCGTGGAAATAGGTCTTTTAGTTTCGTTTCATACTCCAAAGCTTTTTTGTCCTTGTGCAGGCGAGTTTCTTCGAGGTAATAGCGGTAAGAATCTTCGTATTGTTTTTGGGTCTGGTACGCCGCTTTGGCTTTTGCGATTTTTGAATCGAGCGAATTGATTTCTTTTTGGAGTTTCTCGTATTCCTCTCGATGGGCGTTAAAATTATCCTGGGCTTGCTTCAAGGATTTTTCGAGCTCATCCATTTTCTTTTTGTCGAGCACTTGTTCTGATTTTTTTAAATCTTCGCGCGTTTTTTGAAGCTTAAGCTCGACAAATTTTTTCTGCCAAACCTTCCATTCCCGGGAATAATCCGTCCACACAATGCCGACGAGGCTTGCAGTCAACAAAAGGCTGATAAGCGTAAACCATATAAAAGTCTTTGAAACGCTATAAAGGATCGGGGATTTCTTTGCCATAGATTAAATATTGAAGAAAAATTCGGGGATCGCGACGAGATATTTTAAATTGAATGCCCAGCGCAGGTACATTTTGATCGGCAAAGACACCATCATCAAAAGCAGCATGACGAGAATGCTGTAACGCACCGGATCCAATTTTTTGAACCAATTCTTAAGCAATGTTTTGGCGAGAATCGCCGGAGTAATGATGAAATAAGCCCCTACAAGCAAAATGCCCGGCAGTTCACGAATAAACCACTGTTTCGGCATTCCCCAGCTCAACCATTTGATAAACACGAGTTCCGAGAGATTGACGTTGAGAAGCGGCACGACTTTATGAACGTCCCATTCTTCAAAAGGGCCGAAGAAGTTCCAATTAGGCCCGCGCAGGAAAGTTCCCATAATGATCAAGAGAATCCACAAAATCCAAAAGCCAAACAAGTACGAGGTAATCACCCCACGGCGCGCTTTGAAAGAATAAAATCCTGAGGTCGACGGGTCCTTATCTATATAAGGAATGGCGCAAAGGCCCAAAATAATGAACGTCGGTAAAAGAACACCGGCGATCCACGGATCGAAATAAACAAGCATTTCCTGCAAGCCCAAGAAATACCAAGGAGCCTTGCTGGGATTCGGGGAAACCGTCGGGTTGGCCGGCTGCTCAAGCGGTGCTTTCAAAAAAATGGCCCAAACCACGAGCACGAAAGCATAAGCCAGCGCGACCACAAATTCGATAAAAATCAGATAAGGAAAAACCAGCACTTTTTCGTTGGTTTCAAGCTGCTCAATCGTCGGTTCTCCGCGTTCCATGCGTTCGTCATTCACCACGGCTTTTCGCATCGCATACCAGGTAAAGTAAGCGAAGATGAAAATCATTCCGACAATCGGGACGTTGTCGGGAGTGCTAACAATATGGCGGAAATGTTCATCCGTGAGGCCAAAAATAAAGAAACCCAACGCCAATAAAGCCAGAGGAATAGCAACTTTGGGAGCTGTCAAAACGCGCGGGAATGAAACGAACAACAGAAAAACAAGTAGCGCTAACGTAAAAATGGTAACGGGTGAAGAGGCCGAATCAATCAGTTGTTTCAAGGAGCTAATCACAGAGGCCCGCTGATGCCTCCGTCTTTACGGATTCTCCAAAAATGCACGGACATCAAAATCACAAGTACGGTCGGAATCGCGACACAATGCAAAATATAAAAACGAAGAAGCGCCCCAGCTCCCACAAAGCGTCCGCCCAAAAGCGCAAAACGCACGTCGCTGCCCGAAGTTACAAGCTGGATATCCCCTATCGCCAATAAAGCTGATCCGGGGCCTTCATGTCCGAGAAAAGGCGTTGCGCGGGCCATGTTGCTTCCCACGGTGATGGCCCACATGGCCAATTGATCCCAAGGCAGCAAATAACCTGTAAAGCTGAGCAACATCGTTAATACTAGTAAGATGACGCCGATGATCCAATTAAATTCCCGCGGCGGCTTATAAGAACCCGTCATAAAAACCCGAAACATATGAAGCCACACGGTGATGATCATCGCGTGCGCTCCCCAACGGTGAAGCTCGCGCATGATTCCAAACGGCACGTGGTCTCTTAAAGCCAGGATATCGTCATACGCATGCTCGACGGTCGGTCGATAATAGAACATGAGCATGATGCCGCTGACCACGAGAGTCAAAAAAACAAAGAAAGAAAGTCCTCCAGCGCACCAAGTAAATCCAAAACGCGCGCCCGATTTTCTTACTTTCACCGGATGCAAATGAAAAAATACATTTGTCATGACGGATAACGCGCGGTCACGGTCAGACGTGGAATAACCGTGCCGGAACATGGATTTGTAAAGTTGGGTCTCGGTAATGTATTTGCCTAAATCAAATTTTGGTTTTTTTTCAGGTTCTGCCATGTTATAAGGTTAAAAAGCTTTCCGGGTTATTCCACTCCCCTTTTTCTTGTTGAAATTTTTTGCTTTTATCTACCAAGATCTGCCCATCTTCGGATAAAGAAATCCGGTAACGCTCAAGCGGCCTCGGAGCCGGTCCTTCAAAATTGATGCCGGTTTTGTAAAAACCGCTTCCATGGCATGGACATTTGAATTTATTTTCCGTGCCAAGCCAGTTGGGTGTACAGCCCAAATGCGTGCAAATAGTTGAAAGCGCGTAAATCCCTTCGGCCACACGCATCATCCATACACCATATTTTTCTTTCCAACGTTCGTCCACTTTTCCGATTTCATAATCATTGGGGAAACCCGCTTTGAAACTCGTGGGCGGTTCGAAAACCACATTGGGGAAAAGATAACGAAGAAGAATGGAGAGTGCGCCACCGGTTGCAGCCGCAAAACTGAGCCAGCCCAAACCAACCCAGGAAATAAAACGTCGCCGGTCCATTTTGGAAGGATCTGCGGCAGGCGCTGCCGACTTGGCCGGCGCGGAAGGCGCAGGCGGAACGGGCGTTGGAACAGCTGCGCTGGGGACTTCGCTCATTTAAAAATTTTTCTCCTGCTTAAAGTTCAATGCCTGCATCGCGGCCTGACGAACCTTCATGTTTTTGTCCTGACGCGAAATAGTTTCTAGAATTTTAATCGACTCGGGCTTACGAATCAAGGCTAATCCTCTCATTGCGTTGATCATGACACCTTCAATCTGATCTTCGTTCATGTGATATTGCGATGAAAGCTCCTGTCTTTCCATCATTTTCACCAAAATTTCAAAACCGGCGTCATCATGAAGCCTTGCTAGTGCGAGAGCCGCATTCCAACGGACGTCCGTGACCGCATCATTGAGAAGCAAGCGGAGCGCCGAACGGTTTTTGTCTTGACCCAACACGCCTAAAACATAAGCCGCTGTTTTTCGCACGTCGGCTGATTCGCTTTTTAAATAGGCTTCAATGTCCGGCGCGGCCGACGCATCGTGCAATACGCCCAACGACCAAAGAACGTACAGCTTCAGTTCGTCGTTTGGATCTGCCAGCGCTTTCTTGAGAGAAACTTTGGCTTCGGGCGTATCAAAATGTGTGAGCGCGATGGCCATGTACCCTCTTGTTTTCGCGTCATACTGTTCGGGTGTTTGCAAAATTTGGGTGATTTCATTCAGCACGCTTTGGCTGCGAATGTCAGGACGTTTTCGGTTGAGTTCATTGGAAAGTTCAAACGCTTTTTGCCAGCGTTTGGAGGACGGGCTTTTTTTGATCGCCGCGATCAACGTATCCGGGGATTCTTTTTCATGCGTCATCAACACCACCGCGCACAAAAGCACCGCCATGCCAATTGCGATCATGAGCGGAAAAACAAACAAGCCAAAAAAAAGCTTTCGTTTTGAATTCGGAATTTCTTTTTTTTCGTTCTCAGTCGTCAAGAATCAATCCTGTATTTTAAAACCAACGATCACTGTGATAAAAACAACCGCCGCCGTGAGAAAAAAAGGTACTCTCGGTGAAAAGGTAAATAACCACCCTCCCCAGGTTGGGCCGATCACGCGGCCAAGCGCGGAAAGGCTTTGGGCGCTTCCGAGGGTGCGGCCCATTTCTTTTGGGGAAGCGGTTTTGGAGATAAGACTGTTCAGCGTCGGACCGTTCAAACTCGCGCCCACACCCATCACGGCCAAAGCGCCGGCCAAAGCTTTTTCATTCAATGAAAACGGAAGCAGCAAAAGTCCAATGGTTAAAAGAAAATTTCCGACAAGAAACAACTTTTTCTCGCCAAAACGCTTCACCAATACACGGATCGCGCCGCCCTGGATCACAATGGCCACGACACCCATCCATACAAATAAAAGCCCGACTTTTTCAGGTGCTAGCGATAAAATTTTTTTACAATAGAGAGGAAAAGCGCTGTAAAGGCTTGATTGTCCCACCGCAAGGATCAGTCCGCTCAGAAGAAACAGAGGTAAATATTGGGCTTTGGCATCAGACAACGATTTCCAAAAACGAAAACTAAATACACTGACGCGCCGGATACGACTCGGATCTTCCTGCTCGGATTTGTGGACAGTTTCAGGAAGTTTCAAACAAACCAAAACAAAACTTGTCAGAGATAAAAAGGCTGCCACAAGTCCCGGAATGAAAAATTTATTTTGCGAAACAAAAGAAGCGCCCGGCAACGCGCTATTCGAACACATTTGCTGGACAGCCGGTAAAATCAGAAGGCTTGAAAGCGCCGGGCCCATGACAAAACCTATACCGAATGCCGCGCCGATCAATCCCATGCCTTTGGCTCGATTCTCTTCCGATGTGACGTCGGCCACGTAAGCTTGCGCGGTCGAAATATTCCCCCCCATCACTCCGGCCAACAGCCTTGAGAAAAACAATAAGGCCAACGATCGGGAAAATGCAAACAGAACATAAGAAAGCACGGAGCCTAAGGTGCTCATTAGCATGATGGGCCGGCGCCCAATTTTGTCTGACCACCCGCCCCAAATCGGCGAAAAAATAAGCTGAGCAAAAGAATAAACGCTGTAAAGAAGGCCTATCAAGACGGGACTTGCATTAAACTTTGAGGCATAAAATGGTAGCAAAGGAAGCACGATGCCAAAACCCATCAAATCGACGAGCACGACCAAAAAAACGGTAAGCAGCGCTGCTTTTTTATCGAGAGATTTAGGTCCCATTGTCATCCACGTAAATGGTTTCTTCGCGGCTATCCTCTTCCACTTCTACTTCGTCATACAGATCGGAAGAAAGTTCGAGGATAAACGGCGAAGGCCGGTTGATCACCATTCCTGCTTGAGAATCATAACGCATCATCGGGTGAGTTAAAATCAAATTTTCTTTCGCGCGCGTGGAAGCGACATAAAATAAGCGGCGCTCCTCTTCAAGTTGCGCTTCATCGGCCAGCGATTTGGCGTGCGGAAACTGGCCTTCTGAAAGACCGATCACAAACACGGCTTTCCACTCGAGCCCTTTTGCTTGATGAATCGTTGAAAGTACCAGCGGCGCCGAAGGAGTTTCTGTCTCTGCTTCCACAATAGTTTCTCCGCGAAAGCCTTCTCTTAACGTAACATCAGCCAAAAACTCTTTCAGCGACTTGTAGGTATGAGCGAAATTAACCAGCTGCTTCAAATCTTCAAGCCGGTCGCGTGCATTTTCAAAATTTAACAACACATGTTTGGAGTAGCCGTTTTCGAGCACCGCCTCGATCAACATATCCGGATGGTCTTTTTTTTCCTCGACAAGACAATTTTTCATTATTTTTTTAAAAAGCTCGAGACCTTCCCGCACGCGCCCGGGAAGCTCTTTGCCAAACTCCGTGCTGATAATCGGACGAAGTTCTACCCCGTTTTTTTCAGCGGCTTGAAAAATTTTATCGGCATAAGCGACACCGATCCCGGGCTGCAGCGTCAAGGCCCGGATCCACGCGATTTCATCGGTCGAATTTGCAACAATACGCAGGTGAGCCAAAACATCCTTCACGTGCGCCTGCTCGAAAAACCGGACACCGCCGCGCACAATGTAATCAATGCCACGTTTTGCGAGTTCAAGTTCCAGCTCGGCGGCAAGATAATGCGCTCGAAAAAGCACGGCCATTTCAGAAAAATCAACGCCGCTTTCTTCGAGCTCCAAAAGCCGCTGGGCGATAAAAGCAGCTTCTTGTCGGCCGTCGCGGACACGAACCAACTGAGGCTTT
>OBEQ010075246.1_pt1 | contig 12444 bp, 16 predicted proteins | sample 1670901 | NCBI WGS metagenome assembly OBEQ01 (sample SAMEA104232315, study PRJEB22302) | groundwater metagenome | biome: forest; feature: aquifer; material: groundwater | place: USA | collected 2011-08-07 | depth 5.4 m | reverse complement strand
GTTCGGGCAACTCAAATTCGCTTCGATAAAATTTACCCCCGTTTCTTTCAAGAGTTTAGCCGCGAGCACCCAGTCGTTTATATAATCCTCATTAGTGTACCCCTCCCAGCGCGTACCCTCAAAGCTCGCACCGACTATTTGTCCCGCCTTCGCGTGAGCCACGGCGGACTTTATGTCAGCTTGCCAGATATTCGGGTGCATCGAAGGATTGCCGAAAGAATTTGTAATCGAAATGGGGTCTTCAAAATCATGTTTGGGATGTATGGCGGAGTTGAGTTTCAAATTTCCCGCCACATCGACAGGCAAAACATTCGGCCAAGCATGGCTCTTCCTCACTCTCGTACGCACAGTTTTATGCATCGGAATGTCGAAGCCTTTGTCGAGCGCGGCATTTATAAATTTACCATTTAGAAGCGGTCCTGCTGCAATACCTAAAGGCAAATAAACTTTGAAACCCAAAAAATCAAATTTTGGTTTAGTGTTCAACCCTGAGGGTTGAACAGTTTTGCCATCCGCAAAAGCACCAAAAGGCCCTTTCTCAAAGTTTTCCTCGTAGCTTTTTTCCGGATCATAAAATGGGGTGTGGAGCATTCTTAATATAGTAGCAAGAAAAAACGGAAAAATAAAACTAAGTTTTTACGGGGTTCTTTTTTTTATTTTTCCGTTTACTTTCGTGCTGCGATAATAGTCTCCGCGACATTATTTGGAACAATATCGTAGCGGAAGAATTCCATTGTGAACGAGGCGCGGCCTTCGGTCATGGAGCGCAGGCCGGTCATGTAGCCGAACATTTCGGAAAGCGGAACGATCGCTCGGATAACTTTATTCATTCCGCGGTCTTCCATGCCCTCAATCAGCGCGCGCTTGCTGGAGAGATTTCCGGTAACGTCGCCCATGAATTTCTCCGGAGTGACAACTTCCACTTTCATCATCGGTTCCAAAATAGCCGGGTTGGCGCGACGGCAGGCGTCTTGGACCGCCATCGATGCAGCGATCTTGAAAGCCATTTCGTTGGAGTCCACTTCGTGATAAGACCCATCCCAGAGCTCTACCGATACGTTTACAATTTTAAATCCGGCCAAAACTCCACGGTCCAATCCTTCTTTGAATCCTTTCTCACAAGGGGTAATATATTCCAACGGGATTACTCCCCCCCTAATACTATTGATGAATTCAAAACCGGGCGATCGTTTGGTATTTTTCGGCAAGTCTTCCAATTCTTCTTTGGTCAAGAGAGCCATCGGTTTAACTTTAATTCGAACGTGTCCGTAATTTCCGCGCCCGCCGGATTGCTTAATATATTTTCCTTCGGCTTCAGAACTGCCGGTAATCGTCTCGCGGTAAGCCACTTGCGGTTTGCCGACATTCGCCTCTACGGTAAATTCGCGCTTCATTCGGTCCACAATAATTTCCAAATGAAGTTCCCCCATTCCGGCGATGATAGTCTCCCCAGTTTCTTGGTCGGTCGTTACTTTAAAAGTCGGATCTTCTTGAGCCAGGCGATTTAAGGCCATGCCCATTTTTTCTTGATCGGCTTTTGTTTTCGGTTCGATGCGAAGAGAAATAACTGGCTCTGGGAAAACAATTCTGTCTAGAATAATTGGCTTATCTTCGTCGCAAATAGTGTCGGAAGTTATGGTGTCTTTGAGCCCCACTGCCGCGGCTATTTCTCCGGCAAAAACTTTTTTCACTTCTTCTCTATCGTTGGCATGCATGCGCAGAATTCGCCCGATCCGTTCTTTGTTGCGGGTGCGCGGATTGTAGACATAACTTCCAGCCGCTAGAGTTCCGGAATAAACGCGAAAGAAAATCAGCTGACCGACGAATGGATCGGTTGCCACTTTAAAAGCGAGAGCCGAAAAAGGTTCTTCGTCTGATGCATTTCGAATAATCGGTTCTTCAGATTTTTCATCAATGCCGGAAATTGGCGGAATGTCTAGCGGGGATGGCAGATAATCCACCACCGCGTCGAGCACCAGCTGGACGCCTTTGTTCTTTAAAGCCGAACCGGCCAGGACGGGAAAAATTTCATTGGCAATCACGGCCTGGCGCAAAGTTTTTTTCAAGACATCAATGTCCGGAATCATCCCCTCTAAATATTCCGTCATCATAACTTCATCTGTCTCAACTATTTTCTCCACCAGTTCTTGGTGATATTTTTTTGCCTCGGCTTGGAAATTTTCGGGGATTTCTTTTTCTACGACTTGATTGCCCATCTCGCCTTCAAAGTAATAAGCCTTCATAGTGAGCAGATTGATCACTCCTTCAAATTTTTCTTCCAAGCCGATCGGAATCTGCAAACGGACAGCTTTCTTGGTCAGCCGGTCTAAAATCGAGGCATAGGAATGTTCAAAGGAGGCCCCGGTTCGGTCCAATTTATTGATAAAACAAATGCGGGGCACTTTCGCTTCATCCGCATAGCGCCAATTCGTTTCCGATTGCGGTTCCACCCCGGCCACCCCGTCAAAAACAACTACCGCGCCATCCAAAACACGCAAGGATCTTTTCACTTCCACCGTAAAATCAATATGCCCGGGAGTATCAATAATATTAAAGCGATGTTTTTGATTTTTATCCGCTAGCGCATATGTCGGAGTCCAAAAACAAGTCACCGCGGCGGAGGTAATGGTAATCCCGCGCTCCCGTTCTTGTTCCATCCAATCGGTAGTCGTATCTCCGTCATGCACCTCGCCGATTTTATGCGAGACGCCAGTATAAAAAAGCACCCGCTCGGTGGTGGTCGTCTTGCCGGCATCAATGTGCGCGATAATTCCAATATTCCTGACTTTTTCTAAAGGATAGTCTCTCTCCATATATAAAATAAAATCCCTCACGAGACGTGCATAATATACACCAAAAAGTTTTTTATTGCAATAAGTTTGCAAACATAATTTTGGTCAAGATTACATATATACGCGATAGCGTAAATATGTAAAATGGAATTTTTGGAAATTTTTATTTAAATACACCTTCCTTCCCAGTATAAGCCTTGGCTAACTTAAAAGTTTTCAAATGCTCTTGTAGGCCAATCGCCTTTACATAATCCAGAAATTCTTTTGGTAAAGGCGAAGGCCCGACCCAAACACTCCTCTGGATCATGATGTAATCGAAATTTTTCAACTGTCGCCGAAACCAATCCCTTTCCTTCTTTTTTTCTTCTATGACGTCATACATTAAAATCAAATTCTTCGGTGAATCTTTCTTGAACGGAGAGGCGAAAGCAGTATGGTAAAAATTTCGTTTTCTATTCTTCTTTTTTATGCGACTGCGATAATCTTCTTTTGAAATCGGCAAGCCAAAAAGATTTACTTTCATTCCTTTGTGGTAAGGAGTCATTCATATACTGTATCACAAACACATATATACGCTATAGCGTAAATGTGTATAAACGTTTCATTGGAAAATTAAAAACAGGGTGAGAAACTGCAATCCCTTACCAAGCAAAATGCGCGAAGGCTTTGTTGGCTTCGGCCATGCGGTGGGTGTCTTCTTTCTTTTTGATGGCCGAGCCTTCGTTCTTGGAAGCGGCGATGAGTTCGTCGGCAAGTTTTAGATGCATGGGTTTGCCTTTTCCGCCGCGAGCGGCGTCGCGGATCCAGCGCATGGCGAGGGCCACTCGGCGCTCGGGACGGACTTCAATTGGCACTTGATAGTTTGCGCCTCCGATACGTTTAGAGCGCACTTCGGTGGAAGGACCGGCATTTCTGATGGCTAAATCAAAAATTTCCAGCGGGTTGGGATTGCCGGTTTTTTCTTTGATAATATCAAAAGCCTGATACATAACTTTGCGAGAAGTTTCTTTCTTGCCGGACCACATAATGTAATTGATAAACTTCTCCAATTTTTGAGAATTGTAGACGAAATCTGGCTGGACAATATTTCTATTTTTTACTTTGCGTCTCATGTTTTTTTATCCTCCTCCCCTCCTTGTGGAGGAGGGGTTAGGGGTGGTGATTATTTCTTAGCTTCCTTCGGCTTCTTATTTCCATAAAGCGATCGGCTCTGTTTGCGTTTTTCCACTCCCTGCGTATCCAAAACTCCGCGCACAATGTGATATCGGACGCCAATTAAATCTTTCACCCGCCCTCCGCGCAACAGAACAACCGAGTGTTCTTGCAGATTGTGGCCTTCACCCGGAATATAGGCGGTCACTTCCATCCCGTTGGTCAAACGCACTCGGGCAATTTTTCGCAGGGCCGAGTTCGGTTTTTTCGGAGTGGTAGTGGAAACTTTGGTGCAAACACCACGCTTGAAAGGGGACGGAAAAAAGACCGGTCGGTTTTTCAAGACGTTGAATCCTTTGGCCAAAGCCACGGTCTTGTGCTTGGAGTGGACTTTGATCCTGTTTCTTTTAATTAATTGATTGATTGTCGGCATCAGTTTTTCAATCTACTATAAACTAAGGGAAATTGCAAACAAATTCCCCTCTTGAGGGGTGGCGCTTGCGCCGGGGTGGATAAATACAGTCCACCTCCCCCCTCACATGCAAGCATGTGAGGGGTACTCCTCAAGAGGAGAATTTTAAAATTCAAGCCCGGTAATGAGCTGAAAAAGAAAAGCCAGAGCGGGATACAAAAGATCAGAAAAGAAAACAATGAAAATAATCAGAACAAAGAATGAATATCGCTCTAGGGTAGATATAATTTTGTAAAAAGAGCCAGGCAGTAAAGAAAAAAGAATTTTGGAGCCATCGAGCGGCGGAATTGGAATTAAATTAAATAAACCCAAAGCCAAATTTATCGCCACGATTGCCGAAGTGATGAAATAAAAACTTCCGGGGAGAATAAAACCGGTGGTTAAATTAGGAGCCAAACGAATAATAATTCCGAAAATGATGGCAAGGCAAAAGTTAGCTAAAACGCCGGCCCCGGCCACCGCGATTGTCCCCCATTTCTTGTTACTTAAATTATCAGGATTATAAGGCACCGGTTTGGCCCAGCCGAATAAAAAAGAAGAATGGGTCAAGATAAGAAAACCGGGTAAAATAACTGAACCAAAAAGATCCAAATGCTTCAGCGGATTCAAAGTCAAACGCCCGGCATAGCGCGCGGTCTTATCGCCAAAATATTCCGCCATAAAACCGTGGGAGACTTCGTGAATCACTACCGACATGATTAATATTGCTATGTAAAAAATTGTATCCATACTTGATAAACTTATTCTTTCATGATAGCATGAGAACCACTACCTGTCCCGTACTAAATTTTTGATTACGGGGCATAAAGATAAAGATTATTATTTAAATTTTAGTACTGGGATGCAGAAAATATGCGCGTTAACAAAAAAAGGTTCAGTCGTCGGAGGCGGGTATTCCAATAGAACCCGCGCCACTAAATTCAACCCGACCGGCAAGGTGCGAAAATATCCGAATCTTCAAAAGAAGAAAGTTTTTATTCCTGAGCTAAACAAATCCATCAACATAGAAGTTTCTGCCCGCGGCATGCGCACCATGAAAAAACGCGGCGCCTATGCCACGCTCCTAAAAGCGGGGTTAATCTAAGCAGGCACGAAGGTTAATGCCGTTCCCTTTTTGCCTGAGCGGCCGGTTCGACCGATGCGGTGGACGTAGGTGTCGTAAGTTTGCGGGACGTCGTAGTTGATAACGTGAGTGACGTCTGGGATGTCGAGGCCACGGGCTGCGACGTCTGTGGCGATTAATATATTTATTTTGTCTTGTTTGAATGAGTCGAGAATTCGGATACGTTCTCGGCTTCTTTTGTCGCCGTGGATACCTCCGACTTTGAAACCCATGTGAGCGAGCTCTTTCGCAAGAGAGTCCACAGAGTGTTTCATCTCGCGGAAAATTAAAACTTTATCCGAGCCGTCTTTTTTCAAGACTTCGTGAAGCTTTTCTAATTTCTCTTCTTTGCTTCGGGTGCGAATAACATCTTGATCAATATTTTTTAGCGTCTCGCCGGAAATCACGGAAATAAAAATCGGATCTTTTAAAAACTGGCTGGTTAATTTTTTAATTTCCGGAGAAAGGGTCGCCGAGAAAAAAAGAGTCTGACGTTCCTTGGAAGTTTTGCCGATTATATAAACCATCTCATCGCGAAATCCCATGTCCAGCATCCGGTCCGCTTCATCCAACACTACGCTGTGGCATGTGGAAAGGTCTAAAATTTTTCTGTCCAAAAGGTCGCGCAGCCGCCCTGGGGTACCGATGACGAAAGACACTCCCATTTTTATTTCGCGGATTTGCTTCATGATCGGCAAACCTCCCACGCAAGCCACCGAGAACATTCCGAATCCGAAAGCCAGATTTTTAAAATCATTTTCTATTTGCAGCGCCAACTCGCGGGTCGGCGCCATTATTAAAACTTTTTCCCTCATATTCTTGCCTCTGGTTTTGACTATTTTTTCAATTAGAGGAAGCAAAAAGGCCGCCGTTTTACCAGTACCGGTATTGGCCAGACCGAAAACATCCTTGCCTGCCATCACCATCGGAGTCGCTTGATCCTGAATCGGCCGCGGATGAATGAAGCCGGCTTTACTAATATTTTTGTGTAACTGTGAATGAAAAGGAAAATCCGCAAAACTGTGTTTCGAGATGTAAGGTTTTTCCTCCACATAAACATTTTTCTTCACGAAACGCGAAAAATCTATCCGCTCGCCCCGCCCCCGGCGGGGCGAGCCTGGTCTTTTTCCGGAGTTCTTATTTCTGTTGTATTTATTAGCACCAAAACGAGAATGAGAACTTTTATTGAATTTTCGGAAAGTTTTAATTATGGTTTTAATATAGCATTCTTGCTACAGTCTGTCAATATTTGTGAAGGATAAATATTAAAGTTATACTGAAAATATGAAAATATATCTTGACACCGTAAAAAAAATAATGGAGGAAGGAAATGACAGACAGGGGCGATATGGCCCGACACGAGCTATGTTTGCTGTTCCTTTGCGCTTTAAGATGAAAGATGGTTTCCCGGCTATGACAACAAAAAAGTTGGCCTTTAGAAGCGTCGCTGCGGAACTGCTTTGGTTTATTTCTGGCTCAGGAGACAATAAAGAACTAAATAGATTGGGTTGTCACATTTGGGATGCCAATGGAAATGCCGATTACTGGAAACCAAAAGCAAAATATGAGGGAGATTTGGGAAGGGTCTATGGAGTGCAGTGGCGTCACTGGAGAAAACCAGATGGAAAAGAGGTAGATCAGTTGAAAGAAATTGTAGAAAGAATAAAATCAAACCCTTACGATAGGCGTTTAGTTGTCAGCGCATGGAATCCCGGGGAACTTGATCAAATGGCTCTGCCTCCGTGTCATATGATTTTTCAATTTTTTGTTTTGGACGGAAAGCTTTCTATGCATATGTTTCAGAGAAGCGCGGACATGTTTTTGGGGGTACCATTTAATATTGCCTCGTATGCATTACTGCTTCATATCGTGGCACAATTAACAAATTTAGAACCGGACGAACTTGTTATGACTTTGGGTGATGCTCATGTTGTTCATAACCACTTTGACGCAGTTAAGGAGCAATTAGGAAGAGAACCACTTCCTCTCTGCAAGCTTTGGCTTAGTCCAGAAATTAAAAGTTTGGAAGATTTAAATACAGCCCAATTTAAAGAACCTGACGATATATTTAAAATTTTAAAATTAGAGAATTATCAATCTCATCCTGCAATAAAAGCCCCTATGGGGGTGTAAATACTTGTCCCGTACTAAATTTTTGAGCAAAACAAATGACCACTTTTATTAACAATCTAAAATTTTAGTACTGGGATGATTTCCCTCATTGCAGCCATCGGAAAAAATAACGAATTGGGTAAAGGCAATGATTTACTCTGGAAATTTCCTGCGGATATGCAGCATTTTATCAAAATGACTTCTGGACATACAGTTATTATGGGCCGCAAAACTTTTGAATCTATTGGAAAATCTTTACCCAACCGCAGAAACATTGTCATTACTAGAGATAAAAATTACAAAGCCGATGGGGCAGAAATTGCGCATTCATTGGACGAAGCTATTAAAATAGCAAGAACCGCACCTCAACCTCACCTCAGTCCTCTCCTGAAAGGAGAGGAGGAATTCAGCCCCTTCCCCTTTCAGGGGAAGGCGGGGGATGAGGTCTTCATAATTGGTGGCGGAGAAATTTATAGGCAAGCTATTTCTGTCGCCGACAAACTGTATATTACCCATATAGACGCGGAGGATATAAATGCGGATGTTTTTTTTCCAGAAATAATTCCAGTAGTTTGGAACGAAGTCTCCCGCCAAGAACACCAGCCGGATGAAAAAAATATTTTTCCCTACACTTTTTCAATCTACAAAAAATTTTAAAAATCTTTAGACATTCTTATTGATCTTGGTATGATTTAATTGTTTGATCTATTATTTCTAGTTTTACTCCAGCTTTTTTAAAAATCTCTTTAGTGCGTGAGCTTGCATGATAATCTTGCAATGCGACAAAACGCTTTATCCCTGCATTCACCACGACTTTGGCACACGAATAACAAGCTACCATTTTTGAATACATCGTAGCGCCATCGATTGCTACCCCAAAACGTGCAGCATTGGCTATGGCATTTGTTTCCGAGTGCGCAGTGCGAATACAGTGTCTTGAAGTTGAACCGTCCTCATTTGTAACAGTATGCATTTCGTGCCCAACGTCATCGCAGTGAGAAAGTCCAATAGGAGACCCCACATACCCTGTAGCGAGCATCCGTTTATCTTTTACAATAACCGTACCAGCATGTCCCCTGTCGCATGTCCCTCTAGAACCTACAAGCTCTGCCATCTGTAAAAAATATTCATCCCACGACGGCCTTTTATGTTTTGTAATTTTTTTAACTGCTTTTTTCATTTTTGTTTTAAGGATCTTCCTTGGTCCTGATCCGAATAAAAACATCTTTGCCGTCGGGTGATTTTTCTTTTCTATATTTTCTTCTTTTATTTTTCTCAATTTTCTTCAGTAATTCTTTCTCCAAATCAAAACCCATCTGCTCGCACATGCCGAGAATGAATATCATCACATCAGCAAACTCTTCCGCAACGCCAGGCTGATTTTTATTGTGCTTGGAAAAAGCCTCAGAAAGTTCTTCATATGCACGACAAAATTCAACTGCAATGTTATTGGTGTTGAAACCTTTTTCTATCTTATTTCTTATGACTTCTTTCTGTAATTTTTTCAGATCAACCATGTCTTTAATTATACTTTATCTTCTTTATTTTTTCAAAAAGTGGTCTATAGATATCCTCGCGTGGATCAATTATGAGTTCTTTCTTATTTATTTTTTCTGCAAAGATAACCGGTGCATTTGTAATTGGCTATATTATTTTTCATTTGAAATGTTCGTCTCTTAAAAAACTAATTTCTATCCTTTTTTTCTCCGGATCTTCAGTCGGCTGGAAATCGACTCGAGTAATTGCTCCTTGTTTCCTAAATTTATCCCCTAAGTCTTTGGCTAATTTACCTACCCGCGAATTCTCGTCTATTTGCAGGGTATGTTCTAAACCATAATGGCCTGCTCCAACTATAATGGATAATTTGGGTTTGCGTTTTAATTCTTGTGCTAATAATTTAGCAACTGTTTCAGATTTTTGTGCAATTAAAATATTTCTAGTTTCATACCCTACCGAACGCATTTCAGGATGAATTAATTTAGAAAAATTACCGGACATCTTATGGGCTCTCCAAATCAGATCAGTTTGACCTGGCACCTGATGTTTTATTGCATAAGGAGCTTCCAAGACCTGGGAGAGTTTGGGTAGACTAAGATAAGCCCCCAGCAAAGATGCTCCGCCCAACTTCAAAAAGTCACGTCGCGTTCTTTCTAATCTATTCTTTGATCCATAATTGATTGTTCCCCCTATTGTTAGGATAGTGCCAAACAAAAATTCTACCATTGGTAAAATTTGGTTTTTAACTCCCATTTCTTGGGCTAATTTTTTAGTTTCAGATTCGTCTGCTATAAAATCCAAGAAGAAAAGTGGTTGTTCACTTCTTGCAGCAGTAGGCAATATATACCGATAGGAGCTTCTCTTGTCACTTGCAAGATCAATATCTTTTTTGGCCCCTTCAAGAGAATCATAATTTCCCACTAACTCTAAAATTACCGCATCTACATTCCTGATTGTCTCAGGGCGTACTGGGATATCGTGCAAACTATAAACAATTGAGAACCTGCCTTTTTCTGTTTCAATTTCAACCACATTAGGTTCCAATGTCCTACTTTCCGCTTTGGCATCTGGAAACTTTTTAGCAGCTGGGTTTTCGAAGGATTGTTTCATTAATATTATTTAAACATTCTTAACTATTAATCCTTGAATATTTTTAAAGTCCTTGACGTTTCTAGTAACGAGAGCGCTGCCGGTAAAAATTGCCGTAGCGGCAATTATACTGTCAGCTGTTTTTAATTTATAAATTCTTCTTAAGTCTGCAGCTATGTCAGCGATATTTTGGTCCAATGCCATAGATCGAAATTGGCTTAAAAATTCCAAGATAGCTGTCTTTTCTCCTGGAGACATTTCTGGCTTGCTTAGAAGTTCCAATCTGACTACTGTGGGAATATAAATAACGGCATTGTCAGATAAAATAATCTCAGAAACTAAAGAGACAGCCTCTTTGTCTCCCGAAAGAAAGTAAATTATGGGGTTAGTGTCAAAAGTAAACATGGAAGAATTACCATTCTTTCCGCATTTTCTTCACTTCTTTCAACCATTGCTTAGCTTGTTTGGGAGAAATACTACCCGCCAGGCGATTTAGAATTTTTAACCTCAAATTTCCACTTTTAGCTATAATGGGTGAAACAAATATTGAATTTTTTACAGTTAGACTCATATCTACAATATATCACAACAAACAATGATAGCAAGGGTTTGATTCCCACATTCATTCAATAAGTAATCTCTTCTATTTGACTTCTATGCCCATAGACCGAGCAGAGCCAGCGATGATATTGATCGCCCCTTCGTCGTCTTTGGCATTCAAGTCGGGCATTTTCTTTTTGGCAATCTCCAGAGCTTGGGCGCGAGTTATCTTGCCTGCTTTGGTGGCGGCATTTTTGCCGGAACCTTTTTCTACACCGGCTGCTTTTAAAATGAGTCCGGAAACTGGCGGAGTTTTGACCACGAAATCATAACTGCGGTCTTCATAGACGGTAACATGCACCGATACTTTATCCCCAGCCATTTTCTGTGTGGCGGCGTTGAATTTAGTCACAAAGTCCCCGATGTTGATTCCCGCCTGACCCAGCGCCGGTCCCAATGGAGGCGCCGGGGTGGCTTTAGCCGCTTGAATTTGTAGTTTTATTTTTTTGGTTATCTTTTTCATAAACACGACACTAATTACGAATGGGAACGAATGACACGAATGGGTTTCAAATACTTATTCCGGAAATTGACTATCAAACCAAGCTTGCACCCACTCGCTTCAAGATACCTATTCATTTGGTAATAATCTTCTTTTGTGACTATCGACTTAGCTTTAAGATCTATCAAGATCACGCTATTTATAACAAAATCTACTCTATTTGTAAACTGGTTGTCTATTTCTGGTAATGGTAATGCTTTTTCTCTAACATATTGTATGTTTGCTTCCTTTAATAAACCTTCAATGGCATCGCCATACTGTTTCTCTCTGCAGAACCTCCCTAAAGCATTATGAGCTTTAAATAAGACTCCGTTTATTTGATATGAAAGTTCTTTTAAAATAATTTCCGCCATGACGATACTGATGGTTACGAATAAAAACTAATGATACGACACGAATGGTTACGAATGAGAACGAATGACACTAATGTAATCATACCTCCACCACCACGGCTGGCCACCTCTCAAATCACGAAGAACATTCTGGTAAGTGCGCTTCACATTCCCCGTGGGAATATCTTTATCATAATACTTTTTAGAAACAGCAGAATCGTAAATATAAAAAACACCTTCCTCGTCATCAAAACCCCACACAGTAATCCAATGACTTATGAGCCACCAACGAATCACACTCCATATTACATTTCCTCTATATCCATTCCCGATGAGCAACATCACAGGCGTATCACACCGAATGGCAGTTTTGATAATTTCTAATCTTTGCTCTTCCAACAATTGACGCATAGACTCACGTTTTGCGTTTAAACCATAAGAGTTCAAAATGTTAGTCCAATGAGATGAGTTCGTGACAAACGGAAACCAACTCCACGGCAAATATTCAAAAGGGTGATTTTTGTCGTCCTTGTCATATGCACTTAAAATTCCTTTAACAGAATAAGCACCACAACCAGTCGGTCCCTGTTTCAAATACTCTTTTGGTTTTTTTGAAACGATAAATTTCATAATTCATATACGAATGGTTACGAATAAAAACGAATGACACCAATAACTCAAATCCAAATAATTCATGGCAAATTCGTACTAGATTCGTAATATTCGTATCAAATTCGTGTCATTCGTGTCATTCGTGTCATTCGTGTCATTCGTGTCATTCGTGTCATTCGTGT
>OBEQ011489853.1_pt1 | contig 12446 bp, 13 predicted proteins | sample 1670901 | NCBI WGS metagenome assembly OBEQ01 (sample SAMEA104232315, study PRJEB22302) | groundwater metagenome | biome: forest; feature: aquifer; material: groundwater | place: USA | collected 2011-08-07 | depth 5.4 m | reverse complement strand
CCGAGATCGGCTACACCTTCGCCAACGGCCTGCGCACGACCCTGCGTCAGGACCCCGACGTTATCATGGTCGGCGAGATCCGCGACGGCGAGACCGCGAAGCTCGCCATTCAGGCCGCACTCACCGGCCACCTCGTCCTCTCGACCATCCATACCAACGATGCGGTCGGCACCATCCCGCGTCTCATCGACATGGGTGTCGATCCGTACCTCATTCCGCCGGTCCTTATTCTCTCTATCGCGCAGCGCCTCGTGCGCACTTTTTGCCCCGACGCAGCCAAGGAGACGTCGCTTACCGCATCGCAGCGCAAAGGAATCGAAAAGCAGCTCGGTTCGCTTCCGGAGAAATACCGCTTCAAGGTTCCCGATGCGGTCTATGAGCCCGTGCGCACCCCGACATGCCCCACGGGCTTGCGCGGGCGCATGGCGGTCTTTGAGGTTTTGGAAATGTCATCGTCTATCGAAAAGATCGTTCTCGAAAATCCCGTCGACTCCAAACTATGGGCAGCGGCGCGGGCGCAAGGCATGATGACCATGCAGGAGGATGCTATGATTAAAGCGTTTGATAAACATGTTCCGTTCTCCGAAGTGAACAGCTTGAGCTCGCTTCTGCTCGCGGGTGACGAGGACGCGGAACCCGCCCCCGATTCCGTAAAAGAGAAGTCCTCTTCGGAAGAATCGGCACCGGCGGACGTATGAGTACCATGAACACACAAGAATCATCTCCAAAAAAAGGGTCAATTCTGCTCACCGACGATGACAAGTTCCTTTTGGACATGTACGGGATGAAATTTTCCCAGAACGGCTATACCGTCGAGGCGTGCCTTTCCGCAAATGAAGCACTCGGGATTCTCCGCGGGGGATTCAAGCCCGATGTGATCCTTTTCGATCTCACCATGCCCGAGCTCGACGGATTCTCATTCCTGAAAGCACTCTCCGACGAACACCTCGCAGACGGCGCACTCAAAATCGCTCTTACGAATCAGAGCGATGAGTCGGAAAAAACAAAAGCGACGGAGATGGGTGCCTCCCGCTACATTGTAAAAGCGAGTATGATACCGTCGGAAGTTGTCAACACTGTAAACGAGGAGCTCGCGAAGCATCACGCCTGAGCCCTGCTATTATTTCTCTATTCCCCTATGAATGATTATCCGGCGCTTTTGAAGAAGTATATCAACGTCCTCGTTCACGAGGGCGGAAGCGACTTGCATTTCTCGACCGGCGCGCACCCGACGATCCGTGTCTCCGGCGCGCTCTCGCCGATGCTCAAAGAGCCGGTGCTCACCCCCGATGACACACACGGATTTCTGAAGGCCCTCATCGCCCCCGCGCAGGAGGAGTACTTCAAACAACATCAGGAAGTGGATTTTGCCTATGAAAGCCCCGACAAGTACCGTTTTCGCGGCAACGCGTTCTTCCAGCGCGGCGCCGTTGGCATCGCGTTGCGCCTCGTTTCCAAGCAAATCCTCTCGGTGAAGGACCTCAATTTACCGGACGTCCTCACTTCGTTCGCACGCAAGGAGCAGGGATTCTTTCTCGTCGTCGGACCCGTGGGGCAGGGGAAAACGACAACGCTCGCGTCTCTCATCGAGCTCATCAATACGGAGCGGATGGAGCACATCATCACGATCGAAGACCCTATCGAGTATATTTTTGAGCCGAAACAATCGCTCATCGACCAGCGGGAAGTCGGCATCGATACCAAAGACTTTGCCTCGGCGCTTCTCTCCGCCTTCCGCGAGGATGTCGATGTCATCTTGGTCGGCGAGATGCGCGGCCCCGAGACTATGGCGGCAGCAGTCACCGCGGCAGAGACCGGCCACCTTGTCTTCTCGACACTCCACACCAACAACGCCGCACAGACCATCGACCGCATCATCGATACCTTCCCCGGTACGCAGCAGGATCAGATCCGCATACAGTTGGCCGCATCGCTTGCCGGCATCTTCTCGCAGCGCCTCATTCCGCGAATCTCCGGCGGTCGCATTCCGTGCTATGAACTTCTCATCAACAATAAAGCAGTCGCGAACCTCATTCGCGAGAAGCGCACGCACGAGATAAATACCATCATCGAGACCGGATCCACCGAAGGGATGATCGATATGAACCGCTCACTCGCCGAACTCGTCGCGCGCGGCGAGATAACCCCCGAAAGCGCATACCAACACTCCCTCAACCCCAACGTTCTGCAGAAACTCCTCTAGCGTATGGCAATTTTTACCTACACCGCCCTTGATGCCGAAGGCAACGAGCGGCAGGGCACGATCGATGCGGTCAACATGGATATCGCGATCGCCGCACTGCAGCGGCGCGGACTCGTCATCTCCGGCATAGACCCCGCGGAGAACCCCACGCTGCTCTCGCGTCGCTTTTCGTTCTTTGACCGCGTGACCAATGCCGACATCGTCATGCTCTCGCGCCAGATAACGACGCTCTTCGAAGCGCAGGTCTCGGCTTTGCGGGCGTTTCGCCTGCTTGCAGCCGAGGCGCGTACACCCGCCCTGTCCGAGAAATTGAGCGCCATCGGCAACGACCTCCAGAGCGGCAGCTCCATTTCGGCGGCACTCGCGCGCCACGGCGAGGTCTTTACGCCTTTCTACGTCAACATGGTGCGCGCCGGCGAGGAGAGCGGGAAGCTCGATGAGACCTTCGCCTTCCTCGCCGATTATCTTGACCGCAATTACGAACTGACCCAGAAAGCCCGCAACGCCCTTATTTATCCGGCTTTCATCCTGCTTACCTTCGTGGTGGTCATGGTGCTCATGATGACGCTCGTCATCCCCAACCTTGCCAACATGCTCTCGGAGGTCGGGCAAAACGTGCCCATCTACACCAAGATCGTCATAGGGGTCTCGCAATTCCTCACACGCTACATCATTCTTATTCTCATATTGATCGCCACGGGCGGTATCTTCCTCTACCGCTTTTCGCGCACCGCTCACGGCAAAGAGGTCCTCTCCCGCGCGCGCCTCGAGACACCGGCCATCGGCAACATTTACCGCAAGATCTTTCTCTCGCGCATCGCAGACAATCTCTCGACCATGCTCAAAAGCGGCATTCAGATCCTGCGCGGTCTCGAGATAACCGGATTGGTGGTAGGGGATTCGGTCTATGAGAAAGTGCTTACGGAGGCCGCAACCGATGTCAAAGGGGGCATGCCGCTCTCTGAAGCGTTCCGCAAACATCCGGAGATGCCCGGTATTATCGTTGCGATGGTCAAAATCGGCGAAGAGACGGGAAACATGGGAAAAATCCTCGAGACCATGGCGCGCTTTTACCGCCGTGAGGTGAATAATGCCGTCGATACATTGGTCGGGCTCATTGAGCCCTTGATGATAGTTATCTTGGCCGTCGGAGTGGCAATTCTGCTCGCATCGGTGCTGTTGCCTATCTACAATATTGCGTCGTCGTTCTAGATTTCGTGGTTACGTTGCGACGCACGAACGCACTCGTTCGTGCGTGACACTCCACCTATCTCCCTTAGGGAGATAGGGGGGCCCGCACAAGCTTGTGCGGGCCTGACCTGCTTCGTATCGGCGGTAGCCGACACTCAGCCCCTTCGGGCGCCCTCTTCGGGCGAGGTCACCTACGGGCGCCTCACGGCGGTGTCAGGTTCCCCTCAGGCACAAACTCAACTATCCACACCTCTTCGAGGTGTAAGTGCCTGAGGGTATACAATTACTTCATATTCGCTAGCAGGCGTAATTTAGCATTTAACCATTTAGTGTATTTATGAAGACGTGTTATAAACGCGACCTCGCCCGTCCGGCTACGGCCAAGGGCTTTACTCTGATCGAACTCTTGGTGGTCATTGCCATCATCGGTATTCTTTCGTCTATTGTCCTCGCATCTCTCAATAGTGCACGCCAAAAGGGTCGTGATGCGCGGCGCATCGCGGATATCAAGCAGATTCAGCTGGCTCTCGAGCTGTACTACGACGCTCATAGCAGTTACCCGACTACCGCGCTGTACGGCACAAACCTCGTAAGTGAAGGATTCATCTCCACAGTCCCGAAAGATCCATCGAGCGGCCTCGGATACGCATACGAAGCGATAGGAACCGGTACGACGTGCTCGAGCTACCACCTTGGTGCAAAGCTCGAAACGACCGGCCACACGGCCTTGAGCTCTGATGCCGATTACAACGCGGTCGCGAGCAGCCAATGCACCGGCGGCACGTGGACGACCAACGCCGATATCACAGCGGTCAACGGCGGATTCAACGGCGGCTCTGACGGCGTCATCTACGACGTAAAACCGTAAGTGGGGCGCTCGGCAGCCATAACCTTTTTCCGTCGCTATCTGCGGCTGCTGCCGCAGCGCTCGGTCTCGCCGCCGTCGCGGCTGCGAAGCCGGAAAAAGATTATGGCTGCACTCGCTAAAGGGTATAATTGACCGAATGCTTGCCGCATCCGTTTTCGGACTTTTTGGCCTCATTGTGGGGAGTTTTCTCAATGTCATCATTCTCCGTCATGGTGTCCGCTCGATAGGTGGCCGGAGCGGCTGCATGAGCTGCGGCCGACAGCTCCTCTGGTACGACATGATCCCCGTCCTTTCGTGGGTCCTCCTGCGCGGACGCTGTCGCGGATGCGCCGGTAGTATCTCTCTGCAGTATCCGCTCGTGGAAGCGGCGACAGGGGTACTCTTCGCATCGATCGGGGCGGTTCCGTTTTTCGGCATCTTTTATAAAATCCTATTTTGTATCATCGCGGCCATTCTTGTGTGCATCACCGTCTACGATTTTCTGCATACCATCATTCCCGACTCATGGGCGTACGTCTTCGATGCACTCGCATTCCTTGTCATGGGGCCTGTTTTTCTTGTCGGTCAGACGCCGCCGCTGTTGTATCTCCTTGCGGGCCCGCTTGCCGCACTGCCCCTTTTTGCATTGTGGCTCTTTTCGCAGGGGAAGTGGATGGGGCTCGGGGATGCGAAGCTCGCACTCGGTATCGGATGGTTGCTTGGGCCCGCGCTCGGACTGTTTGCGATTTTCGGGGCGTTCGTTATCGGTGCGATCGTGTCAGTCGGCATCCTCCTGCCGCTGCCACACATCACTCGCGCGCTGTACACATCTGGGATAACTCTGCGCCAAAAACCCGCCGGAGGGTTTACAATGAAAAGCGAAATCCCATTCGGGCCCTTTCTTATACTGAGCTGCATCATCATATGGTTCGCAACACTCTACGGTATAGACCCACTTCAGGCCTTCGGGCTCTTGCCCTGAGCGGATCGAATGGGTTCACCCTTATCGAACTTTTGACAGTGACCGCCATCATCGTGATAGTTTCCTCGATTATACTCGTCAACAACAACCGCTTCGGAGGTGTCGTGCAGCTCGAAAATCTCACCTACGATGTTGCCCTTTCTATCCGGCAGGCGCAGGTCTACGGCATTTCAGTAGAACGCTACGGAGCCAATGACTTCAGTGGCGCGTACGGTATGCACTTCGCCGTGGGCGACCCGACACATTACGAACTTTTTGCGGATTCGGACAAAGACGGCTTCTTCAGCGCAGGCGAAAATGTCGCTCCCTCCCCCTACACGATACGCAGCGGGTTTAAAATTAACCGCCTCTGTTCTCCTCAGGGAGCCGATCCATCAAGCTGTACCTCGGTCTCGACACTCGACATCACCTTCAAAAGACCCGAGTCGAGCGCCTACATCCGAAAAGACGGGGGAGCCGGTATAGTCGAAAGTGCCCGCATTGTCCTCGTATCCCCGCGGGGCGATATCATGAGTGTCGTGGTCGGAGCCAACGGCCAGATATCGGTGCGGCGGGGCCTATCACAATGAGTATGGCTGGGATTAGACACAAGCTCATAAGATTTTTTTCCTCGGAACGTGCTCGTTCCGGCCGGATTTTCGCCGGCCCGTACTCGGGCCGACATGAACCGCCTCATATCGGCAAAGCGACTTCGGCCCCTACGGGCGCGCTCGCGCGCGGGTTCACACTCGTCGAGATGATCGTTGCGGTGGGCCTTTTTGCGGTCGTTATGATCGTCTGCGTCGGGGCACTCCTTTCTCTCGTCTCCGCAAATCGTAAAGCGCAGGCACTGCAATCTGTCATGAATAATCTCAACATCGCGCTCGACGGCATGACACGCTCGGTGCGCATGGGGAGTTCTTATGACGGCTCGGTCGGCTGCACAGGCGGCTACAACGGTTCGTATCCAAAAGATTGCGCGGGCGGTTCGATACAACTTTCGTTCCAACCGTACGGTAGCGATGCCGATCCGCGTTGGGTCTATCGATTCACGCACGACAGCAGCGGCAACGGACAAATAGAAAAAACCGAGGACGGAACCAACTTCATCCCCATAACCGCCTCCGAGATATCGATCGATCAGGTGCTCTTCTACGTGGTGGGTACCAATCGTCACGATACCATTCAGCCGAAGGTCGTCATTGTGGTGAGGGGCAGCGCGGGTCCGGCGGGCTCGACAGCGCGTACCACATTTCATATTCAGGCAACTGCCGTGCAGCGCGTACTTGATCTATGAAATACCAACAAAACGTAAGCGGGCTGAGCTTTGACACAATGGTCAATCTTTCTTCGTCGGAACGTGCTCGTTCCGACGTGAATCTTCTCCTATCGGCTTCCGGCCGACAGTCGAACCGCCTGCGGCGGCGCCTCGCGGCGGATTCAGGATTCACTCTCATCGAAACGCTCGTTGCGGTCATGCTGCTCTCTCTCGCTATCATCGCGCCGATGTCGCTCGCCGCGAAGAGTCTTTCGAGCGCCTACTATGCACGCGACCAGATCACCGCCTTCTATCTCGCGCAGGAGGCGATAGAGGCACTTCGGAGCATCCGCGATTCGCAGATACTCACGATTGCCCAGAGCCCTACGGGGGCACCGGACATCTTCGGACTCATCCCGCATGATAATTCCGCATTCATCGTTGATGCCCGCAAGGGAGATTCTGCTGCTGCGATCACTTCCTGCGGCACTGCCCCCTGCCCGTATCTGCAGACCGACAAAACCTTGTACGGGTATGTGGGCTCCGGTGACGACCCGAGCCAATGGAGCACGACATACTTCAGGCGCACGGTATATGCGCACCCCGTCGCAGGCAACCAGAATGAGATACGTATCACGGTCGAGGTCAAATGGAAGACCGGCTCTATCGATGAGCGCACCTTCACGATATCCGAAGATTTGTACCGCTGGGTCAACGATGGCTCAAGCCAATCATAAATAATATGAATCAAGAATCAGGAATCAAGAATAAAAAAAGGATCATTCCTTATTCGTTATTCCATGTTCCTCATTCACGACAACGTGGATTCACGTTGTTGCTTGCCGCACTCATTTCCTCAATCGTACTCGCGGTCGGTGCCGCCATATTCGGCATCGCGCAGAAGCAGCTCACACTCTCTGCAATCGGACGCGATTCGCAATTCGCATTCTATGCGGCCGATACTGCGGCCGAATGCGCACTCTATTGGGATTTTCGTTGCAATTATTTCGCCACTTCCACAAATGCCATCAATCCTTCGTGCAACAATCCCGATCCCGCATGCGATACGCGCTCGCTCGGGCAGACGGAACTCAATGCCGGCCGTCCGACCAATCCGCAGCCCCCGTATTCCTACACGATGACCTCAAAGCAGATAAATCTCTTTCAGGATATCGCGGTCTCCGGCTCGGGCAATCTCTGTGCCCAGATCTCGGTCAAGAAATGTCAGGGTACATTCAATGCGGATGGCAACTGCGTCCTAGGTACGGCGGCGGACCCCATGAGGACTATCATTCATGCCGATGGATACAGCACGAATTGCGCCTCCATCTACGTGAGCGCACGTGCGCTCCAGCGATCCGTGGAACTCCACTACTAGCTCTAGTATGATGGTGCAATGCCATCAATTCCGAAGGATCTCCGCGCACGATACGAGAAGCTCAAAAGCGCCGTCAATCGCTACCGGCGCCTCTATCATGTGTACGACAAAGAGGAGATTTCACAGGAAGCGCTCGATTCTCTGAAGCACGAGCTTGTTGAGCTTGAGGCCGCACACCCGCTGCTCATAGCGCCCGATTCGCCGTCGCAGCGGGTGGCAGGGGAGCCGCTGCCAGGATTCAAAAAAGTCCGCCATACGGTGCCGCAGTGGTCGCTCAATGATGCATTTTCAGCCGAGGATATTCGCGAATTCGACGAACGCGTGAAGCGTTTCTTGCGCCCGACATTTCCAGATGCGAAACCAACATACATGTGCGAGCTTAAGATCGATGGCCTTAAAGTCGTCCTCACGTACAAGAAAGGACTCCTCGAGACGGCGGCGACGCGCGGCGACGGAGTGGTGGGCGAGGATGTAACGCACAACGTGCGGACGATAGAATCGGTTCCGCTCTCGCTTGAGCGACCGGTCGACGTCGTCGTCGAAGGGGAGATCTGGATGAGCTCGAAGGAACTTGAGCGTGTAAATAAAGAGCGCAAGGCAAAGGATGAGCCGCTTTTCGCGAACCCGCGCAATGTCGCGGCGGGCTCAATCAGGCAACTCGACCCAAAAATTGCGGCTTCCAGAAAGCTCGACACCTTCATCTACGAACTGGCGGAGACGTCGAAAAAAAAGCCGAAAGATCAGGTCGGTGAGCTTGCGTATTTGCAGGAGCTTGGTTTCAAGGTGAATCCGCATCACAAAGTCGCGAAAACTCCGGATGAGGTTGTTGCGTATTGGGAGGAATGGAAGAACAAGGGCCGCAAACAGGATTACTGGGTGGATGGCGTCGTCATAAAAGTGAACGAGCGGGAGTACGAGGACGCGCTCGGCTACACCGGCAAGGGTCCGCGTTTTGCTATCGCATTCAAATTCCCTGCGGAGCAGGTGACGACCGTGCTCGAAGATATCGTGTTCCAGATAGGACGCACGGGTGTCGTCACACCCGTGGCACACTTACGTCCCGTTTCTGTCGCCGGAACGACCGTCTCTCGCGCAACGCTTCACAACGAGGGTGAGATTAATCGACTCGATGTTCGTATAGGGGACACGGTTGTGCTTCAAAAGGCGGGGGATGTCATTCCCGAGATCGTAGAAGTCGTCAAAGATGTACGACCCAAGAACGCAAAATCCTTCAAGTGGCCGACCAAGATTTCCGAATGTGGTGGCGATGGGCGTATCGAACGTGTACCGGGGCAAGCCGCTTGGCGCTGTGTGGATAAAAAATCGTTCGCGGTGTCCCGCCGAGTATTCCACAATTTCGTCGGCAAGCACGCGCTCGATATCGAGGGCTTGGGCAAAAAGACCGTTGACCTCCTTCTGGAGAACGGGCTCGTACAGCACTTCGACGATATTTTCACACTCAAAGAGGGGGATGTGCTTGCGCTCGAAGGATTCGCAGAGATTTCCGCAAAGAAACTCATCGAATCCATCCAGCGCTCGCGCGAAGTCGAACTCGCGCGACTTTTGGTTGGTCTCTCCATCCCGCACATCGGGGAAGAGACTGCCATTCTGCTCGCGCAGGAGTTTCGCTCACTCGAAGCGCTCGCAGCTGCGAGTGTTGAAAAATTAAACGCTATCGATGGCATGGGGGACATTATGGCGGAGGCCGTATATGAGTGGTTCCACGACAAAGAGAATTTGAAATTGCTCGGCCGGCTCAAAAAAGTAATCACTATAAAAGCACTCGCAGCACAGAAGAAAAGTTTGCCGCTCGCGGGCAAGACGTATGTACTCACCGGCTCCCTTAAATCCATGTCGCGCGACGAGGCCAAAGAAAAGTTAAGAGCCCTCGGCGCCGACGTTGCGGGCTCTGTATCGAAGAAGACGACGGCTGTAATAGCAGGCGAAGAAGCGGGCTCAAAACTCGACAAAGCGCGCGAATTGAGCGTCCAACTGCTGACAGAAGCGGAGTTTGTGCGTATGATACGCGGATGACGGATAAGGTGGATATTAAGGCGCTTGCAAAGCTTGCACGCTTGGAAGTTTCTGATGCCGAGATCGCGAAACTGGAAAAGGAAATTCCTGATATTCTTGCGTTCGTTGATAGCATTCAGAAAGTGAACGTCTCCATCGAAGCGAAATCAGAGGGGCTCCGCAATGTAATGCGGGCAGATGAGAATCCACACGAAAGCGGTTTGTATACGGAAAAACTACTCAAGGCAGCTCCCGCACGTGTGGGTAACCGTATTGCGGTGAAGCAGGTCATCTCACGTAAAAAGTAGTATGGATCTTTCCAAAATGACCATCGTAGAGGCGCGAAGAGCACTGGATGCAAAGGAATTTTCTTCACTTGACCTCACCAACGCGTATCTCGATGCGATCGCCAAAAAGGACGGAGAAATTCACGCCTATCTCGAAGTTTGGGCGGACTCGGCTCGAGAGGAGGCGAAAGCAGCGGACGCGATGATAGCAAAGGGTGAAGCAAAACCGCTTACCGGAATACCCATTGCGGTGAAGGATAATCTTCTTATCGAAGGTCGTATCGCGTCGGCCGCTTCGAAGATGCTGGAACATTACACAGCGTCGTACGATGCGACCGTTATTTCAAAACTCAAAGCACACGGTGTGGTGTTTCTCGGCCGCACCAATATGGACGACTCCGCAATGGGGAGCTCAACCGAAAATTCCGCATTTGGACCGACAAAGAATCCCCTCGATATCACTCGTGTTCCCGGCGGCTCATCGGGCGGCTCCGCAGCAGCAGTTGTGGGGGATATGGCTGTGGCGGCGCTCGGTAGCGACACGGGCGGCTCGATCCGCCAGCCAGCATCGCTCACAGGACTTGTCGGGCTAAAGCCGACCTACGGAGCAGTATCGCGTTTCGGCCTTATCGCGATGGGTTCATCTCTCGATCAGATCGGGCCGCTTACAAAAACCGTCGAGGATGCAAAGATTCTCTATGATGCGATTCGCGGACATGACGCCAACGACAGCACCTCTCTTCCGGATGAGGACCAAGTAGACAAAATACATACTAAGCCGAAAATCATTGGCGTTCCGAGAGCGTTCTTTGCTGCGGGCGTTGAGAAAGATGTGCTTGAACAATTTGAGGAAAAACTCTCAGTGTTGAAAACTGCCGGCTACGAATTACGAGACATTGACTTGCCGACCGCATCGCACGGTCTTGCGGTCTACTACATCATTATGCCGGCGGAAGTTTCCACCAACCTCGGACGCCTCGACGGCATTCGGTATGGGCACTCGGTGCAGGCCGAAACAATTATGGATGTGTACACCAAATCACGCGGTACCGGTTTCGGACCCGAAGTGCGCCGCCGCATTCTTTTGGGGACCTTCGTGCTTTCTGCCGGCTATGCGGATGCCTACTATAGGAAGGCAAAAGCCGTGCGCGGGGTGATCAGAAAAGAATTTGAAAAAGTGTTTCAAAGCGGCATTGATGCCATCGTAACGCCGACAACCCCGTCCCCAGCGTTCAAATTCGGCGAGAAAAGTGATCCTGTCGCGATGTATGCACAGGATGTTTTTGCAGTACCGATGAATCTTACCGGTGTGCCGGCGATTTCGGTGCCGGGTGGCACCGTGGAGCGCGATGGAAAAAAGTTGCCGGTTGGGTTCCAGATAATCGGAGCGTGGGGCGAGGAACAGACACTCTTTGCCATCGGCAAAGATGTCTGACCCCGCCCGAAGGGGCCGAGTGTCTGCCGAAGGCAGATACGAGGAGTGTCAGGCACGCACGAGCACGTGCGGGCCACGAATGCTTGTAACGACAGGTTATAATCTCCCCATGGATCCAAGCCCCACTGCTGGAAGCACAATAGGGTCGGCGCTGTGGTTTCTCAGCGAAGTCGCATTCAAGTGGATTCCGGGCGCCGTCATGACCGTCGCGGGCACCGGCGTGCCCGCTCCTGCGGGAGAGCCCTCTCCACTTGCCACCCCGATCACAGCCCCCGTGAGCGCGCCGCAGGTGGTGCAATATCTGCAAACGGCCTCCGCGCCCGAGGCCTACAACCAAATGTTCCAGCGGTGGAGCACGTTTGTAGCGTTCTCGCTTCTCATCAGCTTATGCTTGGGTGCGCTTTGTATCTACTGTTCCATACGGGTCTTCCAGATACGCCAGCTGGAGCGGCGCAAATTTGCCGCTGCACAGCGCACCGTGGTGGCGCACGACGTCCCCAAGACGCAACTGCGCTGGAACAGGATACTCGAGCAGGCGGCAAGCGACTCCGAGCAATCGTGGCGCCTCGCTATCCTCGAGGCGGACATCATGCTCAACGAGCTCCTCGATGTCATGGGCTACAAAGGGGAGACGATGGCGGATAAAATGCGCGGCGTCGAGCGCGCGAATTTCAATTCTATTGATCTCGCGTGGGAAGCGCACAAGATACGCAACAAAATCGCACATGACGGCAGCGCGCACCAGCTGACTTCGCGCGAGACGCGTCGCGTCGTCGCCCTCTATGAAAGAGTTTTGAAAGAAGCGCACTACATCGACTAACTGTTTGTTGCGGGGGCGGGAATTGCACCCGCGACCTCAAGGTTATGAGCCTT
>OBEQ012996364.1_pt1 | contig 12447 bp, 13 predicted proteins | sample 1670901 | NCBI WGS metagenome assembly OBEQ01 (sample SAMEA104232315, study PRJEB22302) | groundwater metagenome | biome: forest; feature: aquifer; material: groundwater | place: USA | collected 2011-08-07 | depth 5.4 m | reverse complement strand
TTACGCATCATCACTCGGTTTTTGGACGACCAATGCGCGTTTGAGTAGGACGGCTGAAAAAGGGGATTGGGTTCTTGTACAGAGACAAGGGATCAATATCAATTATCGTATCGATGAAAATTGGAGCGTTGCTACGAGTTATTCATTTGAGATGATCCGGTACGATGGGAACGTGAACCTGGATACAAACGCTCATATACCAGAGTTTTATACAAGCTATCGGCTACCTTGGAATTGGAATGTTACGATTGGAGATCGTGGAACATGGCTAGATTCACCGCGTAGCGATACTCAAATTTATCGCGAAAATCATCCCTATTTTCTCCTAACTCAATCTCATAGTTATCTCAATCACCATCTCTACTGGTCCTATGGATTTCAATACGATCGTAGGTTCACCCATCCAGTATCTTTTGATCGCAACGAATACACCATTTTTACGGGGATTTCGCATGATTGGACGCCAAAATTGATTTCTCAATTTGTTCTACGACAAAACTGGCAGTTTTACGATTTCCGGAGTGCAGCGCAACCTGTGAATGGACGTCAAGAATGGAATTCGAGTGGGATTCTTCAAACCATATGGCAACCTTTCTCTTGGCTACAACTGACTGGCTTTGCAATGACTGTTTATGATAACTCGATCAATAGCACTTTTGATTACAAGGTTGCGAACGTGGGGGGCGCGGTCCGCTTCTCCTGGAAGTTTTGAAAATTTCTAATGTAATGGTATCATCACGAAAACCGACGACCTTCCAAATTTTGTGCCACCATTTCTCGCAAGCGCACGAAAGCTCGCATAATGGCGATATTCACCTGTACAGCACGCTGACTACGAAGAACACTTGAGAGCCATGGCAAACCTTGTTCTGTAAAAGCGTAGGGAAGATAACAAGGATCTCGATGCTTTTGAGAACCGGTGCCAAATTGGAACCTCAACGTGTGATTTCTTGTGTGGTCAGTTGAAACATGAAATCCAATGGGAAACGTTCAAGATTACGTTTGACCGCTCGGTTGAGCATTTTTGTTCCAACGTCGTAAAGCTTGGCAAGGTCAGAATCGAGCATAACCTTATGTCCTCGGATAATCAGAATCATATTTTCAATCGATCGCACTGAAATATGCGAGATGAGACTGTGTTTGCTCATGAGAAGGTATTGTTTGATTGCGCGAGGTTTTGTAGGTTTTAAAGGTTCTTGCAACAAGAGGTTTTTAGGCCAATTTTGAAATTGAACGCTTTTCATTCATCCTGATACAAAGCAACTGGACGGAGATTCTATGCCCCAAGCTTTCTTGGAAAAATTGCACTTTAATTCAGAAGGATTAATCCCCGCAATCCTTCAAGAACAAGGCACAGGTAAAGTCCTTATGATGGCTTGGATGGATCGTCACGCTTTGCTTAAAACGATGGAAACCCAGCAAACCCACTTTTGGAGTCGTTCTCGTCAGAAATATTGGATGAAAGGCGAGACCAGCGGCCACATCCAACGGGTGAAACGTATTTCCTTGGATTGTGACGGTGATGTTCTTCTGATTGAAGTCGAACAAAGAGGTGCGGCTTGTCACGAAGGATACAAAAGCTGTTTTTATCGAGATATCACACTCGAAGGTAAAATCAAAGAAAACGCTAAACGATTGGTACAGCCTGAAAATATGAATAAGAAGAAAATCCGCAAGGTAACTGGAGATTCTCCCTCTTGAGCGCCTTCCTACCTTCTCGATCCGAATTCCTTGACCTCGCCCGCAAAGGGAATCTTGTACCGGTTCGTCTCGAAGTCTTGGCAGATACGGAAACTCCGCTAACAGCATATCAGAAGTTAACCCGCAACAGCTCAGAGAATTCCTTTATCCTCGAAAGCGTCGAGGGAGGCGAACATCTTGGGCGTTATTCATTCATCGGTCTTCAACCAAAAATGATGATTTCTGTTCATGATCATCGTTTACGAATCGAACGCGATGGGACCTTACAAGAAGCCGAAGCTCCCGCTGACCCTCTTCAAGCTGTCGAGAAAGAACTTGCGCACTATAAGCCAGTCGCTGTTCCCGGTTTACCCCGTTTTACAGGAGGCATGGTTGGCTATCTTGGGTTTGAATACATCAGCTATATCGAACCAGTTCAATGTCCACCTCAAGACGATCTCAAGCTACCTCTTCTTCATTTCATGCTGATGGATACACTCGTGATTTTTGACCGTGTCCGACAGGTTATTCAGATCGTTGCAAACGCTTATCTTCAGGGAGATCCCATCAAAGCTTATGAAAATGCCGTCCAACGTATCTCCACAATTCAACAAGCCCTTTCACAACCTCTAACCTCCCCACTGGAAACTCTTCCTTTGAAGGTTTCTGAAATCTCTTTTGAATCAAACATGTCGAAAGACGAATACTTAAAAATGGTCTCGAAAGGCAAACAATACATCAAACAAGGAGACATTCTGCAATTCGTACCTTCTCAGCGTTTTTCCGCACCCACGAAAGCCACTCCTTTGCAAATCTACCGCGCTCTTCGTACGATCAATCCTTCTCCATACATGTTCTTAATGCAGTTGCACAACTTCGCTCTTGTGGGTTCTTCACCGGAAATTCATGTACGCTGTGAAGATGGGATCGCAGAAATCCGTCCCATTGCGGGAACACGTCCCCGTGGGCAAACATCCGAAGAAGACGAACACCTCGCCAAAGAGCTTCTGGCCAACACAAAAGAACGAGCGGAACATTTGATGCTTGTGGATCTCGCACGAAATGACTTGGGCCGCGTTTGCGATTTTCAAACCGTAAGTGTGCCTCAATTCATGACGGTCGAACGTTACTCCCATGTCATGCACATCGTTTCCCAAGTCGTCGGAAAAGTTCTCAGAGGGAAGACCGCCTTTGACCTGATGCGTGCTACTTTCCCTGCCGGTACCTTAAGCGGTGCTCCGAAAATCCGAGCGATGCAAATTATCTCTGAACTCGAAAAGCGTTGCCGTGGTCCCTATGGCGGAGCACTCGGCTATTTTGGTTTCAATGGCAATCTTGATACTTGTATCACCATCCGAACTCTCATCATCAAAGATGGAGTTGCTTATGCGCAGGCAGGGGGTGGAGTCGTCGACGATTCGACCCCTGAAGGAGAATATCAGGAAACGGTAAACAAAGCCAAGGCGCTCGTGAAAGCTGTTGCACTCGCAAACTGTTTTTCGAAATTATGATCGTCGTCACTCATGACGCGTGTACTGAGTACCAACATCAAGGTCATCCAGAACATCCTCAACGCATCACGCGAACCATTGAGAAACTCAAAAATCAGAAGGAACTTGCTATCGAGTGGTTACAACCTCTTCCTGTCTCAGATCCTTTGATTCTTCGCGCACATTCAACCCAGCATCTTTCTCGTCTTTCACAACCTGAAGATTCCGACACAGACACCCCTACCTATCCTAACATTCTCGAATACGCTCGTCGGTCGGTGGGCGGCGCGTTGCGTGCACTCGAGATAGCGCGCAAAGGGAAAACTGCCTTTAGTCTGATGCGTCCTCCTGGACATCATGCTGAGCGCGAACGAGCTATGGGTTTTTGTTATCTCAACTCCATCGCCATTACCGTATTAGAAGCCTTAGCAACAGGAATCCAAAAAGTGGCAGTTTACGATTTTGATGTTCATCATGGAAACGGGACCGAAGCCATCCTCTTCAACCATCCAAATTGTGCCTTCTTCTCCATCCATCAGCATCCCTGTTATCCCGGCACGGGACTAAAGAGTATCGCTAATTGCCAAAATTATCCTGTTTCACTCAACACACCACGGGAAACTTATCGAGCTGCACTCTCTCAGGCATTGAATGATTTAAAAACTTGGAAACCCGATCTTGTGGCAATCTCGGCGGGATTCGATGCTTATCGTGGGGACCCCCTCAGCCAAGAAACTCTGGAAATGAAAGATTTCCACTGGCTCGGTAAGTCTATCCGAAACCTCGGCCTACCCCATTTTTGTATCTTGGAAGGCGGCTATAGCAATGATCTTCCTGAACTGATCCTCGCCTTTCTCAAAGGACTCGAGGGTCTTTAATTTTTAAAATTCCACGCGCGGTTTTGCCACCAACAACGTCTCTATTGGTAGGAACACTAAAACTCGCCAACCGATGCCCCTAATTCTAGTTAGCTTTCAAGGTGAGACTATCTATCCACGGCCAATTGGTTAAGCTTTGGAGGCTTGTTTGGTTGGATGCCAAGCGTTTGAGTCCGTGTTCGAGTTGAGCGGTGACTGTATCCAAATGACCGAAGACACGATTGGGAAATTCTTTTTCGCGGAGTTCATCCCAGACATGTTCTTGTGGATTAAGTTCCGGGGAATAGGAAGGGAGACGAAAAAGCCTGATGTTTTCGGGAATGACCAAGTCCTTGGAAATATGCGAGCTGGCGCCATCAACAACCATGATCAGAAACTCGGTGGAGTAAACTTGACTCACTTGCGTCAGAAATTGTCCCATGCGCTCGGTGTTCATTTTCCGGCAGATCATCCACTCGAGAGTGCCCTGCTTGGGACTGACAGCACCGTAAGCATAAACAAACTCACGTTCGTAGCCATTGTTGACGACAGGTCGAAAAGGAGCCGGAGACCAACATCGTTTGATGCGCACCATACGACCGAATCGCGCCTCATCCTGAAAAAGAAGGCGGATTTTTCTTCCACCAACCGATTCCGGAGTCAACAAGACCGCCAATGTTTGCGGAAGTTTTTTTTCCAGTCTTGCTGAACAACCGGATCGCTTTTGGGATGTCGCGTATCCGGCACAATCTTTCGCCATCCATGCCGAGCTAACATCCGATAGGCCACCGTCGCAACAACTTTGCGTCCCAGTTTTTGTGCCAATGCTGCACGAATGGGCGATGCCACCAAAATTCCGCCCTCTTTGGCTTGTTGGATCCATGGTTTCAAAAAAGCCTTTTCCTCATCAAGACTCATGAGCACCCGACGCCTTCCACCCCAGCCTTCATAAATCGGCTGTTGAGTCAAAAGCTTGCGACGAAAACGCCCTTGTAAGCGCGGAACAGTCGCTCGGCTCACTCCCAATAGCATAGCGGTTTGTTCCAATGTCGTCCCGCTCATCGCAGACAACAAAACCGCTTGGGCTGCTCGAAGTTCATCAGCATCTTTGGTCGCTGCCACCAGACGTTTAGCTTCAGTCACCAGATTTTTATCAATTCGACGGGGTCTTGACATGCCCGAAATCTACCATAATTAATCTCATCTTGAAAGCATTTTAGAATAAACCCCAGCGAACGTGAAACCATTAAGAAAGCCTTGGCGGGTAACCCTGAGGTATTTGAAATGCTCATTCGTACCTATAGTCGTCTCGTTTTTGCACACGCCTACAACATCCTTCACCAACCTGAGGAAGCTGAGGATGTCGTCCAAGAAAGTTTCTTTAAAGCTTATCAAACGCGATGGCAACTTCGTGATCCCGAAAAGTTTCCAGCATGGTTATTCTCAATCGCTAGAAACCGTGCGCTCGATATCATTCGTCGGCGTAGGACAGTTCCACTTCCTGAAGACACTGAGATGATCATGGACAGTCATGCCGAAAAGCCAGACCAACAACTTGAAGGAGCCGAGCTCCATGAGAAAATCCATACCGCTCTTTCTTCCCTGCCCGATCACCATCGTATCGCAATTACCCTGAGGTATCTTGAAGGGCTGGATTATCACACCATCGAAGAAATAATGGGCCTCACCAATGGTGCACTTCGAGGAATTTTAGGACGTGCACTCCATACTTTACGGATAGCACTTAAACCATCACTTGTATCGTTTGAAAAATAAGGAGACTCACGATGTTTGACATCCATCAACAAATCGAAAACTGGATGGCAGCAGCCATTATGGGTGGTCTTTCCAAAGAAGAACAAGAAACTTTTGAACATCACCTCACCGAGTGCCCCAGTTGCCAAAAACTTTATCAGGAGGAAAAAATGCTTGCGACGATGCTTAAAAAGAACCTGTCTGCAGACCGGCCTACTGGAAATTTCGAAGATCGGATGGTAGCAAAATTCCGTACGGCTTTGGCAAAGCACGAAAGCAGGTTTCAACGATTTCTCAATCTATTTCTCCAACTTCGACAACTACGATATGTTTCTCTCGTCGTTACAACCGTTGTCTTGGTGTTACTCATTCAGTTAGGGAGCACACTCACCGGAGAACGCAGGACATTCCCACACGCAAAAGAAATTCTAACCACTCTGAACAGCGTTTACTCCCCAACCAAAAAAGATGAGGTGCTGCTGATTTCCCGTGAGCAAGAATGGGAAACCAAACAACATAATGAAGGTCCCCGCGCAGATGGCTACATCTCAAAAGCTCACGGTCTTTCCTCCACATCTGCTCTATCCGCCCAAGCAGCCCCCGGAAACTATCCAGCGGAATTTTCGGATAATGCAATGATTGATGAACTTCAAGAGATTCAGGAAAAACCGAAAGCTCTGGCTGCCTTATCAACTTCACCAACTCAACAAGAAAAGCTGTCCGCTAAATTCGAACCAGTAGTAAAAGGTGAAGAAGCTGAGAAGAGACTTGAGACGTTGGGGGATCAAGATAGCAAAGACATATCTACCACAACCCAAGAAGGCAATCATCCTCTTCCTTCCACAGGTGTTCCGGACAATCGCAAGCTCATTCGCGACGCTCATTTTGAATTTGCAGTCCAGAATTTTGAATCAGCACTCGAGCGCATCCGAACGATCGTTGGTGAGGAAGAAGGATTTGTGGCAACCACCAATTCGGCGCGTCTTCCAAATGGTAAGATTCGAGGTCAAGTCGTGGTAAAGGTTCTTCCCACTCACCTCGATCGATTACTCCTTAAACTTCGAGCACTTGGCGATCTTAAAAATCAATCCCTTACGACCCAAGATGTCACCAAAGCCTATTTCGATACTGCAGCACGTTTGCGTAACGCAAAACGCATGGAAGAACGCCTCCTCGAAATGCTCGACAAAGCAAAAGGTAAGGTCACGGATCTTCTTGTGGTCGAGAAAGAACTCGCCCGTGTTCGAGAGCAAATCGAGCAGATGCAGGGAGAACTTAAGCTCTACGACTCTCTCATTCAATATTCGACCGTTACCATTATCCTCTATGAAAAGGACATAAACCAACCTGCAGCATTCATTCTCAAGGAAAAAGCGAACCTTACACTCTTCTCGCCAGACGTGGAGAAAACATTCCTCGAAGCTCGACATGAAACCGAGATCGCCAAAGGCCAGATCCTCCAATCAAAACTGAATCGCGATAGTTCCGGCCGTACCTCTGCCATCTTTCGTATCCTTGTCGCACCTGAGTCCTCAGATGCACTCCTTACGAATCTCAAAAAAATGGGCCACGTTCAAAGTCTCACTTGGCAAAGCGAACGCATTGCCCAAGACGGAAGCGGTGTCTCAGATACCGCACGTGTCGAAAGAGAAAAGGTAGAAATTAACCTTACCATCGTCCACGATGACGAATCGCGAAAACAAGTGAACATGGTCTTGGTGAGCAAAACGGTGGAAGATGTCCTCGAGAAAGCCAAAACGGAAGCCGTAACTCAAGGAGTGGAAATTCTCGCCTCAAGTCTTGAGAGATCACCCACGGGCCATGCCAATGCTCGATTTTCCGTTCGTGTTCCGGCAAAAACTTACGGAACTTTTTTGAATTACCTCAAAGGACTCGGCCGAGTTTCCCAATTCACCATCCAACGCGACGATCGCACAACCCAAGGTAAGGAATCCGACGACAGCCCAGTGTTGATTTCGCTTATTCTCATCGACCAAGAAACTGTTCTTCAACAAACCAACCTCAGCATCTTGACCGATGCTGTGGAAGCCAAGGTCGCTAGGGTTAAAGAATTGACTCGCGGTCTTAGCGCTGAAATTCAAACCTCTACCTTTGAACGTATGCCCGACGGAGGTGAATTTGCAGACTTTGTTTTCCGTTTACCCATGAATCAATACCCTGCTTTCGTGGAACAACTAAAGGGACTCGGCAAAGTGAAGAATTTTACCGTCAAACGCCAAGATCGTCCCTACGAAACCAAGAACGACGGCGAAGCTCCTGCCGAAGTAACACTTCGGCTTTACAGCAATAGCCGTATCGTAGCAGAAGACACAGGCCTTCTGGTTACCATACGCACGACATTATCCCAAGGTTTCAAATCCTTGATGTGGAGTCTCCGCATGATCGGCGTTGCAATCGCTTTTCTAGCTCCATGGGCGATCACGATCACTCTCATCGTATGGGCTGGTATCCGGCTGTGGCACCGCGGGAAATCTTGAAGACCTTTCCTCTTGAGAATTTCTCTCTTAGGTCTTAAAAGTCATTTCAAAATTGAGGGTGGCGCAACGCCACATATCATCGTTTTTTCAAAAACTCCTATAGAAGTCGACCACTGGGGTGGTCATGGAAATTACAGCTTTGAAAAAGGTCCACCGATTTTGTTTGCAACCCATCGATTTCCAATAACATCCTTGATGTTATGGCACAAGACCGTTCCACAGACCGGGATCCCAATAGCGGAAGTCTAAAGATTTACCTTCGGGAAATTGCACAGGTATCGCTGCTCACCCGCAAGGAAGAGATTGAACTGGCTCGACGCGTTAAAAAAGGGGATGCAAAAGCGCGCAGTCATATGATCCGTGCCAATTTGCGACTCGTGGTGAAAATCGCGCATGATTATGCTAATTTTGGGTTGCCGATCCAAGATCTTATTTCCGAAGGAAATATTGGTCTGATGAAAGCCGTGGAACGCTTTGATCCACACAGAGGGGTAAAACTTTCGACATATGCCGCGTGGTGGATTAAACAGTCGATCAAACGCGCTTTAGCAAACCAATCCAAAACAATTCGTTTGCCCGTCCACATTGTCGATAAACTTTCACGAATGCGGCGCGTTGCAAGCCAGTTATCCGAAGTCCTTGGCCGAGAACCCACGGATGAAGAGTTAGCCAAGAAAATGAGCTTTCCCGTTTACAAAGTCACACAGTTAAAAACAGTGTCCATGCGTCCAGCTTCGCTTGATGCCCCGGTGGGCGAAGATGAAAAAGCGGTCTTCGGAGAAGTGGTCGCTGATGAATCTTCTCTTAATCCCGCCGAAATGCTCCGTGATAAATCAATCCGAAGAGAAGTCTTAGATATGTTAAAAGAATTGGACGAACGAGAACGCGCCATCGTGATTGCACGCTTTGGACTTGATGGTTCCAAATCAATGACCCTCGAAGTCATCGGTAAGAAATTTAAAGTCACACGAGAGAGAATTCGACAAATCCAAAACATCGCTCTCCACAAATTGCGCCAAATGATGCGTCGCCAGGAAGCAACGGTCGAAAGCGAGGACTAACTCATGAAAGATAACATCATCCAACAACTAAAATCCTCAATCCGTGACATCCCCGATTTTCCTAAAAAAGGGGTTGTTTTTAAAGACATCACTCCTATTTTAAGCGATGGTCGTCTGTTTCGTTATTCGGTGGAACAACTCGCCCGCTCTCCCTACGGAAAAAAAATCGATGCCATCGTAGGAATCGATGCACGAGGTTTTATTTTCGCAGGGGCAGTCGCAAACTACTTAGAGATTGGCTTCGTGCCTATTCGCAAAAAGGGTAAACTCCCCTTTCAAACACAATCGATCGCTTACGACTTAGAATATGGCGAAGGCGAATTAGAAATTCATGTGGACGCTCTTGAGAACAAGAAAAAGGTCCTAATTGTCGACGATTTGCTTGCTACGGGTGGCACGGCACTTGCCGCCACAAAACTTATCGAAAAAATCGGCAGTACGGTAGTGGGAATCAACTTTCTGGTGGAACTTGAATTTCTAAACGGACGAAAGAAACTGAACAGCTATCCCATTTTCTCTATTATCCAATATTAGCATCAACATATAAAGCATGGCTGTAACTCTTCTTTTCCTAAGTGCCATGGTCGATTTGCCACAAAGTTTTTTAAAAAAACTTGAAACGCTCCGTGTCGTTGAAACTTCACGCATTCTAGTGGTCAGCGTCGCAGAACAAAAACTGACACTCTTTGAAGCACGCCATCCAAAATCCGAGTACTCCATTTCAACTGCTCGAAATGGCACAGGACAAAAAGTGGATAGTTATCAAACCCCCTTGGGGTTACATCGAATCAAAGAAAAAATTGGTGCGGATGCACCTTGGGGAGCTATTTTTGAGAGTCGAGAATTTAAGGGAGAAATCTGGACCTCTTCACCATCAACCTCACTTCCGCATCTCAATCCCCAAAAACCTAAAAACAGCAATTTTCTGGAAGATGAATCTGCTTCTCCTGATCTAACCACCACACGCATCCTTTGGCTCGAAGGCTTGGAAACAGGAATCAACGCCGGGAGTGATCCTGATGGCATTCTTGTGGATTCTTACCAACGCTTTATTTATATTCATGGTACCAACCACGAAAATCATATTGGAAACCCCACTTCCCGAGGTTGTATCCGAATGCTTAACTCTGAAATGATCACCCTTTTTGATCAGGTAGAAGAAGGCGATTTGGTTTGGATCCAGAAATAGCTGTGCAACCGTGTTCTCTCGCATTTCCATCCCCATTATTTTTGCTTCTTTTGTTACTGCCATGCTGATCGGTGCTGCTGTTGCTCTCAGTTATCATGCATGGAAAATCATCCGGATTGTCGATACCAAAAGTAGCATCCAACAAATGCTTAATCCGAACGATCTTATTCTCTGGCTCGATCTCCAAATCAAAAGTACAAAGCAAAAAATCAAAGCGCTCGAACCTGGTCCTCCACCATCTCGGTTTTACCCAAGCTATTACTTCGACTGGTTGCCACGAGCAAAACTTTACGAGAAAACCCAAGAAACCCTTTTCGAGCTTCAGAAACAAAAACGAGAAATCATCGAAAAAGGGCGCCTTCGCGCGGTTCAAGCCGGCAAAACCTGGAACATAGGAATTGCTCCTGTTCTCCACATTCTCCTCGCCATCAGTCTGCTCCCTCTCAGTCTGCGATTATTTCTACGAATGGTTCTGGTGCGAGGTTCGTTTGGGTGGGTGAAATTATAAAAATCATTTCATTAGTATCCCATAACATTCAGAGATTGCTTCGGTCCCTTCTTCCCAAACCTCGCATTGACCAATCATTGCGAACCTTGGGAACTAAATGGTATCAGCAATCTTAAGTTCTTAAACTCACTTTTTAAACCACCAAGAAATCCCCTCTGGAAATTATATAAAAATGCAATTTTATCCATCCTATGGGATGGCGGTGAACTCGTTTCAAAACCGGGCTTCGTAAAAGATCGAAGACACATAGGGGGACAACAACGAGAACAAAAAAGAGAGCATCACTTTAAACCCACCATCGCCTGAAGGCAAAGGAATTTAATCTCATCTGAAGATGACTAAAGAATATAAAATGTCATTCCGAGCGAAGCGAGGAATCTCAAAAAGGCACAAGAAAAAGAGATCCCTCACTTCGTTCGGGATGACAGAGAAGGAAAAAACACTAAAGCCTTCGTCCCACGGCTGCGGGACGAGGGTTTCTAAAAACCAAGAGCTAGCCTATGAATCTTTGTAGTCACGGCAATCGTGCAACCATTTCCCTACAACCTGGTGAAATCTTCTTTGTTAAACCCAGCCTCCTCCAGGGCGTTTTGCGTTATGATTGGACTCTACCGCCACCGTACCCATTAGGGAGTCCCTTTATCCGGCTTTATCATCACTGTTGGATGTTGAAACACGTGGACGCTATCCATACACCTCAGGAAACAACGATCTATGGCAACCATCCGCGTGGTAACTTTCTCGTGCTTAAATTGAAGGGAAACCAAAAATATTATGTTTCGACACGTTCACTAGCCGGATTTAGTAACGAGATTCGTTCCATTCATACCTCAATCAAAATCGCACCTGCTTTCTGGTTATTCCACGAACATTTCTTTTCTGTTTTCGAAGGACCGGGATCGGTTTTACTTTATGGAGCGTCGCTACTGGAAATAGCTTCGCAAACCGAATTTCAGCCATCACGGATCATCGCATTTGACGCCAGCAAGAAATTTCGCCCCATTGCACCAAGTCATCGAACCCTTCTCTCTCAAATCATCAACATCTTATTTTCTCACGACATCATTTGGCAATTCGTAGAGCCGGGCGATATCATTGCCGAAACATGCAGTGACACAGAAGAAAAAAGCCGAAAGGGATTCTTTTGGCACTTTTGTAAACATCTGCTCGGATTCTTTAAGGTCTAGAAGCTATTTCAAAATTCAGAAGAAAGTGCATCGCGAATGCCACAGATGCACACTGATAAAACACCATCCTTTATCCACGACTTCTATTTCTCTGGAGCTATTGTTTGACATAGTTTTGCGACCAATGTGAGAACCCAGCAACTCCAATCCACGAGCGGCTCGCTCGACCGATCTTGTTCTGCGTTACCACTTTCGTTTTTTATAGTCCTGCCAAGTCTCGGT
>OBEQ011983960.1_pt1 | contig 12448 bp, 11 predicted proteins | sample 1670901 | NCBI WGS metagenome assembly OBEQ01 (sample SAMEA104232315, study PRJEB22302) | groundwater metagenome | biome: forest; feature: aquifer; material: groundwater | place: USA | collected 2011-08-07 | depth 5.4 m | reverse complement strand
TCTTGCTGGGCTTTTTCGATCTTGGCCCAGGAGTCCCGCAGCGCGACCGTCCGGTTGAAGACGAGCGTTCCCTCCGTCGAGTCGGAATCCACGCAGAAGTAGCCCTGCCGCTCGAACTGGTACCGGCTCCCCGGCTTCGCGGCCGCGAGGCTCGGCTCTACACGGCATCCGGTCAACCGCTCCAACGAATTGGGATTCAGATTCACGCTGTAGTCCTGCCCTTCCGGGACATCGCCGGGATCGGCCTTGACGAAGAGGTGCTCGTACAGTCGGACTTCCGCTTCGAGCGCGCGGGCGGCCGACACCCAGTGCAGCGTGCCCTTCACCTTGCGTCCCGCCAGCGGCCCGCCGCTGCGGGTCTCCGGATCGTAGGTGCAGCGCGCCTCGACCACCTCGCCGGTGCGCTCGTCCTTCACCACCCCCACGCACTTGATGATGTAGGCGTAGCGGAGGCGGACCTCCTGCCCCGGCGTCATGCGGAAGAATTTTTTCGGCGGGACTTCGCGAAAATCGTCCTGCTCGATGTACAGCACCCGTGAGAAGGGCACCTTCCGGGCTCCCGCGCTCGGGTCCTCCGGATTGTTGACGGCCTCCAGCTCTTCCACCCGGCCCTCCGGATAGTTCTCGATGACCACCTTCAGCGGCCTCAGCACGGCCATCACCCGCGGCGCGCGGCGGTTCAGATCCTCGCGGATGAAGTGCTCGAGCAGGGCCATCTCGATGATCCCGTCGCGCTTCTGCACGCCGATGTGCTCGCAGAAGGCGCGGATCGCCTCGGGCGTGTAGCCCCGCCGCCGCAGGCCTTTGAGGGTCGGCAGGCGGGGATCGTCCCAGCCGTCGACGTGCCCCTTGCCGACCAGATCCAGCAGGCGCCGCTTGCTCATGACGGTGTGGGTGAGGTTCAGGCGCGCGAACTCGATCTGCCGCGGATGGCACGGCACGTTCAGGTTGTCCAGGAACCAGTCGTACAGCGGGCGATGGTCCTCGAACTCCAGCGTGCAGATGGAATGGGTGATCCCCTCGATGGCGTCCGAGATGGGATGGGCGTAGTCATACGTCGGATAGATGCACCACCCGCTGCCCGTCCGGTGATGGGCGACGTGCCGGATGCGGTAGAGCGTCGGATCGCGCAGATTGATGTTGGGCGAGGCCATGTCGATCTTCGCGCGGAGCACGTGGGCTCCGTCCAGGAACTCGCCGGCCTTCATGCGCACGAACAGGCCCAGGTTCTCCTCGACGGACCGGGTCCGGTGGGGGCTGTCCTTGCCCGGCTCGGTCAGCGTGCCCCGGTGCTTGCGGATCTCCTCGGCGCTCAGGCTATCCACGTAGGCCTTGCCCTTTTTGATCAGCTGCCGGGCGTACTCGTAAAGTTGCTCGAAGTAGCCCGAGGCGTAGAACAGCCGATCGCCCCAGTCGAAGCCCAGCCAGCGCACATCGGATTGGATGGACTCCACGTACTCCACGCTCTCCGTGCTCGGGTTCGTATCGTCGAAGCGCAGGTGGGTGGCGCCGCCCGGATGCTCCAGCGCGAGCCCGAAATTGAGGCAGATGGACTTGGCGTGCCCGATATGCAGGTAGCCGTTCGGCTCCGGGGGAAAGCGGGTCACGATGCGGCTGTGCTTGCCGGTCTTGAGATCCTGCTCGACGATCTCGCGGATGAAGTTCCCGCCGGCGGACGTATCGGGCGTGGTCATCGACTCACGGTCTCCTTCCCCGCCTCCATTTCTATCACAGACGGAGCGAAAGGAGAAACCGGCCCGCGCTTGATTCTCCGGGCAAGCGGAGTAAGGACGTCGAAGGGGACCGGCCCTATTTCCTAATCGTGCCTGACCCCTTTTCTGTATCCGCCCCTTTTTCTGTATAATAAGCCGGCGGAGGTGCTATGGAAACACTGGACGTAAAAGAAGCGGATGCCCTGCGAAAAACGTGGGGCGATAAACCGTGCGCGCATCCATGGTGGGTGGAAGAGACCTTGGATGGGGCTGATATTGGCAAGGTCGCTTGCAAAACGTGCGGACTCGATCGGCGGAAAGGTGCACCGCTGCCCGACTCACGCAAAGGCAAAACAACCACCGACTCAGACAAAGGTAAAACAGAGACCGATTCAGCCACGGCGACGACCCCGACTCAGAAGGTCGAGGAACCGGATTTGAAGGCGACGACTCCGACTCAGAAGGTTGAGGAGGTGGATTTGACGGCTTCGATTCAGAAGGTCACGGACCTGAATTGGAAGGCTCCTGCCTCGAATCCGCAGGTCAAGGATCTGGATTCGGCTGTCGATGGCATCGTCGCCATGCTGATGACAGATTTTGCGCTTACGTTGCAGGATGAAGCTAAAATTGCTTCTGTGATGGACAAGCTTCGTGATGCCTTGGGGCAATGGCGTGAACGGCAACGGAACAAGAAGCGTTGACCTTAGGACACTACCGGAAACCGCGTTGCCTTGCCCTCCGCGGCGCACTCGGCTAGACTCAGGAGATGCCGGCTTGCCCCATATGTAAGACCCGCCTGGTACACCAAGCCTCCCAGGGGGGAGGCCTTGAGCGCCTCTTGGGTCTGCTCACGGTGTACCCCTTTCGCTGCCAGCTCTGCACGCACCGCTTCCTGGCCTTTTTATGGCGGTACAGCGAAAGCCCCAAGCGCGAATACGATCGGGTTCCCGCTCAATACCCTGTGACGCTCTACCCCGCGTCCGCTCAGAAGCCGGACGAAGGCATTCCGGGCACGACCGTCAATCTCTCGATTACAGGCGGTCTGATCGAGACGACCGCTCACGTGCCGCAAGGGACCAGCATGCGCCTGACCATTCATCCTTCCGGCCCTCTCCCGCCCATCGAGGTGGAAGGCGCCATGGTGCGGGCCGTGTTGGAGAACCGGCTGGCGTTGGAGTTTTCCAAGATTGCCCCTGCGGAAGAACAGCGGCTCCGTGTCTTCATGGAAGCCCACCTCCTGTGCCGCCCGCGGTGAACAGACCGGGCGCGCTCATCGAAGGAGCTGACCAATCAGTCTCTTATGGCGGGCCTTCATCCCGTTGTACTGAGGCTTGGTCAGGAGACAGTACCGCTCTTTTTCAGAAAATGCCTTCAGGAAGGCTCGGGTCATCTGGAGCGCGTCGCTGAAATTTTCGGATCGTTCGAGGATTTCGACCAAACGCATGTAGGCGGCAGCCTGCAGCAGCGCGACGCTCGTTTCAGGGGCCTGCGCTATGGTTTGGCGGTAGGACTGGAGCGCCTCCTCGGGATTCGTCTCTTCGGCCAGCACCGCGCGCAGGACGGTCTGTGCGAGTCGATCGTGATCGCTCAAGCTCCCTTCTTCGTGAAGCAGGGCATCAAGTTCCTGGGTTGACAACCGGTGCGACCCGCGCTCCCCAGTCACCTGGCTCCTCAGCCGCGCTGCCGCCGGCCACTGCCTTGTCATTGGGAGGAGCGCACAGCGGCAGCCGTCGGGATTCGAGCAGTGAATGCGGAAACCAACCTCCCGTGGCGTGCGCCCCAAGAAAACGCGCAAATGGGCCGTGCTACACCGCTTGCACGTTTGCGGGTCGTTCTCCGACAGGGCGATGTAGAGCTGTGAAGGGACCGGCCTGAGTCGAGTCTCGATGTCATGCAGTTCCCAGCACAGGAGCAGCCCAAGAACCGCCAGATAACTTGGCGTTTCCTCGGGAAGGATCAGAGCGTAGAGCAAGTCGGTCATATTGCTCACAATACGTATGCAAGGACTATTCCTTGAACGCAGTCGTGAGCGTTTTCACACGATCGGCAGAATTGTCAGTCGATCAGCTTCGGGGTAGGCCTATGGCCACGCACATCCCGTGCTTTGCTGTACGGGGTTGGGTGAGAGATAAGATGGGGTCAGACTCTATAAAAGCTCTGGGACGCGCGGGTGCTGTGGAGGCAGTACAAGAATCTGCAGAAGCTACCGAACAGGTGAGGGATTACCTGGGCGGTTTCTCCATGGTAGGAAGCGCTATTTGGATCGCGACCAGAAGTCGGTCGGGCGTAACCGGTTTCTGTAAATGGTCGATCGCCTGGAGCTTCGACATCTGAGCCTCCATGGCATGGTCTACGACGTCGCTCATCAGGATGAGCCTGCCAGGATACCGAATCTGGCGCAAGGTTTTGAGGAACTCCGGCGCTGTCATTTTCGCGACCCCACGCCACGGATCTTCGATCCGAGCCAGATCCATATCCAGGACAATGAGTTGGGGAAGCGCCTCACTTATCAGAGCCAATGCCTCGTGGGAGTCTCGGGCCGCTCGAATCGACACCCCGTGGTCGCGCAAAAACGGTTCGAAGAGCGCTCGGGTTTCGTCTGAGTCAGTGACCAACAAGACCGACCCGGGCTCAAAGAGCTTGCCCGGTTCTTTCGCCACGCCTTCCACCACGGTGACGATCGAATCATACGTGAGCTGCTTGCTGAGAAAGTCGATGGCGCCATATCGACGCGCCTGCTGTTCCTGCTCATCGGTCCCCCACGCCGTCAGCATCATCACGGCCGCCTTGGGGTCGATGGCGTGAATTTGCCGCAGCACTTCTAGCCCATCCATCTCCGGCATGCGAAGGTCCAACACGATAATCTGCGGATGATGCTGGCGAAAGAGCTTGAGGGCGTCGCGCCCGTTGTACGCCGTGAGCATCTTATGGCCGTGGCTTTTTAACATCCCTTCCAGCAAATTGCAAAAGATCTCGTCGTCGTCGACTAAGAGAATCGTTGCCATACGCGCCTCCCCAGACCCCTAGAGTATGCGGGAAGACCGGCAGAAATCAAGGTTCTGCGTCACGCCCCGCAAAAGGCCACTACCTCCTGTGCCGCCCGCGGTGAACAGACCTGGGTAGTAGACGATTCGCGGCGCGTACCGTTCCGCGCCACCCGCGTGAGAGAAAACCAGCCCGTTCTTCTTGTGCTATGCTGGCGCCGTGCTGAAGTTGAGCAAGCCATGTCCCGTCCCTGAGTGTGGCGGCGCGTTGCTCGGCGTGACCAATACGCCCCCGCTCAGGCGGACCATCGATCCGAAAACCGGCGACGGCATCCTCTACTGTGACCGCTGCGGGCATCAGGAACACCGGTATAACCTGCACGCCATCACGCTCGCGGTGGAGCCGAAAGAGCCGGGCCGGTGGGCCGGCCAGTTCCGCATCACCATTCTCGGCAAACAGGCGATGACGATTTGCACGGCCTACGCGAGCGGCACGTTCGACAATCCGGAAGGCGCCGAAGCCGCCGGCCTCGCCGCCGCCAAAGCATGGCTCGATAGCCAAGGCCAAGCAGCCCCATCCGCGCCACCCGCGTGAAGAAAAGCGGCCTGTATCTTTTTTGGTACTCCGATAGTGCGCGGATTCTCTGACAGAAAAAAGCTAAGCAACTTTTCTCTTGGGAGAACTTCTTTTTAGGGGGTAGAATGTGCTCCCGAGATCAGAATTTATTAGTTCTTACCCTTTTGAGTTTTAAAATTAGATGGGTAATTTTCTTAAAGCAGCCCACCTCATCCTCTCTGACAATAAGCGGCCTATGTCCGCCCAGGAAATAGTTGTTGATGGATTGGAGAGGGGCTTATTGCCGACGAAGGGCAGAACCCCATCACAGACAATGAAAGCAAAGTTGTCCACCGATATTCTCAATAAGAAAGATCGGTCCATTTTTATGCGTTCAGAGGCGGGAAAATTCGCCTTGCGTGAGTGGAAGCAAAAGATGGACGAACACATTGCACCGCGATTCAAAAAAGCCCTGTTTGACGAAGACATAATGGTTTTCCACAGATCTTCCTTAAGAAAGTATATTTCTGGAATCGGTTTAAGTGCCGGCAAAAAAATTGCACGATCTCTTCTGTCAGATTGCTTCTCAATGAAAAGGCGGTTAGCTGAGGAGGACTTTACCGTCGTCCAATTAGTTTCATTTTATATCGTACGTTATGAAAGCCGGATTCTTACTTACAAGAGAACCAAGCGCTTACCTGAATCTCGCCTCCATGGTTACTACTCGCTAGGATTTGGTGGGCATTTAAATCCAGACGACGTTCCTCCACTTTTCAATTTCATTGACCCGCAGCAGGCTCTTCTCTTAATCCTCCGTGAACTCAAGGAAGAGCTCATACTCAAGAAACAACCAATTATAAAGTTCAGAGGATTACTCTATGACGATTCTCGCGAAGTCAGCAAGCAACACTTGGGCCTTGTCTACGACGTATTCCTTAAATCACCAGAGTATGAGATAGGCGAGCGCGGTTTTCTTATGGATGCCAAATACGAAACTCTCTCTGAGATTTTAGACCGAATTGAGGACTTTGAGAATTGGTCTGCGCTTATTGCAGAGGAGGAGTCAAAAATTGACTGAGCAGGATCTAACAAATTTTTTTGACAAATCCTTTTGGCAAAGTGTGGTCGCTACGCTTGCTGCTTCCATTCTTATTTTATTGCTCAAAAGGTTGGCGGACTGGGCCTCTGTTACTTTATTCAAAGGCCACCCTCGATCTCGAAATGTTGGACTAATTGGGGTCTTGTGTATTTGGAGTTTGTTAACGATTCTGTATGTCTACTACTCGTGGCCCTTTCCAGCGTTTTTTATTCTTCTGATGACGGTGACTCTAGGCTTTGTTATCTGGAAAGAGTTGTCACAGTTCTGGAACTCAGGTTTGATCAGTTTGGATAGGACCATCAAAACTGGTGTGGACTATGATAAGGCATTGCAGCTTTGCACGAACCAACTCGACTTTTTAGGCATAGGGGCGTCAAAGCTTACACAGTCTTCCGAATTCGAAAATGCAATCAGACGGTGCCACCGTCCCAACATTCCTATCCGATTTTTACTGACCAAACCTAATAATCAATTATTAATAAAGGCCGCCCAGCACATAGGGACCGATCCTCAGGACTACCAGAAAAGAGTGGCTCAGTCACTCGGAGTTTTAGGGCGACTGCGCAATGATAAGCATATGAATATAGAAGTCCGATTCTATCCGAGCGATAGACAAAGCAATATGCCATTGTTTCGTTTGATGTTTATTAATAATTCTATCTGCCTAATGAGTTACAACATTTTCGGCGAGGGAGACGGCTCTCAACTGCCTCAACTGCACTTGAAACGTTCCGATAATCAAAGAGACACTGATTCTTTCTATTACCCTTTCCGACTATTCTTCGATTTGCTCTGGCAAGACTCAGAGCCATGGGACTTTGACCTCCAAAAGTTAAATTCTCAATGATGTCATTAAAATTACCGGAATTAGGACTGTCAGGGTGTAGCGCAAAGGTTGGTTCACGAGACCTTCTAAAGCTTCTTAGGCTTCCATATCCAGACGATATTGCTTTATTGGCTCCAGACAGTAACTCTCTCTCCGTTGTTGAGTCACTTTACACTTCTATCGATACGCTCTTGCCAATGACACGTAATCCTAGCAGTTTCGCACGCATAGCTGTCACGCACAGTCTTGCAGATTTGTATGCAATTGGTGCAACGCCTACGGATGCATGCGTGTCGTTCGGGCTGGACAACGAATCGATGAAGAATGGTGATGGTCAATCAATTTTGCAAGGAGCATATAGCACTTTAAAGGAAGCCGACGTAAAACTCTGCAAAGCGCATACTTTTCGAAGCAACGAAACTCAAATTACCATTGCAGTCACCGGCAAACTGGAGAAACCTCTTAAGGCAATGGAATTGGGTAAAGATTATGCGCTCATCCTGACAAAAGAGATCGGGGCAGGGATTGGCTGTCATCTTGGATGGATCAATAACGCCACTGCCCTTGTATCAGCATGTGAACAGACCATGTTGCATGGTCATGGTGCAGCAGCAGTCGATATCATAAATGCCTGCCACATTGGCACTACAGATATAAGCGGGTTTGGTCTTTTAGGACACCTCGCAATTCTTTCTGAAAGCGGAAAATGCGAGATATGTGTAAGGGCCTCTGATATTCCATTTGTTGAAGGCTATCCTCAACTGCCTACCCGTTTCCCAAATAATTGTTCTGCACAGCGCAACCAAGAAGATTTTGACGACTTGTGTTCAATAAAATGCTCGCTCCCTGATTGGCTGATAAACTTACTCTACAATGCTGAGACAGCAGGTCCCATAGCTTGCGTTGTCAATCTAGATTCGGTTCAAGAATTTCTTGCGAAATTGCACTCCAAGGGCTTTAGTCAAGCAAAACAGGTTGGATTCGTTCAATGCACCGGCATAAGCCGCGTTACCGTGGAATGAGCTCGCCAACTAAATCTACATCGTTCGAGTATGGATGTGTGCATGGTCGGTTCCAACCTCCTCATAATGGACATTTAGAATACATTAATGCTGCTTTTGAGCTATGCAAATTCCTATGGATCGGGATTGCCAGATACGACATCCGAGACAATCAACGATGTGATATAGCAAAACATAGATCTGACAAAACTAACAATCCTCTGACCTATTTCGAGCGGACAAGCATAACTACTGAAATGCTCCAAGATTCAGGTATAGATAAGAATCGTTTCGGGTTCATTCCTTTTCCTATTGATCAACCAGAACGGTTGCCTGACTTCCTGCCTAATCACATTCCTTGCTTTACTACTGTTTATGATGAATGGAATCGCCACAAGATTACGGTGCTTAAAGAAGCAGGTTACAGAGTAATCGTGCTTTGGGAGAAGAAAGAAAAAGAAGTTTCGGGACAAGTAATTCGCGATTCCATCCGCCTGGGTGGTACACTTTGGGAGGCTATGGTTCCAGAAGCTACAAAGAGGGCCGTCCTCAAACTTGATTTACAGAAGAGGCTCAAGCATCTTTCTTCGCTATAGCAGGAAAGCCTCACCCAGTCCCATTCTAAGTCGTATGTCTAAAGCGGTATGGTTTGGTTGTCATTAACGTCTATATCAGGTTCTTGCTTTCCTGAAATCTTAGAGTTAAGCAACGCCTCATATTCTTGGAGTATATTTAACTCCTCCATTGGAATCATCACGCCTGAAGTGGGATGTGCGACAATATTTCTTTTTTCATTGACGAAGTTCAGCCATGAAATCCGTTTCTCTTTCTTTTCAGTCTTTTTGCCAAAAGCTAATAGCGGCTCAAATAACTGCCAATTCTGAAGCGCAACTTTTTTGTAATCGATTAGGTCGAAGTAATATTCTTTGCCGCCTCGTTTGCCGTCGTCCTCCTCATAGTGCTTCATCACGTCAAGTCTGACTCCTTTAGGTACACCAATAATCCACCATTGAGAATCTTCTGGTCCGCACTCACGCCGCAATTCTTCTAATATTACCTTTTGTAAAGTCGTTTCCATGCGATCAATGATTTCTTTGGCCTTAAGATTCGTTTGCGCTTTCTCTTCCTTCAAAAACTTTTCAAGGCCGGGCGGATTAAAGTTTGGGATACGCTCCTGGACTGCTTTCTGGCAACGTCTGGTGCGCGTCGTTTGCCCTTGAACCCCCCGTAATTCACGAAATGCTTTTTTATCATTATCCGTCATTGCTCCGAAGTGCTCACCTAGAGCAACGGCGTAAGGTTTGACACACTCGAAAAGATCTTCGTTGTCGAGGTTGACAAGCTTCTTGCCGCTCGCATCCAAATGCTGGAAAATACTCCTGAGTATGTTAACGCATGCGATGACACTGTCGTTCATCGCCAAGCCACCGCCTTCGCTAGAGCCCTTGTCCCACCATTCAGGTGCCTTCTCCTTAATTACACTGAACCAATTCTTTAGGATGTGTACAGTTCGCTTAAGAGTTGACTCGTTATCATTCCCCCACAGAGGACCGAACCTCATTACCTGTCCATGCTTCTCCTCAGCTATGTGGAACTCAGTTTTTTCGATAGCCCCATAGAGGCCAGTCAACGTAATGCAGCGAATAGAATCCTTTGTTGCGTCCGCTGTTTGGATTCTGCGATAGAAGGGAGATTCTTGGTCAACGTCAAGATCCTGAATAGCTTTGGAGACTATAGCCCTGACCCGTATCTGAGGTTTTTCCGCGCCCCAATGTAGCTCCGCGTAAAGCTCTTGTAACAAAGACTGTGAAACGCTTTTCTGCTTAGCATTTATGTCAATGAAGAGTTCAGCCTGTCTGCTTGGCGGAAGACCTTCGAATGCCAAAACAGAAAGCTTAGACTTGGGTGCTTGGGGATGACCGGAATAAGCAAATAAGCGATGTTGTCCATCAATAATCCAGGCAGACTTGTAAGCAGGGCGTATGTCGAGCCACCCCAAGACACCGGCATCTTGGTCACCTGATTGTTCCTTCTTTTGTTCAACAGGTTCAAATTGAAGGCGGCTCCTTTCCATGTTTATGACAATATTCGTCGGAAAGATTCCATTGTCGGCGATATATTGGCTGATCTTGTTCAGCCTCGATTTACTGAGCATTCGTTGATACGTATCAACATCTGATGCCTTGCCTTTCGAGCGGTGGGATACATAGGAGATCTTCAGAAGATATTCGGGTGAGATGGAGAAGGTATAACAGTGGGCGCCACCCATTTTTGTTCTCACAGCTGGAACTCTGATGCTCAAACCAGGGATTGTTTTCCCGGGTAGCATATCGGCAAAAAATTGATACTTGGCCGCAGGACCAATTTGAAGAACTAGCTTCTCGTAATAATCCAAATCTTGACCATCGAACAGCACAACATTCGCTTGCGCTGCTCTTGACTCATCGTTCTCAGAAAGAGAAATATTAAAGAGGAACATCGCTAAGACTGGCTTACGTTTAAAGTCTGCTGGATATTGGGTATTCACAGCGTGGGCAAAGCGTTCACGGACAAGTGTATGTTTAGCGAGCTCTTCCTGAAATTTAGGTCTTTTGGCCAGCTTCTCTGAAGACTTACACTCGATCGCAAGAGCCACTTCATTGTCGATGCCTACTACATCAATTTGTGTCTCTGGGCTATCAGGGTCTTTGTGGTTAATTACAAGCGAAGCGCCCTTTTCTTTTGACAAACAAGCAAGCTCCATTCTGTACAGCAATGACCAAACACGATCCTCAAGTAAGACATCATGGGACTTTTCCCTTCTCAATCTAACTGATGCCTTATTTTTCTTATCGATGGCCCAGCCTTCTGCAACAGCATCATCCACAAGCTTGGGGTGTACAGTTTTCGTCTCATAAGTCCGTTTCTTCGCTCGATATAGTCCGCGCAAGTTTTCACGTGACTCTACGTTTTGCAACATATCGTCACACCCCTTTGTAGAAAATACATTCTGTAATGTGGCGCCGGTATCTATCTGATGCTGCAATTACAGAAGCACGTTTAACGATCTTAACCCGGAAACCCTTATACAGACTCCGAATTGAAGGGTGATCGGCATTACTCACAATCACGCTACAACCTCGATTGGCCAAACTTCTGGAGAGACCTGCCAACCGAATTTGATCCTCCCATGAAAATATCTTGTCGTTGTATTTAAGGAAGCCATTGTTTTCATGGGCGACGGTGTATGGAGGGTCAAAGTAAATTAAATCTCCTCTTTTTGCATTTTTAACAGCCTCTTCAAAATCCGCACACCGGAGCTTGGCAGAGGACAAGGCTTTGCTGATCGTCAGTATCTTGACAGGGTTACAAGGTTGCAAATGGGTCTTATGTCCGTAAGGAACATTGAACTGGCCTTTGAGGTTCAATCTATGAATGCCATTAAAGGATAATGTTGTGAGGTAAATTAGGCGGGATGCGCAAGAAACAGGCGTTTTCGTTTCCTGTTCCCGAATTTTGTAGTAATCACACTCGGAATTTTTATGCCTTTTTAGATAGGCAATTACTTTTTCGGGATGGTCACGCACTTGGGTATAACAATTTATTAGGTCGGGGTTGCTGTCTGACAAGAACGCCTTGTTCGGCTGAACGGCAAAAAAAAGCGCCCCGCCCCCGAAGAACGGCTCAATGTAATGCTCAAATGAGGAGGGTATTAGTGGGAGTAGTTGTGGCAGCAAGGCTCGTTTGCCGCCCGGCCACTTGAGAAGAGGTTCACACCCGTCGGCCTTCCGGGCTCCGTCACGCATTAATTAGGTCCAGAGTGAGATGCGCTTTCTCGCCAAGCACGTAGGAGAAGGGCCGTGGATGATCGAGCGGAATTCTACTCTTGTGCCAAATTAAAATCAAAGAAAGAGGCCTCTTGCGGGTGATGCGGCGACAGGACCCACGACGATTAAGGATATCGCGCGCAGTTAATCAGCTTTCGCGGCGCCTTGCCAGAGCATGTCATAGCCGAGTTCCTTGGTGTCGGAGCACAGACTGACCAGGGCGGAGAACTTGTCGGCAAAGGCCTTGTCGGCGTGGGATTTTTCGTGATCCTCGAACGACCGCCAATAGGTCACGATGGCGTAATGCTCGTCGGCGGTCTTGGCCGCGCCGAGGGTGCCCTCGTCGGAGATAAAGCCGGAGAACTTGAACACCTGCCCGGCGAGGAATCCCCCTTTGGCGCCACCGTAGGTTTCCTTGACGACCATGCACATTTCCCCGACGGCCATCTCCACGTCCTCGAAGG
>OBEQ011655300.1_pt1 | contig 12450 bp, 10 predicted proteins | sample 1670901 | NCBI WGS metagenome assembly OBEQ01 (sample SAMEA104232315, study PRJEB22302) | groundwater metagenome | biome: forest; feature: aquifer; material: groundwater | place: USA | collected 2011-08-07 | depth 5.4 m | reverse complement strand
TAGTGGTTAGAGTGTATTTAGTGTTTTTACAGTAATTCACCTCCACGGAAATTAAGAAAAAGGAGGTGAATTAATTTGAATAATAAGAAATTATTTGTAGGATCCCTACCATGGGCTATTGATGATGCTGGTCTTGCTCAGCTTTTTTCTCAAGCAGGTAATGTTGTTTCAGCACAAGTAGTTAAAGATAGAGATACTGGCAGATCAAGGGGTTTTGGTTTTGTTGAAATGTCAACAGAAGAAGAAGCTCAAGCTGCAGTTAATAACTTAAACGGCACAGATGTTGAAGGTCGAAAGATCGTAGTTAACATTGCTCGTCCTCGAGAAGACCGTTAATCTAGCTTAAATTTATAATTCGAAATACCTTATGCTTTATAACAAAGCTTAGTTTTAAGTGGAATTTTGATGACTTAACGAATAAAACCTAGGGGTCGAAACTCTTTTGCCTGAAGCCCTTTGGATGATTGAAGCAGCCTCAATTCGTCTTCAATTTCAGCTTCAGTTGTTTGAGGATATGTTACTCCATCAAAGGTTGCTTTATGTCTTGTTGCAATATCATCAAGAACTTGTCTTAGTTCTCTTCCTGTTAATCCCTTAGCAAAAGGAGCAACTGCAAAGAGTCTTGATTCAATATTGGCAGAAAAAGGATCAACACCGGTATTTTGCGCAAATCTCCGCATTGTTCTAATATGAACGGCCAGCATTTGAGCGTAATCTTCTTCAGTGGGATTGCTAAGGTTAAGTTCCCGACGGAAGGTCCGCGAAACTGCATCTGGTAAGTAACTTCGGGGAACTCGGCTCTCACCAAAGACAATTGTATGACGGCTATTTTGACCAACGTCGGCTCCAAATTCACGAATTACTTTATATATTGGATTTAGAGTTCTCGTTGAATAAGTATCTGGTTCTGGTTACCTCTGGTGATTACGCCTTGGACCTGGTTATCTCGGACCAAGCCTAGACGCGCTCCGTCAGGAGTAAACAGGGCCTGCGGATAGCGCTTAAGCAGTGGATCTAGGTCTTTTGGTGAGCCGACAGTTAATCCATATCGTTCTGTAAAACTGGCATTAACTTCTAATGCTGCAGTCAATACTAGATGCTGTTGTTCTGCATTTGCCACATATTCCATCTTTGTAAAGGGTTCGGGAAACTGTCCATTAAATAGCTCCACTCTGGTTCCAGTAGCCAGGGCCGAGTAAAGCCAATTAGTACGGTCTGGATCAATACGCAATTGAAAACTGGCAGATGGGGCTATTTTCTTTTCTGATGCTTCTGGTGTTGTTTGCATAATTTTATTAGGGCAATTCTATAGGGTGAAAGGGAGCATTGTCAAATAACTAAAGGTTAGGATACAGCATGCTCTAATCTTGGCAGGATTTTCTTTACAGCCAGATAATTAAGAGTATATTTAACTACTATAAAAGAAACAGTAATTCCAGCTGCAAAAAGTAATCTTTCACTGATAACTACCGGAATAAGTCCTTGCCAGACTGAAGCTGGCAGATTAAAAGCCCAAATCCAGGCAGCTCCGCCAACAGCGTGAGCTGTAAAGGTGGCCCCCAAACTTCTCATATAAAGATTATTTCTAAACCGGTAGGCAATAAAAGGAATCAGCCAGAAAAGGGTGTAATATGGGACTTGTCTACCGGTCGGGTGCGCTAAAAAAGCAAAGATAGCTACAAAAGGAACCACTAAAATCCAAGGATTACCAGTGGTTTTTTTGTGAATAACTGCAAAGTAATAAACCGCAAACAAAGTTGGGAATAACCTGATAATTGAACCGGTAGTCCAGGGACTGTGTTTAACCAGTATATTAACTACTTCAACTGCCAGAACAGAGGCAATACCATAGATTGGTCCTAAAAAGGCTCCGGCTATTGGTCCGAAAAAGTCAAACAAAGTAAAAGATACATTTGAGCCGGCTAATTTATTAAAAGGAACCTGCAGAGCTAAAAATCCGACAATGGTAAATAAGGCCAAAAAGAATAATTTCTTTTGTGGTTTCATAAAGATGGAGTTAAAGATAATCCATGTTTATAAAAATGTCAAGGAAGACTATTAAGTAAATCCTGGGTATTTTGCTCATTAAACCTAATATGCACACGTTCCTGATCAGTAGTACACACACTATTAACACAATTGACCGATTGAGGTGATGTTGAGCCCGTGTTTTGGGTGGTTATGGAAAAGTTTTGTAAAAATTCCACGTCTGCCTTAGATCGGTAATTTTGTCTATGACCTACCAAATAGACTGTAACAGCCAAACCAACTATAAGAACTAGAATAACAATTAGTCCAAACATTTGTTTTAAGTTAATGCTTTTGATTGTATCAAATATCTTAGTTAGTTTGTTTTCCATATAATTATTTATGGTGGGCAACCATAGAAAATTGATTGACAAGTACCCAGAGACGGGCAATATGGAGAAAGATAAGAACAACTATCCGGATTGATTGTTGGTATAGGAGTAGCTGCTGGTGTAGTTGGTAATGGTATCGTAGTCGGTGTTGGAATGTTGGTTGGGGTTGGTACTGGTGGTGTAGGTTGTGGGGTGGGAGTTGGAGAAGCCAGTCTTTGGAATGTGAGTGCTCTGGTGGCTGATTGTTGATTACCTTGTTGGTCTAAGTAAGTAATAACCATTAAATAGGCTGTATTGCTGGTCAGGTCCAAATCAATACCATTGTTGTTTTGCGGGTAAATTTCTGTTCCATCAACCGTAATTCTAAGTAGCTGTTTTTGTCTTGGTGTAGGAGTTGGGTTGGAAGGGGTAGCGCCTTGATCACAAGCAGATCCCATAACCTGACACTGTGCTGCCTGATTACAGAAATAATAAAAAGCAGGACAGTTTTGTGACTCAGATGTGGGTGTGGGAATGCTTGTTGGGGTTGGTACTGGGGTTTGTGTTGGCTGTGGTGAGGTAGTGGGACTTCGTGTTGGTGTTTCTGTTGGTACTGCCGTTGGAGTCGCTGTAGTTGCTGTAGGAGTTGGGGTAAGGGTTGGAGGTACCTGAGTAATTGGCGTGGGTGTTACTGTAGGTTGGGGTGTTTCTGTGGGTATTGGTGCTATATTTTGATCACAACTTGATCCAAGAATCTGACACTGATTACTTGATTGGCACCAGTAATAGAAGAAGGGGCAGCTTGGCAGGATAATGGGGGTTGGTGTTGCTGTAGGCAGTGGTGTTGGGGTTGGAGTTGGCAAAATTTGTCCATTCCCACTATGACAGAGAGCACTGGCTGTTAAAACATAGATGCCTGAAACTCCATTTACTCCACTCATTGAGGCATTGCCAGCATAGAGGTAGTTTGTGTTTTCTTGCATATTGATGTTGTCACGAACATGGATGTAATGTGTGACGTTGGGTATGCCCAAATCAATCGTTTCTATCTCTTCCCAGGCCGGTTGCTCTTGTGTACCAGGAGGCTGATAGGCCCGGTAAAGCGAGGTATGGGCACCTTCATACTTGCCATTTGGCCCGATATAATAGAAGGGTTGATTGGTTGATCGATTCTGTATATCACTGTAATTGTAATTCAAACGATATATGCTAAAGGTATCATTGCCAGCTGTATTGATAGCTAGATCAATGTATGGTTGGCCACTGTCGCAGCCAGTTGTAGCAGTTATCGGTACCGGAGACGTTCCCGATCCACTACTGCCCGTATTTTTTGGTGTTGGGGTTGGACTATTGGTTAGACCCAATCCAACAGTAAGCGGATAATCCCGACACTCCCCTCCTATGCCAGAGGCATTATTTTCGATTGGATGGTCAGCATTTGTACAAACAGTCAATGTATAAAGGCCAGAAGTAGCGGGAGCTTTCCATGAATTCGTAATGACGTGGTATCTTTCTCCCCCTGTAAGTGGGGGAGCATTACATACTGGTGCTGCAAGTGGTGTTGTAGTGGTGAAAAAGCCAAGTGCAGGAATAGAGAAACTTACACTCACATTTCCCCGACTGGCAACACAGACATTGGTGATATTATGCACATCTGCAGCAAAGGTAACTGATTGCCCAGGTGAAACAAACAGTGGCCCCACGCCATCAATTGCTATATAAGGGGCTTGGCCAGTAATTAACCCTATGGGAGTTGGGGTAGGAGTTAGTCTTGAGGTGGGGGTAGGACTAGGGCTAGGTGTGGGAGTAGCGCTAGGAGTTAGAGATGATTGGGTAGGTGCAGGGGTGGGAGAATTTGCGCTCACTCCAAATGATACGGAGGCACTGTTGTCATTTTCATCCAATTCAGCGATTTGGTTATTATAATCAGCAAGAATGGTGGCCGTATAGGTTCCAGGGTTAAGATCAATTGTCCACAGCGGCAAATTTATAGATCCGTTAACTTCGTCAGATGCGGGATTTAATGGTCCGTTATCAACTGTTTCTGCCTTAACAACCACGCCATTTTGACTAACTGTAAGTAACGATTGAGAGTTTGGTGCGCCAATTCCGCTATCTGTAACACTGGCTGATATTCCAACACTGGCTGCACAAATATCACCATTGCAGTTGTCATTAATGCTGGCAGTCAGATTTGGCTTACTGGCCACAGTGGTTGGAACACACATACCCATGTCAGCATCAGGATACCTCCAGCCAGGATTGAGATCTTGTAAACCACCTCTACCCGCACCACCTTCCCACGGAGTTCCGATTAACCCAACTGAAACATGTACGTGGATTCCACTACGTAAACCCATGTAACCAACTGGTTCTGATAAATCAGTAATTTCTTCTCCTGGAGAAAAACATGGACCAGCGGAGAAGGCCCGGGGAGGACTACATACAGCCCTTAGTGAGTGACTAAATTCAATGGTCCAGACTCCGTCCGGTGTGGGTTCGGATTGGAATACTCGAAGAGATGTTCCATCACCCTCACCATCATCATAGTCTTGTCTAAAATTCCATTTAAGAGGTGAACCTTTGATGGTTGGCAGATAAATAGGATCACCAAAGTGAGATCCGCCGGGAGAGATAATATCAATGGCTTTCCCTCTTCTGCTAACAGGAGAGCACCAGATTGACCTGTCGCTATTGACACCATAAATGTCTTGGTTATATTTATCTGTACAGTGACAGGCAGGTATTCCCGGGGGTATTCCCTGACTGGATCCGCAGGTGATAATTCCTCCCGGTACCGGACAAGAAAATGCTGCACCTTGATTTGGGTTAGAAACTTGTAGTGGAATTTGTGGTGGTTGCAGGGGAATTTGGTTTATTTGGGTATCTCTAACTAAAGAAGCATTATTGTTACCCTGAACCCTGATGGGATAATTGGCAATTGCACTTATTTTACCAGTAGTATCTTCCTGCATGATGGCCAGGTTATAATTACCAGATTTTACAGTCTGAGGAATTTGATAGGTCCAATTGCCATTTGCATTTACTGGGACTTCTGCTGTGGTGCCACTGGGAGAAATTTGGACAATCGCTTTGGCACTGGGAATACTGGTACCGGTAATTGTGTCAGTTTGAGTAATAGAATTGGGAGCTGTGGCGCTAAAATTTTTTACCGAATAAGTTTGAGGACCAGGCGAAAAGTGAGACCGGATTTTATCTTTGTAAATCCAGAGGTCGGCGGCAATAATAATCAGGATAATAAAAACTGAGAAGATGATGGCAGCTTTTTTGGGAATTTTTTTCAACCCGGATAAGGGTGAGGGTTTGGGAGGAATATAACTGGGTGATATAGAAACCTGGAGTTGAGGATCCATAGTTTATTTTAAGCACAAATTTTACTGAAATACAACAGTACCGAAGTTTTGAATAGAGGTTGACACTAATAGTGCATTAGTAAGATAATATTGATAGGTATTATGATTGCCAAGTTTGCTAATTTTGATCCAATTACTTTTCTGAATATTGATCAGGCATCCTTATCTGCTGAAGAATTGGGTCAGTTACGCCAGGACTTAATGGCTAAAATCGGGGAATATGTATTATTAAAACTATCTAAAGATTTTACTGATGAGCAAGTCAATTATCTGGCCGCCATGGATGGACAGGCAGTGTTTAATACCTTAAACACCCACCTGCCGGATTTTGAGAATAAATTCGTGCTGGAAGTAGAAAACTTCAAAAAAGATTATGAGGCAGCAGGAGGACCAAATGATGCCTGAAGGAAGTCAATCTGCGGTTGTACCATCAATCATAGAACAGCAGACAGCTAAAATAGGTATTTTAGATAGAGCAGATAAGGCTCTTGATCCACTGCGCAGAGTTTCAGGAAGGGCTGCCGTGTTAACAACAGAGGCTCTGCTTTTTGCGATAGTAGCCACCAGCGGTCAGGGCCATATTGACGCAAAAGATCTAACACCGCTACAACCTGTTGCTGAGGTTAATGAATCCCTTAGTGTGGAAGAGAGGGAAAGCCTTAAACAGGAAGTTGATACTGTAATTTCCACTATAAAAAAATTTATTAAGCCTGAGTTTTTAGAAAGATCAAAGATTAATCTGGATGAGATTGCCAGTAATTTTACAAAAGATGATGCAGGTTTAGTTGATTGGAGGAAGCATAGAAATCTTATACAAAGACCTGATGGAGGGCGAGAATTATCTACGATTATTCCCAATACTTCTATGTCTGCAACGGTGAGTATGGATCAAACTAAACAGATTGACTATCAATCAGTTAGGTTTAAAACAGATCCGGAAATCACCAGCATCCTGGATAATGCTAGCGACAGCAGTAGAGATTTTAAAACACCATTTACATTGGAAGATTTGAAAGGGATGCCTGCGAAACTTTCCACGGCCAGTGCATTGATCCTGCCAGAAGGTAGAAAGGAAAATCTTCCGATATACTTTCACTGGGTAGCACCATTGCCTCTTGATGTTACATCCAAAACAGGGAAATTAACTGATGAAAATTTTATTTATACTCCACCTGGTAGCGGGTATCGTACTTTTGATGGAAAAGAATATGGAGCTTCAATTGCTGCAGAGGATAATGGGGTCATTCAAATTAACGTAAACTCACAGGCTTCGAAATAATCTTCAAATAATAATCCTAAAACTTCGGCCGGAATGTACCCACTATTAATAACCAGCCTGATTGTTAAAGAGCGGAAAATTCCGGCAATAATAATTATGAGAATAAAAATCGCCAGTAGTCCGATGATTTTTTGGGGATTTTTTTAAAGCGGGCGTACCAAGAGGATTTGGGAGAAACACCGCTGGGTGAAATAAGAACGTCGGCTTGGGATTCCACAACTTATTTTATGCACAAAATAAGGAATAAATAAAGGGGAAGTTTACTAAAAATACCATGATTAACCTAGCTTTTTTTAAATAAATAGTAATAGACAACTGGAATAAAAAATAACATGATGGTTCCGGAGAAGGTTAAACCAGCAATAATTGCCCCTCCTAGGCCTCTCCAGAGTGGATCTGACAAGGTTATTGGGATTAAACCGGCAATTGTACAAAATGAGGTTAGAGCAATCGGTTCCAGTCTGGATGCAGCGGCATCAGCAATAGACTGAATAAATCTCATGCCTTTTTTCTGGTTTTGAACTATTTTATCAACCACTAAAATTGAATTTTTCACCACTATTCCAAAAAGGGCCAGTATGCCAATTAAAGCAGGAAAAGATAAAGGAGTTTGAGTTAAAGCAAAGATTAAAAATACTCCAGAAATTGACAAAGGAATAACAGCCATCACAATGACAGCTCTTCTAAAGGAGGAAAACTGAATTACCATGGTCACAATAATTAAGAAAAACGATAACAGCATGGCTTGTAAAATAGACTGCACTGATTTTTGGTTTTCCTCATTTACTCCCCCGGTTTTCCAGCTGTAACCTTGAGGTAAATTAAGTTTAGTATTGGCAAAATTTTCTAAATCCTTATTTAGCGCGGCAACATTAAACCCCTTAGTTACAGCAGCCGATACGGAAATTGTTCTTTTACCGGCCTCTCTGGTGATTAGGGTCGGGTTTGGTTCAATTTTAATCTCACCCAGTGAAGCTAGGGGTAAATTGCCCATTGGGGTTGGGATAATCAAAGTACTGATGGAGTCAACACTAGATGAGTTTGAGTTAAATCTCAAAGTAATATCTGTATTAGTATCTCCTTCAAATTTATTTTTGTCTATTGATAAACCGGATGCATAGGTTCTTAAAAGTAACCCTAACTGGTCAACTCCAATTTGATACTGGGCTAAGGTGTCCTTATTGGGTAAAAAGGTCAGCTTGGAAGTACCAGGCTTTATCGATTTACTAACATTGGTTACCCCCTTTTGGGATTTTAAATAATCCTCCACCTTAGTGGCATAGGCATCGAGCGTAGTTAGATCATTTCCTAGAAGTTTTATTTGTAGATCAGCTCCGGCAGGAGGTCCCCCGGAAACCTCTTGGACGTTTAGCTTACCTGTGTTATAAGTGGCAAACTCCTTTCGTAACTCCTGCGCCAAATCTTCTGAGGAAGATTTTCTTTTGTTTTTTTCAACTAGCCTTAAAGTAAACAGGACACTGTCACTGCCAGCCCCTGATGGTCCTTGGCCCGGATCAAACCCCTGCCCTATATCGGCTGTGGCAAATTCTAAGCTAGGAAGGTTGTGTATTTTTTCCAGGATTTTCTTACTTTCCTGCTCAGTAATGGATAAATTTGTTCCTGGTGGCATCTCCAAAATTAAGTATAGAGAAGGAGCATTTTCTTTAGGAAAAAATTCACTCTTAACAAATCCTAAAGGTAGTAATAGGAAGCAAAACAAAGAAAAAATAACAACGGCCAAAACTGTTTTTCTTCTGTTTTGTCCAGAAATTAAAATTGCCGCTATCATCCTTTTATACTTTTTATTAATTCCAGCAAAACTAATTACTCCATTTTCTAAAGTTTTTCTAAAATTCCACCTAAATTTAACTCTTTTAATTAAAATGGGAAAAGTTAAGGTCAAAACAAATAAAAATATTAAAAAGACCAAGATTTGTAGTAAAACTAAATTGTTATCTTTAGGGATTAACAAGAAAAAGCCTCCGATAAGAGATAAAACGATTAGAAACTGCAATAGTATTCTGACTCTTCCGGGTAAGTTGGGCTTGAGTAAAATAATAATTAAAGGCAAAGTAATAAAAATACTGACAAAAAATGATCCCATTAAAGCAGTGGAAACCACCACAGGAATTGATTTAATAAACTCACCGATGATTCCTGAGGATAACAGTAAGGGTAAAAAAGCCCAAATAGTGGTAATAGTGGTGGTAAAAACAGGCACTATAAAATCACGCCAGACTGCTAGCCCTGTTTGTAAAGGGGTTTGTTTTCCTCGGCGATAATAAGCACTCATGGCTGAAATAATAACTACCGTGTCATCAACTAGCAGTCCTAAGGCTAAGAGTAAGGAAAAAAGGGATAAAAAGTTTAAAGAAATTCCTGCTAGCCTCATTACAATAAAAGTAATTAAAAAAGCTAAAGGTGCTGATAATGCTGATACTAAAGACTGTCTTAAACCCAAGAAGATAAATAAAACAAGCACTACTAATGTAATGGTAATGATAAAGTCTTTTTGAAGCTCCCCAAATTGTCTATCTATTTCTGATGAAGTATTTAACAGAGTGTGAATTGAAAATTGTCCCTTATTGGAAAGCTCTGAATTTATAAGCTTTTCTGATGATTTAACTGCCTTGTCTATATTGGCACTGGAGGTTTTGAAAATATTAAAGGTGACTGCCCTGCTTATTTTTCCTTCAGGGGAAGTAGCAAAAGAGCTATTTTGTTCAGGCTTGGGATGTTCTGAAATCACAGCTATTTCTCCCAAAGAGATGTTGGCTCCGTTTACATTTAACCGCAGTGTTCTGATATCTGAAACCTTAGTCACTAATGGATCAATACTTAAAGAAAAACTACTATTTGAAGTTTTCACTATTCCTGCCGGGAAAGCCTTTAAGCTGGTAGAGATTAACCCTGATATTTGGATTAGGTTGACACCATATGAGGCTATTACCTGGGGGTTTAAAGTTATTTCTACTTCAGTTTGATCTAGTCCTCCAACTACTACATCTGAAACCTCAGGTAAATCCTTAAGTTTTGTTTGTAAATCTTTAGCTTTTCTAAATAATGATCCTGTATCTAAGTTAGTGGTTAGGGCAAAAGTCCAAACAGGAGCATTAGCAAAATCAAGCTTTATTACTTTGGGAGTGGTAGCATCTTTTGGTAAATTATTAACTGTATCGACTGCTCCTTTAACATCAGTTCTAGCTTTTTCCGGATCTACCCCACTATCAAATTCAACAGTCACAACTGACACAGAATTACGTGATGCGGAGGTAACTTGTTTTACTTTTTCCAAGCCCTGAATAGAATCCTCAATTGGAACAGTCACTAAGGACTCAACATCCTGAGGACTGCCACCAGGTAAAACAGTCGAAACAATTACAATTGGGATTTTAATTTCAGGATTTAAGTCCCGAGGCAGAGATAAAAACGAAGATATTCCCAGTATTAGGATTAAAATTAAAGCCAGGATTACCAGCCTTGGATTAGATAAATAGCGGGCCATCCAAGACGATTTTTCATTCATTTAACTTTATCTCCGGCCACTACATTCCTGTTTAAAATAACTTGATCACCATCTTTTAACCCATCAAGTATCTCAACATCAGAATCTAAAACTGTTCCCAAAGAGACTTTTTTACTGGTAGCTTTTTCACCTATCTTTACATAAACAAAGCTCTCTGAGGTAGTTTGATAGACGCTGTCAAGAGGAACAAAGACGACAGCAGTAGATGATGAACTCTGACTAATTGGAATATCTACTGCAATAAACTCTTTGTCTGTTAGTTTTTCTTTTAACAAATCTGGAATGTGGTAAACAACAGAATAAAGCTGACCGTCAGTAGCCTGAGAAGAAACAAAATCAGGAGTTGCTGTAAGAGTTTCATTACCTATTTTTAGGGAACTTAGTTCTATTAAAGAGATAGAGTGAGCAATCTGGGCAGGCACCTTAGCTTCAACACTCACACTTCCTGTCGGCGCATAAATTGTCACTAAGGGGGTCCCCGGATTAACTAGTTGCCCTACATGTACATAAACTTTTTGAACTGTACCGGTACAGGGTGTAGCTGGAAACATGATGGCTTCATTGACTGCAGCCAGATTCAGTTGAATTTGTGAGATTTCCTTACTTAATACAAGGGCTTTTTCCTGGAGTTCAAGTTGTTTTAAGACAATATCCTTATTCAAATTAGTAATTTTTGTTGGTGAATTATCAGTATTAGTGGAATAATCTGTAGCTCTAACCTGAGCTTGGAGTTGATTCACAGCTGTTTGATAGGGAGCCTTAGCAACCCTGGCTGCTTGAATGACTGAGGAGGCAGCATTGTTTTTAATTTGATTATCTAAGTCTGTAGCCAAAACTGTTAAAATATCCTGATTTAAACTAAGTAAAGATTTAGTGTCATCATTTGATTGAACAGATATTTTTCTAAGTTCTTCTGTGTTATTGGCATTTCCATTTGCCAACTGCCTTTGTTTGTTAATAATATCTTTTTGAATGTCAAAGGTGTCTTTGACATTTTGATATTGTTTGGCTGCTAGTTGGCGCATAAGTGTTGGAACATTACCTCCTTGATAATTACTAGAAAGCGAGATTAAAGTCTGTCCCCTTTTAAGGCTATCGCCTGCACTGACCTTAATTTGAGAGACCACCGCTTGAGTTTGAGCCATTACCACGATCACTCCCTCTTTTTGAACCTGGCCAGATGCTTTAAAAGAAGGTGCCTGGCCGATGGTAAATAAGTTAACTTCTTTTGTGGATTCTACTTGAGGTAGTTGGGATACTTTAGTTTTAAATAGGGTGCTGCCTAAAACTATTAGTAAAAAAAGTAACCCCAAACTTATTAAAAAAGCACTAAAGGGTTTTCTCCTGATAAAAACAGGAATTTTAGAAAGCCTTTTTCTAATAGTTAAAAATCTAGGTAACTTCATTGACAGAAGGCAGGAGTAAACTTAGGGCAACTGTTTAGTTTGGGGATTATAGGCTTGGAAGTTAAGTTTTGTCAATTAAAGACAAGATAAACACTCCTTCTACTGGAGATCTTTTTACATCCCTATGTACACATTTACTCTACTGATTTGCTACAGCCAGAATGTTTCCTGATGGATCCTTAAACCAGGCAGCTTGTAAATTACCCATCTGGGCAATATTATTTTCATCAGTTTTGATAGGTTCCATGTCATAAGCTTCAAAAGTTACTCCCTTTGCTTTTAGCTCATTAACTGTGGCCAGGACATCATCTACTTTAAATCCGGCCACTGTATTTTGTGGTGTTGGAAGGCTACTTTGATAAAGATAAATTTTGGTACTTGCTCCTGCTTCAAATAAAAGCCCATTATCTTCTCTGGCTTCTGCCGCTGGTTTAAGCCCCAGTCTTTCAGTATAAAAAGCTTTGGCAGTATTTATCTCAGACACAATCAAGGCTGCTGTAACCGGTGCATTTTGTAAACTCATTTT
>OBEQ010154126.1_pt1 | contig 12451 bp, 11 predicted proteins | sample 1670901 | NCBI WGS metagenome assembly OBEQ01 (sample SAMEA104232315, study PRJEB22302) | groundwater metagenome | biome: forest; feature: aquifer; material: groundwater | place: USA | collected 2011-08-07 | depth 5.4 m | reverse complement strand
GCACGCGGCCCCAGAGGGGGCGAGCGGGTGGGGGCGGTGCGGAAGCTCGCCGGGCGCGTCGGCGGGGTGGAGGCGAGCCTCGCCCGCGCGCGCACGGTCGCCGAGAGCGCCGCGCGCGAGGCGCCGCGTGCCATGATGCCCGCGATGGCGGCCGTTCCCGAGCGCGTTCGCCCATCCGAGCCCGGGGCGCGACCGGACGCGCCCGAGCAGAAGTACGCGGCGGCGCTCGAGGTGTTCCAGGCGCGGGAGTACGGGCAGGCCGTCCTCGACTTCCTGGACTTCATCGCCAGGTATCCCAAGCACCAGCTCGCCAGCAACGCCCAGTACTGGATCGGCGAGGCCTACTACGTCCAGCGCGACTACCGGCAGGCGACGCTCGAGTTCCAAAAGGTGCTCGACGCCGACGCCCGCGGCGTCAAGGCGCCGGACGCGCTGCTGAAGATCGGCCTCTGCTACGTGAGCCTCCACCAGCCCACCCGCGCGCAGGAGCTCTGGCAGCAGGTCGTGCGCGACTACCCCGACTCCGAGGCTGCCCGCAAGGCCCGCACGCTCATCCACGCGCGCGGCGTGTCGTCCGGGCGCTCCCGCTGACCGCGGGAGTGTATCTCTCCGAATTCTTGACACGGACGCCGCGAATAGACGAGTTTGGATGAATGGGCGTGTCCGACCTGACGGTGGCCCCGGGCGACCTGGGCTACCCGCTCCACCTGCGCGCGCTGCCCACGCCGCCCGTGCTCCACGTGCGGGGCGCGCTCGCGCGCGAGGACGCGCTGGCCGTGGCCATCGTCGGCGCGCGGCGCGCCAGCGCGTACGGCCTGGAGGTCGCCGAGACGCTCGCGCGCGCCCTCGCCGCGCGCGGCGTGACGATCGTGAGCGGCCTCGCCCGCGGCATCGACACCGCGGCCCATCGCGGCGCCCTCGCCGCCCGCGGGCGCACGCTCGCGGTGCTGGGCTCGGGTCTCGACCGCGTCTACCCGCCGGAGAACCGCGCGCTGGCCGCGGAGATCGCCCGCCGCGGCGCCCTGCTCTCGCCGTTTCCCCCCGGCACGCCGCCGCTCCCGCACCATTTTCCCCGTCGCAACGCGCTGATCGCGGGGCTAGCGCTCGGCACCGTCGTGGCCGAGGCCGCCGAGCGGAGCGGCGCGCTCATCACCGCGAACCTGGCCGGTGAATTCGGCCGCCTGGTGTTCGCGGTGCCGGGGCGGACGACGTCCGCGCTGAGCCGGGGCACGAATGGGCTCATTCGCGATGGTGCTACACTGGTCATGGACTGGACTGACGTCGTCGACGAGCTGCCGGTGCAGTGGCGCGAATGCGTTCGCGTCGTCGACGACGCGGCGGAGGAGCCGGGCGCGACGCCGTCCGGCGACGAAGGCCTCGTGCTGACGCTGCTCGGCGAGGACCCGCTGCCGATCGACCGGCTGATCGCCGGCGGCGGGCTCGGACCCGGACGCACCTCGGCGGCGCTGGTGAACCTGGAAGTGCAGGGCCGGGCACGACGAGTGCCGGGCCAGCGCTACGTCCGGTCGAGTTAACTCAAGGAGACGGCAGTGGGGAAGTCCCTGGTCGTGGTGGAGTCGCCGACGAAGGTCAAGACGATTCAGAAGTATCTGGACTCGAAGTTCATCGTGAAGGCCTCGATGGGGCACGTCCGCGACCTGCCGAAGTCCAAGCTCGGGGTCAACGAGAAGACCTTCGCGCCCCAGTACGTGACCCTCAAGTCCAAGGAGAAGGCGATCGACGAGCTGCGGCGGGCCGCCGCCAAGGCCGACGAGCTCTACATCGCCACCGACCCCGACCGCGAGGGCGAGGCCATCGGCTGGCACCTCGCGCAGCTCCTCAAGGTCGGCAAGAAGCGGGTCCGCCGCATCATGTTCAACGAGATCACCGGGCGCGCGATCAAGGCCGCCTTCGAGCACCCGGGCAAGATCGACATGAAGAAGGTCGACGCCCAGCAGGCCCGGCGCGTGCTCGACCGCCTGGTGGGCTACAAGCTCTCGCCGCTCCTCTGGGAGAAGGTCAGGCGCGGCCTCTCGGCCGGGCGCGTCCAGTCGGTCGCGCTCCGCCTCGTCGTCGACCGCGAGCGCGAGATCCAGGCCTTCGTGCCCGTCGAGTACTGGTCGCTGCACGCGCGCCTCCGGGGGCCGCACCCGCCGGAGTTCGTCGCCACGCTGAAGGAAGTGCACGGCGCGAAGGCGAGCCTGCCCGACGAGGCCGCCACCCGCGCCCTCATGGGCGAGCTCGAGAGCGCGCGCTTCGTCGTCCGCGCGGTCAACCGCGGCGAGCGGAAGCGGAACCCCGCCGCGCCCTTCATCACCTCCACTCTCCAGCAGGAGGCGGCGCGCAAGCTCCACTTCACCGCCAAGAAGACGATGATGATCGCCCAGCAGCTCTACGAGGGCGTGGAGATCGGCGAGGAGGGCGCGGTCGGCCTCATCACCTACATGCGCACGGACTCCACGCGCGTGGCCGCCGAGGCCCAGGCCGAGGCGCGGGAGTGGGTGACGCAGCGCCTGGGGGGCGAGTACCTGCCGGACGCGCCGCCCACGTACCGCGCGAGGAAGGGCGCGCAGGAGGCCCACGAGGCGGTCCGGCCCACCGAGATCGCGCGGGAGCCGAAGCCGCTCGCGCGCTTCCTCACGAAGGACCAGCTGGCCCTCTACCGGCTCGTCTGGGAGCGATTCCTCGCGAGCCAGATGCTCCCCGCGGTCTACGACACCGTGTCCGCGGACATCGAGGCCGGCCCCGCGCTGTTCCGCGCCCAGGGCTCCACGCTCCGCTTCCAGGGCTTCATGGCGATCTACGTGGAGAGCCGCGACGAGAGCGCGGCGGCGGCCGAGGAGGACGCCGACGTCGTGGTGCCGCCGCTCGAGGTGGGCGACGCGCCGGCCCTGCTCGGCCTCGACCCGAAGCAGCACTTCACCCAGCCGCCGCCGCGCTACACGGAGGCCTCGCTGGTGAAGATGCTCGAGGAGCGCGGGATCGGGCGGCCCTCGACGTACGCCACCATCCTGAGCACGATCCAGCAGCGCGAGTACGTCCACCGGGAGAAGGGGACCCTCTTCCCGACCGAGCTCGGGATCCAGGTCACGGACCTCCTGCTGCCGTTCTTCCCCGAGATCATGGACGTGGAGTTCACGGCCCAGCTCGAGGAGGAGCTGGACCGGATCGAGGACGGCGACGCGCCCTGGGTCGAGACGGTGCGGACCTTCTACAAGCGCTTCGCCCAGGACCTCAAGCGGGCCGGCGGCAAGATGGAGAACCTCAAGAAGGGCACGGAGACGGGGCAGGCCTGCCCGAACTGCGGCCAGCCGCTGCTCGAGCGCTGGGGCCGCTTCGGGAAGTTCCTCGCGTGCTCGGGGTACCCCGAGTGCCGCTTCACCCAGAACCTCGGCGGCGAGGGGCGGGGGAAGCCCGAGGACCAGCCGACCGACGAGACCTGCTCCCAGTGCGCCCGGCCGATGGTGATCAAGCACGGGCGCTACGGCCAGTTCGTCGCCTGCTCGGGCTATCCCGAGTGCAAGAACACCAAGCCGGTCTCGCTCGGCATCACGTGCCCGGAGCCGGGCTGCGGCGGCCAGATCGTGCAGCGGCGCTCGAAGCGCGGCCGGGCGTTCTACTCGTGCTCCAACTACCCGAACTGCAAGTTCGTGGTCTGGCAGCGGCCCCTCGGCGAGCCCTGCCCGAAGTGCGGCGCCCCGTTCCTGACCGAGCGCATGGCGAAGGGCCGAAAGCTGATCCGCGAGTGCGTCCGCGACCAGTGCGACTACAAGCTGGAGGCCGAGAGCACGGTGGCATGAAGGATCCGGTGGGATCCTTCCTCCACTACCTGTCCGTCGAGAAGGACGCCTCGCCGCACACGATCCGCAGCTACCGCACGGACCTCGAGCAGTTCCGCCGCTTCCTCGCCCGCCGGGGCGACCCCTCGTTCGCGGCCGTCGACGGGCGCGCCGTCCGGGCGTGGCTCGCCGCCCTGCACGAGCGGACGCTCGACCGCGTCTCGATCGCCCGCAAGCTCGCGGCGGTGCGGAGCTGCTTCCGCTTCCTCTCCCGCCGCGGCGTGGTCGCGCGAAACCCGGCCCGGCAGGTCGCGACGCCGAAGCTGCCGCGCAAGCTCGTCGGTTTCCTGCCCATCGACGAGACCCACGCGCTCCTCGACGGGCCGATCGAGCGGGCGCGGGACCGCGCCATCCTCGAGCTGCTCTACGCGAGCGGACTGCGGGTGTCGGAGCTGGCCGGCCTCGACCTCGCCGACGTCGACCGCGCGGCGGGCACGGTCCGCGTGCTGGGCAAGGGCCGCAAGGAGCGGATGGGGCCCTTCGGGGGCGCCGCCGCCGAGGCCCTCGACGCCTGGCTCGCCCGGCGCGGCGCCGCGCCCGGCCCGCTCTTCCGGAACTCGCGCGGCGGGCGGCTCGGCGTGCGCAGCGTGCACACGATCGTGCGGCGCCGGGCCCGGGCCGCCGGCATCACCCGGCGCGTGAGCCCGCACACGCTGCGCCACACCTTCGCCACCCACCTGCTCGACGCGGGCGGCGACCTGCGCCTGATCCAGGACCTGCTCGGGCACAGCCGCCTGTCGACGACCCAGCGCTACACCCACGTCAGCGCCGACCAGCTGATGCGCGTCTACGACGCGGCCCACCCGCGCGCGAAGTAAGCGGACCGCCGGAAAACAAAAGATGGCAGAGCGGGCACGGCGCACCGCATCATTGTCTGGTATGGACCTCCGCTCGCCCGCGCGCTTCCACGGCACCAGCGTCCTCTCCGTCCGGCACAACGGCCGGGTCGCGGTCGGCGGCGACGGGCAGGTGACGATGGGCAACACGGTGGTCAAGGCGGGCGCCCGCAAGGTGCGAAAGCTCTATAATGGCCGGGTCGTCAGCGGCTTCGCCGGCACCGCCGGGGACGCGTTCACGCTCTTCGGGCGGTTCGAGGCCAAGCTGGACGAGCACCGGGGCAACTTGCAGCGGGCGGCCGTCGAGCTCGCCAAGGACTGGCGGACGGACCGCGTGCTCCGCCGGCTGGAGGCGCTCCTCGCCGTCGCCGACGCCGAGCGCTCGTTCATCATCTCGGGGACCGGCGACGTGATCGAGCCCGACGACGGGCTGATCGGCATCGGGTCGGGCGGCCCGTTCGCGCTGGCCGCGGCGCGGGCGCTGGTGAGCCGGTCCGATCTCGACGCGCCGGGCATCGTGCTCGAGGCGCTGCGGATCGCGGCGGGTATTTGCATTTACACCAACGACCAGATCGTGGTCGAGGAATTGTAGTGCGAGGCGCAGCCGCGAAGCTCGAGCTGAGCAGCGCCGGCGAGGCTTTTGCGAGCCCGCGGCGAGGCGAGGCCCGAGTGGATCAGCCGAGCCTCGACGAATCCGAGAAGAGCGAAGCGGAGGCGCAGCCGCGAAGCTCGAGCTGGGCAGCGCCGGCGAGGCTTTTGCGAGCCCGCGGCGAGCCGAGGCCCGAGTGGCTCAGCCGAACCGAAGAATCCCAAGAGGAAGTTCACGTAAAACCGGAAGTGAGCGCATGAGTGATTCCCTGACGCCCGCGCAGATCGTCGCCGAGCTCGACCGCTACATCGTCGGGCAGGACCGCGCCAAGCGCGCCGTCGCCGTCGCTCTCCGGAACCGCTGGCGGCGCCAGAGCCTGCCCGGCGAGCTGCGGGACGAGGTGGCGCCCAAGAACATCATCATGATCGGCCCCACCGGGGTGGGGAAGACCGAGATCGCCCGCCGCCTCGCCCGGCTGGCGCAGGCGCCGTTCCTCAAGGTCGAGGCCTCCAAGTACACCGAGATCGGCTACGTCGGCCGCGACGTGGAGTCGATGATCCGCGACCTGACCGAGCTGGCCGTCAACATGGTGAAGGCCGAGATGGCGAAGACGGTGCAGGAGAAGGCGGAGCAGCACGCCGAGGAGCGCCTGCTCGACCTCCTGCTGCCCCGCCGCGCCGGCGAGCCCTTCCCGAGCGAGAGGACGCTCGAGCCGGTCGCGCCCGACGCCTCGTTCGAGGCCACCCGGGAGAAGCTCCGCGGCCATCTCCGCGGCGGCAAGCTCGACGAGCGGCTGGTGGAGCTGGAGACGCAGCAGCAGGCCATGCCCATGGTCGAGATCTTCAGCGGCCAGGGCATGGAGGAGATGGGGATCAACCTGAAGGACATGCTCTCCAACATGCTGCCGACGCGCACCCGGCGGCGCCGCCTGCGGGTGGTGGAGGCGCGGCGACACCTCATCCAGGAAGAGACGCAGAAGCTCATCGACGTGGAGGAGGCCGTCAGCCAGGCGATCCGGCGCGTCGAAAACTCGGGCATCATCTTCCTCGACGAGCTGGACAAGGTGGCCGGGCGCGAGGGCACGCACGGCCCCGACGTCTCGCGCGAGGGCGTGCAGCGGGACCTGCTGCCGATCGTCGAGGGCTCGACGGTGACGACCAAGTACGGGATGGTGCGCACCGACCACATCCTCTTCATCGCGGCGGGCGCCTTCCACGTGGCCAAGCCCTCGGACCTGATCCCGGAGCTGCAGGGCCGGTTCCCGATCCGCGTGGAGCTGGACCCGCTCACGAAGCCGGACTTCGTCCGCATCCTCACCGAGCCGCGCGCCGCCCTGATCCGCCAGTACGTCGAGCTGCTCAAGACCGAGCGGGTCGACGTGACGTTCACCCCGGACGCGATCGAGGCCATCGCCGAGATCGCGATGACGGTCAACAGCCACACCGAGAACATCGGCGCCCGGCGGCTCTACACGGTCATGGAGAAGCTCCTGGAGGAGATCTCGTTCGCCGCGCCCGACATGCCCGGCAAGGAGGTCACCATCGACGCCGGCTACGTCCAGGCGCGGCTCGCCGACATCATGAAGGACGAGGACCTGTCGAGGTACATCCTGTGATCGACCCCCGCCAGCGGGCCGAGGTCCTCATCGAGGCGCTCCCCTACATCCAGGAGTTCCAGGGGAAGACCGTCGTCATCAAGTACGGCGGCGCCGCCATGGAGCAGGCGGACCTCAAGGTCGAGTTCGCCCGCGACGTCATCCTGCTCCGCTGCGTGGGCATCAACCCCGTCATCGTGCACGGCGGGGGGCCCCAGATCGGCGCCCTCATGAAGCGGCTCGGCAAGGAGCCGCAGTTCGTGGGGGGCATGCGGGTGACCGACGCGGAGACCGTCGAGATCGTGGAGATGGTCCTCGTCGGCAAGATCAACAAGGAGATCGTGGGGCTGATCAACCTGCACGGCGGCAAGGCGGTCGGCCTCTCCGGCAAGGACGGCAACCTGATCCGCGCCCGCCGGCGGCCCCACCGGCTGCCCTCGGGGGAGGCCGTCGACATCGGCCTCGTGGGCGAGGTCGAGTCGGTCAACCCCGCGGCGATCGCGCTGCTGGAGACGAGCGGCTTCGTGCCCGTGATCGCCCCGGTGGGGGGGGGGGCGGGCGGCGAGACCTACAACATCAACGCCGACCTGGTGGCGGGCGACATCGCGGCGGCGCTCGCCGCCGAGAAGCTGATCCACCTGACCGACGTGCTGGGGATCAAGGGGCCGGACGGGGCGCGCGTGAGCACGCTCACGCGCAAGGAAGCCGAGCGGCTGATGGAGGCGGGCGTCATCGAGGGCGGCATGCTGCCCAAGGTGGAGTCGGCGCTGCGGGCGCTCCAGGGCGGGACCGCCAAGGCGCACATCATCGACGGGCGGGTGCCCCACGCCATCCTGCTCGAGCTGTTCACCAAGGAAGGCATCGGGACGGAGATCACGCTGTGACGGACACGCGCACGCTCCTCGAGTGGTCGGCCAAGTACCACGCGAACACCTACGGCCGGGCCCCGATCTGCCTGGTCCGCGGCGACGGCATGCGCGTGTGGGACTCGGACGGCAAGGAGTACCTGGACTTCACCGCCGGGCTGGCGGTGGTCGCCCTCGGGCACTGCCACCCACGCGTGACGGGCGCGATCCAGGAGGCGGCGGGGACGCTGCTCCACACCTCCAACCTCTTCCACACCGCGCCCCAGATCCACCTGGCCAAGCTCCTGGTCGAGCACTCCTTCGCCGACCGCGTGTTCTTCTGCAACTCGGGGGCGGAGGCCAACGAGGCGGCGCTCAAGCTCGCGCGGAAGTACGCCAAGGAGCGGTTCGCCAGCGACCGCTACGAGGTGATCGCCACCCGCGACTCCTTCCACGGCCGCACGCTGGCCACGGTGACGGCGACCGGGCAGGAGAAGTACCAGCACGGCTTCGAACCGCTGATGCCGGGCTTCAAGCACGTGCCCTACAATGACCTGCGCGCGATGGAGCGGGCCATCGACAGCCGCACCGCCGCCATCCTGGTGGAGCCGATCCAGGGCGAGGGCGGCGTGAACGTGCCGGACGACGACTACCTGCCCGGCCTGCGCAAGCTCTGCGACGAGTCGGGCGCCCTCCTGATCCTGGACGAGGTCCAGACCGGGATGGGCCGCACCGGCCGGCTGTGGGCCTACGAGCACGCCGGGGTCGAGCCCGACATCATGACGATCGCCAAGGCGCTCGCCAACGGCGTCCCCATCGGCGCCATGCTGGCGAAGGACGCGGTGGCGGGGGCGCTGACGCCGGGCACCCACGCCACCACCTTCGGGGGCACGCCCTTCGTCACCTCGGTCGCGATCGCCACGCTCACGACGCTGCTCGAGGAGAAGCTGCCCGAGCGGGCGGCCCGGATGGGCCGGCGCCTCATGGAGCGCCTGCGGGAGATGAAGGCGGCGCACGCGATCATCAAGGACGTGCGCGGCCGGGGCCTCCTGATCGGCGTGGAGCTGGCGAAGCCCGTCGGCCCGATCGTCGCCGGCTGCCGGGACGCGGGCCTCCTCGTCCTCTCCGCCGGCGACCAGGTGCTGCGGCTGGCGCCGCCCCTGATCGTGGACGACGCGTCGTGCGACCGGGCGCTGGCGACGATCGACACGGTCCTGCGGGCGCCGGCATGAAGCACCTCGTGTCGGTGACCGACCTCTCCCACGAGGAGGTGCTCCACCTCTTCGAGGTGGCCGCCGAGCTCAAGGCGGGCCGGAAGGCGGGGCACGTGACGGCACCGCTCGCCGGCCGGGCGCTGGCGCTGATCTTCGAGAAGCCGTCGCTGCGCACGCGCGTCACCTTCGAGGTGGGCACGGTGCAGCTCGGCGGGCGGGCCGTCTACCTCGCCGCCGGCGAGGTCGGCCTGGGGACGCGCGAGTCCGTGCCCGACGTCGCCCGGAACCTCTCGCTCTGGGTCGACGGCATCGTGGCCCGGGTGAACCGCCACGACACCGTGGTCTCGCTCGCCCGGCACGCCAACGTTCCGGTCTTCAACGCGCTCTCGGACCACGAGCATCCGTGCCAGGCGCTGGCCGACTACTTCACGCTGTGGGAGCGCGGGCTCGACTTTTCGCGCGCGCGCATCGCCTGGATCGGCGACGGCAACAACGTCTGCCACTCGCTGCTGCTCATGGGCGCCCTGCTCGGCGCGAGCCTGACGGCCGCGTGCCCCGCCGGGTACGAGCCGTCCCCCGAGGTCCAGGCCTCCGTCCGCGCGAAGGGCGCGCGGCTCGACCTCACCCACGATCCGCGGGCGGCGGCGGCGGGCGCCGACGTGCTCTACACCGACGTGTGGACCAGCATGGGGCAGGAGGGGGAGCGGGCCCGGCGGCTGGAGGCGTTCCAGGGGTACCAGATCAACGAGGCCCTCGTGCGCCTGGCCCGCCCGACGGCCGTGGTCATGCACTGCCTGCCCGCGCACCGGGGGGAGGAGATCACCGACGCGGTGCTCGACGGGCCGCAGAGCGTCGTGCTGGACCAGGCCGAGAACCGGCTGCACGCGCAGAAGGCCGTGATCAAGGAGTTCATCGGTGACCGGTAAGCCCGCCCGGGTCGTCCTCGCCTACTCGGGCGGGCTCGATACCTCCGTCATCCTCCGCTGGCTCATCGAGACTTACGGCTGCGAGGTCGTGGCCTACTGCGCCGACCTCGGCCAGGGCGAGGAGCTTATCCCGGTCCGCGACAAGGCCCAGCGCACGGGCGCCTCGGCGGTGCACATCGTGGACCTGCGCGAGGAGTTCGTGCGCGACTTCGTGTTCCCGATGCTGCGCGCCAACGCGGTCTACGAGGGGAGCTACCTCCTCGGCACCTCGATCGCGCGGCCGCTCATCGCCCGCGCCCAGGTGGAGGTGGCGCTCAAGGAACAGGCCGACGCTGTCGCCCACGGCGCCACGGGCAAGGGGAACGACCAGGTGCGCTTCGAGCTGGCCTACGCGGCGCTGGCGCCCCACCTGCGCGTGATCGCGCCCTGGCGGGAGTGGAACCTCGGCTCGCGCAGCGCCCTCCTGGACTTCGCCCGGCGGCACGACATCCCGGTGCCGGTGACGGCCGAGCGGCCCTACAGCACCGACCGGAACCTGTTCCACATCTCCTACGAGGGCGGGATCCTGGAGGACCCCTGGGCGGAGCCGCCCGCGAAGATGTTCCTGCTCACGCGCTCCCCGGAGGACGCGCCCGCCGTGCCGCAGTACGTCGAGGTCGACTTCGAGGCGGGCGACCCGGTGGCCGTCGACAGCCAGCGGCTCGGCCCCGTGGCGCTCCTCGAGCGGCTGAACCGGATCGGGGGCGAGCACGGCGTGGGCCGGGTGGACCTCGTCGAGAACCGCTACGTCGGCATGAAGTCGCGCGGCGTCTACGAGACGCCGGGCGGGACGATCCTCCACGGGGCCCGGCGTGCGCTCGAGTCGCTCGCGCTCGACCGCGAGGTCCTGCACCTGCGCGACTCCCTGGTGCCCCGCTACGCCGAGATGATCTACTACGGGTTCTGGTTCTCGCCCGAGCGCCAGGCGCTCCAGGGCTTCATGGACGAGTGCCAGCGCGACGTCACCGGCACGGTGCGCGTCAAGCTCTACAAGGGGTCGATCACGGTGGCGGGCCGCCGGTCGCCGAAGTCGCTCTACCGGCCGGACTTCGCGACCTTCGAGGCCGACCAGGTGTACCGCCCGCGCGACGCCGAGGGCTTCATCAACCTCAACGCGCTCCGGCTGAAGATCCGGGCGCTGCGGGAGCGCGGCGTCTCGTGAACCTGCCGATCGGCTTGACGCTGTCCCGCATCGTCCTCGTCCCCCTGCTGATCGTCTTCCTCATCTCGTCGTCGCGGGTGAACGTGCTGATCGCGGCGGCGATCTTCCTGCTCGCCGCCGTCACCGACTGGCTCGACGGCGCCATCGCCCGGCGCCGCAACCAGGTCACCACGCTCGGCGCCATGCTCGACCCGGTGGCCGACAAGCTCCTGGTGGCGGCGGCGCTGGTGTCCCTGCTCCAGATCAACCGGGTGGCGGCGTGGATGGTCGTCGTGATCATCGGGCGCGAGCTGGCGGTGAGCGGGCTCCGGGCGGTGGCGGCCACCGTCGGCGTCATCGTGCCCGCCTCGCGTCTGGCCAAGGGGAAGACGGTGGGCCAGTACGTGGCCATCACCATGCTGATCGTGGAGAAAGGGATCGAGTCGGCGCCTTTCCACGCCGTCGCCACCGGCGTGCTGTGGGTGGCGGTGGTGCTGACGGTCGTGTCCGGCGCCGACTACTTCTACCGCTTCTTCCGCAAGGCCGACTACCGGGCGATCGTGCCCGACGAGGAGCGCTGGTCGTGAGCCCCCCCGGAGGGGGACGCATACTCGGAGGGGGGCTCCGCCCCCCTTCCGAACCTCCCCCCGTGGGGGGCGCCGGCGAAGCCGGCGCTCGAACGGTGGGTCCACAGTCGCGGGAGAAGGTAGTCCGATGAGAACGCTGACGGCGCTGGTGGGCGCGTACCTGATCGGCGCGATCCCCGTCGGATTCCTGGTCGCGCGGGCGTTCGGGGGCATGGACATCCGGCGCCACGGCAGCGGCAACATCGGCGCCACCAACGTGCTGCGCACGCTCGGCCGGCTGCCGGGCGTCCTCACGCTCCTCGGCGACGTCGCCAAGGGCTACGCCGTCGTCGCCTTCGGGCGCGCCGTGCTCGACGGCGACACGACGGCCCTGGCCGCCTGCGGCGTCCTCGCTGTCGTCGGCAACTGCTGGCCGGTTTACCTCGGCTTCCGCGGCGGCAAGGGGGTGGCCACGGCGCTCGGCGCCTTCCTCAACCTCGTGCCGCTGGCCACGCTCCCGGCCGCGCTCGTGTGGGTCCTGAGCGTGGCGATCTCGCGCTACGTGTCGCTCGGCTCGATCCTGGCCGCCCTGTCGGTGCCGGTGGGCGCCCTCCTCTGGCGCTATCCCGGCGCCTTCGTCGCCACCGCCGCCGTGGTGGCCACGATCATCGTCGTGCGCCACCTCGACAACATCGCCCGCCTCCTCAGCGGCACCGAGCGGCGCCTCGGCCAGCGCGCCTCCGCATGATCGCCTCCATGCCTTCCGCCTCCTTCGCCCTGGTGATGTGTCGAGCGCCGGCTCCGCCGGCGCGATCCCCAAGGGGGGAGGTTCGGAAGGGGCACGAAGCCTCCCTCCGAGTTG
>OBEQ010627309.1_pt1 | contig 12452 bp, 9 predicted proteins | sample 1670901 | NCBI WGS metagenome assembly OBEQ01 (sample SAMEA104232315, study PRJEB22302) | groundwater metagenome | biome: forest; feature: aquifer; material: groundwater | place: USA | collected 2011-08-07 | depth 5.4 m | reverse complement strand
AAAATTTCTGGAATCTCATGTTGCAAAAAAGACAGGTTTTACCAGCAAAACCCAAGCAACTACTACTGCAATGAGGGAATTTATTCAGAAATATTCCAAGAGGTTTGAGCATGTCAATACCTATGAAGACAAGGTAAGGATCCTGGACAATAATATTGGCAAGCGAGGTGATATTGTTACTGTTCAGTTCAAGGGAAAAGCTGCTTTTTGTGATTATTGTGAATCGAACAATTGCATACATGTGAAATACTGCTGGGAGATTCCGCAGGTTGTTGAAGTTTTAAAGAAACATGGTCTTAGACTTCCAGATTAGAAACAGATTCTGTATAATGTGTTATTGAAGGTTCCATCCATATCACACTCAAATATCAAAAAATAATAGTCGTGGCTTTTTCGGAGAAGGTTTGATTTTTTTATCTATATTTTCAATAATCTCTTTTTCTTCATTTATTTGATTTCTTATTCTTTGATCATTACTTTCTACTTCTGCATAATTTAATGCATTTTTAAGTGAAATAATTATTTCATGTATGTTCTTTGCCGTATCTACTCTTGCCTTTATTCTGTTGGATTTTTGTACTACAGCATGTATGGATGTCCTAATACTATTGATTATTTCCAAGATTATTTTAGATTCTACTTTTTTTATCTCCAACATCATGAACATATTTCTAATTATTGTCATGGCCTGTCCAGAGTCATTTTGTGATCTCAAATCAAAAGGCAGATGTTTTAGCAAGAGAGCTATGAAAGAAGGATTGTAGATTTCAGACACATCTAGAATTATTTTAAACATTTCTTGTTTCGTTATCAGTGGTATCTTATCATCTCTAAAAATATCAATGACACATTTGTTAAGTTGATGGTTTTGAACAAATAGCTGCATAATCTCATTCCTGAACCAGGAGTTTGAATGAAATACATCGACTAAAAGAGATGATCCCTTTTTCAAAAATTCATCTATTTTATACTCAACTAGTTTACTTAGCAATATCATCCTGTATTTTTCATTAAACGATTCGATTTCTCTTAAAACATTTTCGAGATCTTTACGATTTATTGAAACCTCAGGATCAGATATTAAAGACATTATTTTATGATTAGTGTAATAATTTTGAAATTGGTCTTCACCGAGGGATTCTTTTACTTTTTGTAAAAATTTGGTTGCTTTGTCCGATTTGATTTTTTTTACAGATTCAAAAATATCGTATGCAAATTTTTCCTTCTCCTTACTGTCATTGGTTGATTTGAATTGTTCATAGTTCAGAATCAGATTGATCTTATTTACGTAATGTTGGTCTGATAATTCTTCGAAGGAATTAAAAATTTCATAAAGTCGTTGTTTATCATCAATCACACTCATAAAATAATCTATATTTTTTTGGATCATGTCTGATTGTCTCTTCTTCATGAGGAGGACCGTTTCTTTTGTATCTATTACCTCAAAATCTCCAAGAAGAAATTCAATCGCTTGTCTTGGTATTTGGATAATGTTGTATTTTGGTTGTTTATCGGGCTGATTGACAAGTGTGGAGAAGGAGACAAGACGCATTGAAGGTGGTACAAGCGAAAGCACATTTGGTATTAGACGGACTTGATCAGTTTCCACAATTGCAACTTTTCTGGATTTAAACAAATTCTTCAATATCTCTTCTAATACAATAGGAGTGATTTCACGAATCAACTCATAATTAGGAAATATCTCAATATTTTCTATATTTAATAGTGGGAGATGTCTTTCCTTTCTAAGAGGTTCCTCTTTAAAATAATTGTCAAGTACTCGTGTATCACATTTCAATTCCAAAAATGTTTTTTTCGATATTATGATGGTGTGATTGTAAATTGTATTTTCTCTGCCATCATAGCCTATTCCTATATTTTTTACTATGCTATATGCAAGGTTATCATTGCTTAATACCAAAAGAGAACGTGATTCCCTAAACTCTGCTGGATTTATTCCCAAAGGATACAAGTAATCACTTAACTCATCCACAATACGATCGGTTATCCCTTCACTCTTAGAAATTATTTGATAACCTGTCTTAAATTCTGACTTGCCTGTTGTATAAATGAATTGGTCACATAACGGCATTTTATTTCTTGGACATAGTTCGAAGTATCCAAGAAATAAATCTGATGTATTCAGAATGTGTATAGGTGAGTGGCTTCTTCACTTTTTGAGTAATGCTACTTTCAGTATTTTCCTGCTTGGCTTTAGAACTTAACAAATTTCTCCTTTCCAAAGCTGCTTTTCTAGCTGCCTCTTCTACCTGATCAGGCGGACTAGCAGCTGCCTGTGCAGCTTGTCTTGCTTCAGCCGCGGCTTTCTGAACTTCTTCTTCAATTTGTTTTTCGAGTTCAGCCTGCTCAATTTTTCTAGTTTCGACATATTTTTGGTTCATTTGTTCAATATCTGCTGGCGATGCTATCTCAGCTTCTACACCCAACTTGAAGAAATCTAATCCATTACCACAAGCCTCTTCCAAGTTAGCGTAGAGATGTGGTGCCTTTTCTCTTATTATTTCTCTTGGAGTTCCTTGAATATTTTCTTGCAAAGTATCAGATTTTGTCAAAAGAATTGCGAACGGCTCGGCAATCTTACCATTTGCTATTTGGTCAGCTCCTTTTCTAAGATCCCAGATAGACTTTATTATCTGACCGTAAAGAATATCCTCTGAAGGCCATTTGTCTATTATGGAACAATCTACAAGGAAGACATACATTTTGGCAAATGCCAGATAGCTAAACGGTCCCGGCATATTGGGGTTTGGAGATTTCTCGTTCAGTAGAGAGACAAGGCGTTCAACTGGATCGGCATATTCAGTCCGTAATAGTCGTTGATAATCTTCTCCAGACATATCTCGAAGAAATAATTCTATCTTGCCGCCTAATCCCTCTCGACTCGATATTTCAATTGCGATTTCTGGAATCGGACCGGGCAAGTTAGCAGGAGGAAAAGTACCATCATTCATTAATTTATGAGATTGATATAAAGTATTGAAGCCCTTGGTAACTCGAGCGTTGTATTTATCAGGGTTTTTAGGTAAAAAGTAGTGGAAGAGGGAATCATAAAGGAGGGTGGAAACTACCGTCTTGCCGTAATGGGTGTCACCAATAAAGGCGACTATGAATTTATCTTTGAATTCTTCTTTTGCTGCATTAATTAGTTGATCAGGATTTTTTTTACTCATTGTTCTTCATATCTCCATGAAATAACTAGAGAATAAACTATCTGTTCTACTTAAAATGTATTGTTACTAATGTCTTAATTGCCTTTCTAGTTTTCTCTTGAGAGCAACGAAGAAGGTTGCAGATATTGGAAGAAGAACTACTCTGAGAACTAGATCACTTAAGGCTTGATATTTATCGAACGTATAAAAGGGAAAAAAAGCTGATAGACTTCTAACTATGGCTTTGTTTAATTCAATACCACCAAATTTTGTTAGAACTTCCATGTGAGAGAATCTTCCCGTCCAAAAAAATAGTATTGAAAAAATAAGAAAAGGAATAGCCATATACATTGGTCTGTAATATGATTGACCATACTGTGCCATAAGGTTGTAAACACCAAGAATAATTGAAGAATGACTTAAAGGATGTCTTTTGCATGTCTTGAGTTGATTATCTGTTGAATTTGTTTTATATTTTCTCTTTAATTCCATTTCTCTGACAAAGAATTCTCCTGACATGTCGTATCTAGATTGATATTCATAATTATCACGTAAATTCCTGTATACATCCATTACACTTTCTAATTGTAATTCAGAATCTAAGCCACTTTCCAAAATTCTTTCATCAAGGATCTTAAATTCTTTATTCCTGTTTTTGAATTTATCCCAAAGAGAATGCTTATCGATATTTAGTTTATTCCATATAACGTGGTTTCCAAACTTGGTTCTAGTTATGTCTGTTTCCAAAAACGATACATTGGACAGATCTCCATCAAAAAATACGGATTCTTCATTTGAAAATCTTGTTTTTCTGAACATTGTATATGCTAAAAAATTGGCATTTTCAAAATTCATGGATCCTGGAAATGTAGCTAATGAAAAATCGGTTTTATCTTTAAATACACAATTATTGAATTTACTTCGTTTATTAAAATCTGTATACCAGAATTCTATAGGTTCATCAAAAATAGAAGAAATGAAATTTACTTCTTCAAATTTTGCAAAGTTAAAAGATGCTGTTCGGAAATGAGACTCAGTAAATGTTGACGGTTTTTCAAATTTGGTTTGAATAAATGTTGTATGTGAGCCATTAAACACTGCATGAGAGAAATCTGCTTCTTTTTTGAACGTAGAACCCGTAAAACTTGCTTCTTTCAAAAATACACATCGTGAAAATTGTACGTTATCACTAAATTCACAGTTATCGAAGTTTAACATTCCATGGAATGTAGTTTCTATCATGTGGATAGGAATTTTAAATTCACAAGTAATTTTTATTTCAGGTAGATGGTATCCTACACAAACTAAAGGTTTTTTTTGTTTAATAGAATTTTGCAACAAAGTTAGAAATGACTTTTTTACTTGTGCGGTCTTTGTAGAATCATTAAGATATGATTCATCGTGAAACATACATAATCCACAATTTACTGCTTTCAGTTTGCAAGAAAAAATTTCATTCCTTGATGTTTTGGAATTATCATAATTTCTTACGAAAGTACACTTATTTTGTGAATTTTTTGCTTGCATTTTATAGCTTTAATTACTTAAGCGCTTTTGAAGTTTTAGATTAAAATATTCAGATTCTGCCGTTTTTTTTGAAATAATGATTGTCATTCTGATTCAAGCCTTGAAAATATCTGCTAATGTAGTGGCTTTGTCTATTAGACTTTTTATAGTATATCTTGGTGACTGCGGAGCTAAACTCAGGGTGTCACCTGTTGCTTTTATTGGTTTAATTTTTGTAGGCTTTCCTTCAAGAATTATTTCATATTTTCCTGAGTTTTTGTAAGGTTTGATTTCCTTAACTACGCCGATATATCGTATTGCAGAAATAGGTTTGGATTCATACATGGCAAGATATTTGATCTTCGAGATCCTCTGTGGATTGATTCTTACTGCAAACCATCTATTTTCATTTAGAAATACGTCGTTGAAACCATCCTCTTTCGCGGGACAAACAAGAGTATCAATTTCTTCCAATCTTCGCATTGGGGTGTGTCCTTCTTTTGACATCTTTCGAACCTGAATTACATCTTCTTCTGAACTAGCCTCTATTTGGTAGATGGTTTCTCCATCACATTGGTATTTTTTTAGAACTATTATTTCTGGTTCATATGGTACAACAATTCTTTCTAGTTCATCTGTTTTATTGTCAATCACAATGATATATTTGAAAACTTGATCTAGAATAACAGCATCTAATAGATCAGAGAAGTTCTTGTAAGGTGTTTTTTCCATAAGTTTTTCTACTTTCTTAGCAACAGACTGGTTTTCCTTTAGATACTCTAGAAGGAATTTTTTTACAGGATATTTGGATAATTCAGTAAGTGCACTACTATACTTCAAAAAATGTTTACCAATATGCTCAACTGGATCATGAATAGATAATTCATTTTCAATTATCGACATTGTTGACTCTTTATTCAATCTGAGAAGATAACCATCAGGAATAGTGAGCAAATCCCCTTTAGTGTGACGAATGCCTTTTTTTAGATCAAAGTAAACTGTATCATTACCAAAGATTTTCTCGTAATTTTCTACAACTACTTTTTCTAATTCTGCTTCGTTTTTAAAAGGACTAGAATAGAATTCTTTTTCTCCAATCAGGATTTTTGACAATGAATTAAAAGCGTATGAGAAGTATAAAAAATCATAGAAGATCTAGTTTTTTTACATCACTATTCCAGTAATAATGTGACCAGTCTTTCCTTCTACGGCGGAATAAACGAGATAGGTGGAAACAAATTCCTTCTTGAAGACAAGGGAACAAAGGTTTTTCTAGATTTTGGAATGCAGATGGGAAAAGCAAACAGCTTCTTTTCCGAATTTTTACAGCCTAGGACCCTGAATGGCATGGGTGATTTATTCGAATTTGGATTATTGCCCAAGATTAAGGGACTATATAGAAAGGATTATTCTAAACACATGAATTTTGAGGGAGATGAAAAATCTGAGACTGATTTTGATGGAGTATTGTTGACTCATGCACACATTGACCACTGTGCATACATACATTATCTTAGACCAGAAATTCCAATTTACTGCACTGAACAAACAAAACTTGTCATGCAAACATTCCAAGAAACAGGGGGTGATGACGAATACATAACATACAAGGAAAATTTCAAAATTTATGAAAACAAAAATGGTGAAATGAGTAGAGCAAGAGATGAGAAGAACCGTCAAATCATGCCAAGAAATATTCAAACAATTACCCCCTTCAAGAAATTTAAAATTGATTCGATTGAAATAGAACCAATTCCAGTTGATCATTCTCTGCCTGGTGTTTGTGGTTTCATCATAAATACATCAAAAGGTTCCATAGGATATACCGCAGACATTAGATTCCATGGAAGACGAAAGCAAGAAAGTGAATCTTTTGTAGAAAAATCCGCTTCATCTGATCTTGCCTTCATGCTATGTGAAGGTACACGTATTAGTGAACCTACATCTACAACAGAATTTGAAATTGAAGATGGCATATCTGATGTAATAAGTTCTACAAAAAAATTAGTAGTTGCATCATATCCAATAAGAGATCTTGATAGATTATTGTCATTTTATAATGCTGCAAAGAAGACTGGTCGCTATCTTGTAATCGACTCAAAACAAGCTTATCTCTTGAGACTGTTTGAAAACTCTGAAAATTCCAAGGGAATCTATCCAAAAATAAGTGATGGAACCATCAAAATTTACAAATCAAGAAAATCTTGGGGTCTTATAGACAAAGACGTTGATTACTGGACTGAAAAACAGGTGCTTGGAGATTATGATACTTGGGAACGTGATTTTATAGAAATGAATAATGTTGTAGACTATAGAGATATCTCTTCAAAACAGCAGGATTACATGTTTTATTGTAGTGATTACAAGCTTCAAGAACTAATTGACGTAAGACCTCAGGAAGGGTCTAGTTACGTAAGGTCTTCTACAGAACCATTTGACGATGAAATGAGGCTAGATCATGACAAGGTTAAGAGATGGCTTGTTCACTTTGGTCTACTCATGAAGGACGATAGTTGGAACATAATGCACGTCTCTGGGCATGGTTCAAGAGACCAGATTAAGCATGTAGTTCAGGAAACTAAGGCAAAATCCCTTGTCCCAATTCATACTGTACATGAAGATTATTTCAAACAGTGGCATGATAATGTGACTAAAGTTGAAATTAATGGAACTATGGAATTCTAACGAATAAGTATATAAGAAAATAATTTATGTTAACCAAGCAAAATTTATAATAATACTTTCACTTCGTTCTGCATCCTTGAAAAAACAAATAGGACAATCTACAACTTCAATTCAAAGAAAAAAACTTGACGAGAAATATAACGCATTTAAAATTTTAACTACAGATATCTTTCGAGATATAAAAAATGAAATTGCTTCTGACAGTGTTTTAGATAAATTGTTTATTAAGAATCAGGTTCTTGTCTCGAATGATACAACACATCATCAAGAACCAGAAACATTTACCAAAGAAAAACTAATCGACAAGTTATTAGAATTTCTAGGTTATTCAATTAGTTCTGTTAGGCATGAAACTGGACTCAAAGTATTAGATGGTAAACAAAGAGATACAGATTACAAACTTCTTGTAAGAACAAATTTTATTCTTCTAGAAGCTGAACCTATAAACAAAGACCTAGAAGCACCAAAAACAGGTGCTAGCCAAGTAAGAGAATGGTTGAACAGTAGATTTTCTGAAACAGAGTATGGAATTGCTACTGATGGACTGAAATGGAAGTTGTTAAAGGTGTCGCAATCTACTCAAAGCATTCCTACTATTTTTGAAATAGACCTTGCACCATTTTTTGTAGGACAAATTAATCAACAATTAACTGATCCTGATAACGAATTACGAACAAAATTTGAAAAATTTTATTTCAATTTCTCAAAAGAAACCATTCTTACAGCGTTAATAGGTGGTACACTAGAAAGTCTTGAAAAGGAAAAAGAAGTCACTGTTATTTTTTATCGGAAATATATCAAATACATCTTTGGTATTGATAGAGGAACCAAAATTTCTAATTGCTTATTAAATAAGATAACTAACAGCAACTCAAATTCAACTGAACAAGATAAGCGTCTATTTTCTGTAATTACTATGAATCGTCTAATTTTTACAAAATTTCTTCAAGATAAGGGCATTATCAACAAGGATTTTCTCAACGAACTGATATACGAATACAAAAAATCTCCAAATAATCCTAATACATTTTATCAAACCTTTCTCAAACCATTATTTTATGAAATATTCAGTAGACCTCCACGTAATAGGAAGCAGGTAAGAGGAAACATCATTTTTGAAACAATACCATATCTGAATGGAGGTCTTTTCATTGAAACCGTTCCATTCGAACGTGATTTTGATATTGATAATGATATTCTTTTTGAAATAATCGGTACGGAATTCTTGGCAGGGTTTAATCTTACATATTCATCAGAAAGTGAATCCAACAAAATAAATCCCGATATACTAGGTAGAGTTTTTGAAAAAACTATTAACTATATTACTTCTAAATCTGAATCTAACAAAAAAGAACAAGGAGCCTATTACACACCTACCGAAATTACAAGTTATCTTTGTGAAAAATCTGTAAAGCAAGTTTTGTATTTAAAAAGTATTGAATTGTTACAAAAATCAAATTATTCAAAACATGAATTAGCACAATGGCAAGATTATGACTATTTGTTAAGCAAATTACCAGATGATCCAGAAGTTCTAGAAAAACTACATCAAATAGTTTCAGAAATTAAAATTCTTGACCCTGCTTGTGGCAGTGGTCATTTTCTTAAAGATGTCGGAGATCTATTATTAGGAATTAATAGAGTATTCTATTCAAGAACAAATAAACCATTTACTTCCTATGCCGTACAAAAGAAGATCATCATTAACAATCTCTATGGAGTGGACATTGATGTCAACGCTGTTGAAATAGCAAAATTAAGACTCTGGATGGGATTGATTGATTCTGCAGACGACAAAGAAAAACTAGAGGCACTTCCAAATATAGAATATAACATAAAAAGAGGAAATAGTTTAGTAGGATTCCTAGAAATTCCTAATGACGAATATACTAGGATGGATGAATATCTTGAGCTTAACATCACTAAAGAAATTGCATTGTTAGAATCCAATTACCCTGAGAGAGCAGATGAAATTCGTGAATTATCACGTTTACCTAATTTAAAAAACATGACCAAGATAAAGGAGATTTTGATTGAGATATACAAAAATGAGAACATGCCAGAGCTACGAAACATACTGAAAATACTCATTGATCATATTCTTCAAAGTATAGAATCAAAAACTTCAGAACGATACATAGCGTATGCAAATCATCAAATCAAAAAAGGCGGAAATCGAAATAATATTTCACAACAAGAGATATTGTATTTAAAACCATTTCATTGGGTGATAGAATTTACTGATATTATTAATGGAGGTGGATTCGATGTAATAATAGAAAATCCTCCGTACGAAGTATTAAAGCCCAAAGATCGTGAATTTTTCGATAATTATCATAGTGATTTTAGATTCTTAGGCTCTAAACAAGATCAAATTAAATCTCATCTTTTAAAGGAACCCAGAATTTCTGCAGAATATAAAAAATACATAAACTCCTTTGAAACATATGAACTCTTACTCAAATATCTGCCAGAATACAGTTTACAAAATAATGTATTAGATGGTAAAAAATGGAAAAAATCTGATCCAAATTATTACCGATTGTTTATAGAACGTTCAAATCAGTTATTGAAGAACGAAGGAATGCTTGGAATGATCTGTCCCAAAGGATTTATTGGTGAGTTGGGCTCTACGGCTCTTCGTAGATTCTTCTTAGAAGAATATTCATCATTTGAATTTAGAGAATTTAATAATAAAACTGATGAAGGGCTTATCTTTGATGATGTTGATCCAAATTTTCGCTTTGTTGTATTTACCTATATAAAGAAAAAGGATGAGTCTATTATTGGTTATTGTTTTTGTTCAAAACTTGCAGAAATTGATAGACCATATGCTCCATTTGAAAAGAATGCTCTCAAATTCTATCGTGGATTAACTGGAGATCTATGTATTTTACAATGGATAAGGTCTCACATTGAATTTCAGATTCTTGAGAAATTATTAAAATTCCCATCTTTGAAAGAGAATAATTCAACATTAAAACTAACAAGTGCGCGAGAATTAGATATGAGTCTTGACAAGGATAAATTCACAGATAAACCAACCGCCATTTCATTATGGGAGGGAAGTTTAATCAATCATTATTCAAAAGAGAAGAAACCAATTAAATATGTAATACCTGAAAAATTTAATCCAAAGAAGGATTTTTACAAAGAGAGAATAGTTATTAGAACTATTCTTCCAAACAGTGTAAGAAAATTCTATTCCACTATTTTGCCACCAAAAATTGCAATTGGTAATTCATTGGTTTATTTTGTACCAGAACAAACTCATGAACAACAATGCTATGTGGTTGGATTACTGAATAGCCTCCTTATAGAATACCGTGGAAAACAACTTTTATCCAAAATGACATTAAATCAATACGTGATTGATATTCTTCCCATACCACGAGAAACTAATTCTCTAGTAAAATCAATTTCCAAATTATCCTGTGATCTAATTGAAGAGAAAATTGAAAAATCTAAACGTGGTGAGATAATGAATAAAATAGATGCATTAGTTTTCAAATTATTTGGATTAGACATTGCTGAAACAAAATTTGTACTTGAAACTTTTAAAATTGAAGAAGCAGATAAATCTCAGATAATTGAATTTTTCAAAAGTTCTCTCTAATAATTTCATTTGTATGATCATTTCAAATTATTTTCATGAATAAAAAAATACCTACGTCTCTGTTCGTGGAGCCAAATAATATTCTACTCTTGTCATAGATGGCATTTCAAATAACATGTGAATAGGATTCTTAGAGGCATATTCCATATTCACTGTCTTACTTGCTTTCCCAATGCTACGAATAATTTGATACATGTATTCAAGACTGTACGCTGCAGACGTATCTTCAGAAATACTTATTGCATCAAGTTCAGGGTTTCCTTTCTCAAGGTCTATTTTTGCGTCACCTTTTTCACTTTTTCCAGAGAATTGTACTTTGTCAGTTTGGCACATTATTGTAACATATTCAGAAATGAGTTGGAGATTAGATAGAATGCGTCCCAATGTATTAGGATCCAAAGATATTTTTGATTTGTAATCTATCTTTGGAATAGGTGTGTTGACTTCAGATTTTTCAATTAATCGCATATTGTATTCCATTTTGAGGGAACCACTTATTGAAACTTTCATCATACTAGAATCTAAAATTTGTAGTTCAACTAGATCATTATTTGACGCTGCATTCATTACAGATTTAAAGTCCTCAATTTTTAATCCAAAAAATGAGGTTTTGCTTTCAAGTTCATCAAACGAAGAAGTCGGAAATGTTACATCAAGCAATGCAATGTGGGATGGATCCATACCCCTGAAAGTTATCCCATCGCTATTGATAATGAACATCGCATCTTCAACTATATCACCAATTGCATTTAGAACTGCTTTCCACTCACTCACATTTCTTATCTTGGCTTTTAATAACAAATTACAACGAATCGTAGGTATATCAGTTTAAATCTTTTCTGATGAGGATGATTACATCATTTAGATCAGAATTTTGTAAATTGTTTTGCAGCAAGTCTGATGTCATCTGCTTTTACAGTTTTTCTCTTTGCATGTACAGACATTTCAATAGCATTTTTGGCTATTGCCATACCAATTTCCTCAAGGATCCTTCGTAATTCGTCTGCTGATTCATCACTGATCCGATCTGCCCCGCATTTTTTTAAAATACGATACATTGCAGAAAGACCAAATTCTGAGACTGCCATGGGATGGGTTTTCTTAAGTTTGATAAAAAGACTATCATCATACTTTCTCAAAAATTGTCTCAGGTGTCTCGATCTCTAGCATGAGATTTCCGTTTTCATTTTTCAGCCAGTAAGAATTACCACCGTAATCTTCCAAGATCTCAACTATTGTGCTTATGTGATCTTCCTTACCTTTGTGAAGTACCCTGATCTTGTCACCAATCTTGAGTTTTTGCATGGGGACAGATGATCGTATTCGTAGAATAAAGCACTGAGGTTATGATAGAATACCCTAAGCTGTAGCAGTTATGAAAAAGCATCGTTTGTCGGGATTTCTACTAATGGGTTTTATTATTAATAGGTCATTAGGATTTAGCCAAAATATTTTGTCATGACTTCTTGTTTTTT
>OBEQ012141568.1_pt1 | contig 12453 bp, 11 predicted proteins | sample 1670901 | NCBI WGS metagenome assembly OBEQ01 (sample SAMEA104232315, study PRJEB22302) | groundwater metagenome | biome: forest; feature: aquifer; material: groundwater | place: USA | collected 2011-08-07 | depth 5.4 m | reverse complement strand
GTTGGGCGACGCCGGGGCTTCTCGCGCTCCCTCCCTGCCCGTTTGCTCAGGAAGAAAGTGGCGGTGGCCTGCCTCCTGACCATCGTCTTGCTCTACGGCAGCGGCGCCCTGGCCCCCCTGGTGGCGCCCTACAACTACCGAGCGCAGGACCTCTCCCACACCCTGGCGCCCCCCTCCCTCAGCCATCCCCTGGGGACCGACCGCCTGGGTCGGGACATCCTGAGCCGCATCATCTACGGCCTCCGGACCACCGTCATCGTCACCGTAGCCTCCCTTGCCACAGGGAGCCTTGTGCTGGGGGTGGCGGCAGGCCTGGTGGCGGGGTACTGGGGCGGCAAGGTGGACGCCCTGCTCATGCGCATCGGCGAGGTGTTCCTGGCCTTCCCCAGCATCCTTCTGGTCATCCTCATCGCCGCTACCGTGAAGCCACGAGTCGAGGGATGGGTGCGCTCGCTGGAGAGCGCCACGGGGATCGAGGGGCTGGTGCGTCTGGGGGTGGTTGACTACCTGGTGGTCTTCGGGGCTCTGGCCCTCTTCTCCTGGGTGGGCATGGCGCGCCTGGTGCGGGGCCAGGTCCTCTCCCTGCGGGAGCGGGAGTTCACCCTGGCGGCCGTGGCCATAGGCGCCAGCACGCCCCGCATCCTCCTGGTGCACCTGCTGCCCAACGCTCTCCCACCCATCGTTGTGGCCGTGTCCATGAGCATGGGCTCCATCGTGGGGGCCGAGGTGGTCCTGAGCTGGCTGGGCATCGGCGTCCAGCCCCCGAATCCCAGCCTGGGGAACATGATCTTCGAGAACGGCAGTCTGGACGGGCTGCGAAGCAACCCGCACCTGCTCCTGGCGCCGGTCCTGGTGGTGGCCCTGCTCATCTTCTCCTTCAACCTGCTGGGAGACGCCCTGAACGACGTCTTCAACCCCAGGACCCGCTGACGCCTCTACCGGCGACGGTTCTGCAAAAAAGGTCACCGCGCAGGGGAGTTCAGAGGGGACTCCGTCCCCTCTGACGGGGGGATGGGGGGGTCCCCCATAGCTAAAACCTCCCCCTTCCTGGAAGGAAGGGGGCTAGGGGGATGGTGAAACCGTCCGCTGTGGCGGATCAACTGGGAACTGCAGGACTGTACAAGACTTCTTGTTCAAGGCTACCGGCGACCCCTGACGGCCAGCGCAGTGACACTCAAACCCAGCAAAACCAGTGACAGGTCCAGGGCGCCTCGATCCCCTTGAGCCTTCCCACACGTAAAGCCACCTCCCCTGGTGGCGTCCTCCGAAGCCGTCGCCTCGGGAGTGGGGGCAGAGGCGCCCAGCGTGAGGGGAGACAAGGTGGGAACGGGCGCAGGCGAAGGCCGCACGACAGGCTGGGACACGGGGACAGGGGGCGCCCCCAGTGAGCGGCGCCACTGGTTTTCCAACTCATCCAAACCAGCCCCGTAGGCCTGCTGGAGGGCTGCGTCCAGGGATGCGCCTGCCTTGAAGAGACCGAGCATCTGGCGCAACGCCTCGGCCCCCTGGGTCTTGACCAGGAAGGCCACAAAGCTCTTGCCCTGGCCGTACATGAGGATGATGTCCTCTGCTTGACCTGGCCGACTCGCCAACTGGCGAAGGGGGATGAGACGGTTCTGGGAGACCGCTGCCGCCAACGCCCGGTCGTAGTCGCCAGACGATGCTGGTTCCTTGTTCCCGTACTCCGCCATTCCCTCGTCCAGCCAGGTGGGGGTTGCGTGGAAGGGGTTGTTGGCAGCGTCGTACATGAGGACGTGGGTCACCTCATGGGAGGCAACGCCCACCACATTGCCGACCGTGGCCAGCAGGAGGATGACCCCCTCGGCAGGATGGGCTTGCCCTTCGGTGATCAACAGCTGTGTCAGGGCCTCGCTGGCAAGGGGAAGAGCGCCCAGCATTTCGGCCACGCTGTTGTACATCACGAGCCGGAGGGGGCGATTCAGGGTGACCCCTAGCAGCGGTCCCATGTCCTGGATGGTGGCCCCCACGGTAAGGAGGACCGTGCTGGCCTGAGCACTCCCGGGGCCGTAGGAGTAGACTGTCACGCCGCCCCCTCGCTCCTCCTGCCACGTGAAGCGAGCGTCCAGGTAGGTGAACTGGCGAGACTCCGTGGTCAGGGCCTGGCCACCCTGGGCCTTGACCTCCAAGAAGTAGCGGATATCGGTCCCCGGAGGGATGTAGCGCTCATAGGTGTCCGTCCGCACCAGAACCTCGGCCTGAAACCTGGTGCTTGGAGAGGTGATATCAAGGGGGTAGTAGCGTTGCACCCGCTCGCCCGCCACCGTGAACCGCAGCACCGCTTCGGTGATGGGGGTTGGGCTCTCCACCTCCACGCGGAATCGAATCCCCTTGGGGAACTCGCTGACCGCCTCAAGGGTGGTGACCGTGATCCCCTGGCCCTGGGCATGGAGGGGCCCAGGCGTCCCCAGAGCCAACCCCAGGAGAATGAGCCAGCCCAACGTTACAAGACGCAGCACTGCACCCACCTACCTTCTCCTGGAAGCCAGCGTGGTGAATCAGAAAACCGCTGCAAAATGTCATTCTGAGCGCCAGCGAAGAATCTGGGGAGGCGACCTCCACTCCACCAGATGCTTCACGGAGTTTACCCTGAGCTTTGTGAAGGGTTCAGCATGACAACTTGGCGCTGCGGAGTAATTCAGCGAACCTCTGACTCACGACACTAGGAGGCATGCGTCCCCAGGGTCCGTACCTCCCGGCTCACGACGGCCATCCCCACGGCGAAGAGAAGGACGGCGGCGCCGCCCAGACCCACGGCGAAGGGGGCGCCCGCGTACTGGGCGATAGCCCCCCACTGCATGGCTCCAAGGGGCATAAGGCTCCAGGTCATGCCGTAGATCCCCATCACCCGGCCTCGGAGAGCATCGGGGACCAGGCTCTGGAGGGTGGTCATGACCGAGATCATATACATGGAGGTGCTGATACCGGCCAGGAAGAGCAGGAGGAGGGCCAGAGGGAATGAGCCCAGGACCTGAGTCGCAACGCCAAAGAGGATCAGGAAGGCGCCGAAAAGGACCGCCCCGCCCAGCAGGAGCCACCCCTTGTGCGGGAAGTTCCCAAGGGCGGCCATCGCCAGCGTTCCCAGGAGGGCGCCCGTCCCCGAGGCGGCGTGCAGGTAGCCTAGGCCCGAAGCGCCTACCCCCAGTATGTCCTTGGCGAAGACGGGCAGCAGGAAGATGTAGGACATCCCGAAGACGCTATTGAAAAAGGTCATCCCGATGAGGAAGCCGAAGATGCGGTTGCGGCGAACGAAATCCAGTCCCTGGGCCATGTCCTGCATCATCGTTGTGCCTGCGTCCTTCTTGATGGGCGGAAGCCGCAGGGTGGAGACCATGACCGCCATGACCAGGAAGCCAAGAAAGCCGGCGTAGAACCCGGGGGCGACCCCAAGACGGGCGCCGATGATGACGCCTCCCAGGGCGGGGCCAATAACCCGGGTGCCCTGCCACACCATGGAGTTTAGGGCCACCGCGTTCATCATATCCTTCCGGTCAATAAGGTAGGGGAACATCGCCTGGCGGGTGGGAGTGTCGAAGGCCTGAACGGACCCAATGAGGAAGGCAGCCAGGAGGACATGCCAAACCCTCACCAGGTCCAGGAGGACCAGGGTGGCAAGGGCGAACATCACCAGGCTGGATACGGACTGGGTAATCATCACAAGACGCCGCTTGTCAACCTTGTCTGCCACCACACCACCGAAGAGGTTCAGCACAATAGCGGGGATGCCTGCTGCCAAGCCGACATACCCCAGATACAGCTTGGACCCCGTCAGGTCGTAGACGAGCCACCCCTGGGCCACGGTCATGATCTGGAACCCCAGCACCGAGGCCACCATCCCTAGCCAAAAGCGCCGGAAGCTCGAGTGGCGAAGGGCAGAGAAGACGTGCAGTGGGGACGGGGCCTTGACCCCTGTTGCTTGCATTGATCTCCTTCTATCGGGGCCCTGGACGTAGCCAGGGCATCATCACCGTCATTTACTCCACGGTTACCGTCTTGGCCAGGTTTCGGGGCTGGTCCACGTCGCAGCCCCGATGCACCGCCAGCTCGTAGGCAAAGAGCTGCAGAGGGACCACCGACAGCATGGGACTCAGCAGCTCGGGCGTCGCCGGAATGTGAAGGACGTGGTCGGCCCGCTGGGCCAGATCGGCATCGCCCGCCGTGCCTATGGCGATGACCGTGCCCCCCCGCGCCTTCACCTCGGAGATGTTCGCCAGCATCTTGTCGTAGAGTGGGTCCTGCAGGGCCAGGGCCACCACAGGCATTCGGTCGTCAACCAGGGCGATGGGGCCATGCTTCATCTCCCCGGCGGCGTAGCCCTCAGCATGGATATAGCTGACCTCCTTCAGCTTCAGCGCCCCCTCCATGGCGATGGGGTAGCTGATCCCCCGGCCTAGGTACAGGAAGTGCTCCCGTTGGGCGTACTGCTGGGCCAGGGAGCGGTACACCTCTCGCTGGGCCACCACCTGGCCCAGGAGGTTGGGCAGGGAGGTCAGCCTCTCCAGGTGGTGCAAGAGGTCCTGGGGTGACATCCGGCCCCGCTGGCCGGCCAGGTACAGCGCCAGGAGGTAGAGGGTCACCAGGGAGGCTGTGAAGGTCTTGGTGGACGCCACGCCAATCTCCAACCCGGCCCGCATCAGCAGGGTGCCCTCGGCCCTGCGGGTGGCCTGGCTACCCTCAACATTGCAGACCGTCAACAGGCGCGCGCCCTGGTGGAGGGCCTCCTCCATCCCTGCCAGCGTGTCGGCGGTCTCTCCCGACTGGCCTACCGCCACCACCAGGGTGTGACGGTCCAGAAGCGGCTGCCGGTAGCGGAACTCCGAGGCGTTGTCCGCCTCGGCTGGGATGCCCGCCAGCCGCTCCACCCATAGGCGGGCCACCTGGCAGGCGTGGTAGCTGGTGCCCATTCCGACAAACACCACCCGGCGGAGCTCCTGCACCTCTTGGGAGGTAAGGGGAAACTCCTCCAGCAGGACCGCCGGCGGGTCAAAGGCGATGCGCCCCCGCAGGGCGCTTGTCACCGTCTCGGCCTGCTCCAGAATCTCCTTGAGCATGGAGAGGCGGTGGCCCCCCTTGTTGGCGGCCGCGGGGTCCAGCTGGACGGTCTGGGGCCCCTTCTCCAGGACCCGGCCTGCAAGGTCTGAGTACCGCGCTCCGTGGCGGGTGATGGCCACCACCTCTCCATCAGCCAGGAAGGCCAACTGGCGCGTGTGGGGGATCAGGGCAGGGAGATCGCTGGCGAGGAGCATCCCGTCCTGGGCATACCCCACGGTGATCCCTCCCGCATTCCCCAGGCGCACCGCCACCAGAGTGCCAGGCTCTCGACGACTCATGGCGACGATGGCGTTGGCGCCCCGAAGCACGCCTGCCGCCGATCGGAGGGCCTCCTCCAGGCTGCCAACCTTGGGGAGAGCCTTTTCGATCAGGTGAGCGATCGTCTCCGTATCCGTATCGGAGGTGAAGCGGTGGCCCTCTTGAATGAGGCTTCTCTTCAGCTCCAGATAGTTCTCCACGATGCCGTTGTGGACCACCACCACGTCACCCGCGCAGTCTGCGTGGGGGGGGGCGTTGTTCTTGGTGGGGGGGCCGTGGGTGGCCCATCGAGTGTGGCCGATGCCGGTAAAGCCGTGGGGGAGTCCTCCCTCCAGCTCCTGGACCAGGGTGCGGAGCTTGCCAGGCGCCTTCCGCACGGCCAGCTCCCCTTCCGGCGTGACCACGGCAATGCCCGCGCTATCGTAGCCGCGGTACTCCAGGCGTGCCAGGCCCTCCAATAGGAGAGGCGCCGCCAGGCGAGTGCCGGTGTATCCAATGATGCCGCACATAGTGGTTCCTCCAGGCCCCAGATACAGGGAACAGACTAGTGTCCCGCCCCTGAAAGACACCTACAAATCGTCATTGCGAGGAGGCGGTAGCCGACGAAGCAATCTGGAGGGGTGGACCCCGCCGCCAGATTGCCACGGCCCTCCTTCGTCAGGCCTCGCAATGACTTTGGCAACGAACTTCGGGAGCACCACACTAGGCGCGAGCGGAGCCTTGAGGCGCCCCTGCACGGTACACCCCTCGGCGCTCTTTGGGCAGGAGCCCGGCCAGCCGGAGCATGATGAGGTCAGTCAGGGATTCCAACTGGGGACGCTCCAGCTTCCCCTCGATAGGAGGCAGCGAGAAGGGGTCTCCAATGGTGACGGTGATCTTCCCCGTGGGGCAGGCCAAGCGAAACAGGCCTCGCAGGTGTTCCGTGCCGGTGATGGCTACGGGAAGGATAGGCGCCTGCGATCGGACGGCCAGGAGGGCCACGCCCGGCAGCCCTCGCATCAGCCCTTCAGGGGAGCGAGTGCCCTCGGGGAACACCACCAGGGTCCCCTCCTCCTTCAGGAGCCGCAGGGACCAACGCAGGGCCGCGACGTCCTGGCCATCTCGGTCCAAGGGGTAGGCGCCGTAGGCGCGGAGAAAGGCGGCCACCACCGGGCCCTTGAACATGCCCCGCTTGGCCATGAAGTGGAGGCGTCGGGGAAGGCTCACGGCCAGAAGAGGCGGGTCGACGTTGCTCAGGTGGTTGGACACCACCAGGAGAGGCCCCTTGGGAGGGATTGCCTCTTTCCCCACCACCTTCCATTGGCTCAAGGCCTTCAGGAGTCCACGGAAGGCCCCGTTGCTGATGGCGTAGGCTAGCGGCATAGCGTCTTGGTGTCCTCCTGCCCTTGCGACAATCGATTAAGAATCGGTCTGTTGGGCCCCGGCGAGCTTCAGGAGAAGCTCAGTGACCTCCCCAACGCTGAGCCCGTCCGTCATCACCACCCTGGCGTCTTCGGCGATGCGAAGGGGCGCCACCTGACGGCCTTTGTCCAGCCCGTCGCGACGCTCCAAGTCTCGTCGAGTCTCCTCCGGATCGGCCTCCTGCCCCCGGCTCCGCCGCTCCAGGTAGCGCCTACGGGCCCGCTCTTCAGGCGAGGCGTCCAAGTAGACCTTGAGGGGGGCGTCCGGCAGGACGTTGGTGCCGATGTCCCGCCCCACCATGACGATCCGTCCCTCTTGGGCCAGGGCGCGCTGCTTGGCCACCAGTGCCTCTCGGACCCCAGCGACCGCCGAGACCTGAGAGACCCGCTCCTCAACCTCGAGGCTGCGGAGCCAGTCCCGCAGGACGGGACGGCCCTCCACCAGGACCACCTCTTCCGCCGCCTCCGTTGGTGTCGTTACCCGGAAATCCAGGGTTCGAGCCAACGCTGCCAGGGCCTCGGTGTTCTCCAGGGAGACCCTCTGCTGGAGGGCCATCCAGGTAACGGCCCGGTACATCAGACCCGTGTCCAGAAACCGATAGCCCAGACGAGCGGCGAGGGCACGGCCCACAGTCGTCTTCCCGGCGGCGCCGGGGCCGTCAATGGCGATGACGGGAAACAGCCCCGGAGGGGAGTCCCTCCCAGGAGTTCCCTGGTGCTTTCCAGCGCCTGCCTTGGCCGTGGGACCGAACACCGCCTCATTATAGCCCTGAGCCCAAAGTGTCACAAGCGGAGCCTCCTGCAGGCTGCGGAAATAGGGGAGTCCAAACGGGCGAAGCCCGCCGTAGGCGGGTCTGCGGGTGTCCCCTAGCCTTGCACAAAGAGTCCCGGAACGGAGGAGTTCAGAGGGGGCGGAGTCCCCGGAGCCTGCCCTGAGCGAAGCCGAAGGGACGGGGGTATGGAGGTGTCCTCCATAGCTAAACCCTCCCCCTTCCTAGAAGGAAGGGGGTCAGGGGGATGCCGAAGGCCGACAGGTCGAGACCCCGCATCCCCGCATCGGGGCTCCGTATGCCAATCGGAGCCCCGCGTCTATCGGGGGTCGTCCGCCTTAGGCGGATTCGGCGACCTGCTAGGCTCACATTGCCCCACAAAGGGGAAAGGCGTATAGTGCTCGCCGATGGGCAGCAAGCAACCTCCTCCAGTCCTGCGGTTGATTCGCCCCTGGCGCCTGTGGGGATTTCTTCTCCTAGCGATGGCCACGGGGGCTTTCACCGCGAGCGCCGTGGCCACCCCCTATTTCCCGTGGGACCTCCAGGTGAGCCGCTCCCTTCAGGCCCTCGCCCTTCCCGGCCTGAAACAGGTGTCCCTCCTTCTTCACTACGCAGGCGAAACCCGGGGTGTGGTAGTTGAGGCGTTGGCCCTCGCCGCAGCCCTCCTCGTTCTGAGGCAGCGCCAGTATGCACTCCTCGCCCTGGCCCTGCTCATCCCCGACGCCATGAACCAGGTCGTTAAGGCCCTCATCGAAAGGCCGCGACCTGATCCGGACCTGGTCCAGGTGCTCGTCCAGTCCGACAGCAGCGCCTTCCCCAGCGGCCACATGGTGCACTTCACGCTCCTCTTCGGCCTGTTGCTGTACCTGGCAGCGCGCAGCTCCCAGCGAGGAGCGACCAGAGGTGCATTGGCTGTGCTTCTGGGAGCCATTCTTCTCGCCATCGGGGCGTCACGCATCTACCTGGGCGCCCATTGGGCCAGCGACGTTCTGGGAGGGTTGCTGTGGGGCCTCCTTTACCTTTGGGTCATGCTGTACGTCCACCAGCGCTTCGCGAGGCCGCCTCTCAAGGCTGCCAGGCCGCAAGGGCCAGTCCAGGGCAAGAACCGTTGACCCAGCAGGTTGCGGAAATAGGGAGTCCAGAGGGGCAAAGCCCCGGAGCCTGCCCTGAGCGGAGCCGAAGGGGTGGGGGTCCCGATGGGGCATCGGGATACAATCCCCACCCCCTTCCTTCCAGGAAGGGGGACAGGGGGATGGTCGAAGGAGTTTTACAGTACCCTGCCAGGAGCCTCCCGTCCCGCGCGCACGAGGCTTGTGGTAGACTAGGCGGCAACGGTCTAGGGGCCCAGGAAAGAGGACATGAACTGGCTGGACATTGCTTTCCTGCTGGCGCTGGTGGTGCTCATCATCCTTGGATGGCAGACGGGTTTTACCTGGGCCTTCGTGTCCGCAGGTGGTTCGCTGGCGGGGGTGTTCGTCGCAGGCAGATACCAGAGAGAGGGCGCGCAGACCCTGAGCGGCGTCATCGCCAACGAAACGGTTGCCGCCTTCATCGCCTTCGCCCTCATCTTCCTGGCAACTGTGCTTGTGGCGATGTTGGCTGGATGGGCGATACGCCGGCTGCTGAAGCTGGTCTTCCTTGGGTGGGTGGACAACCTTGCGGGGTCCCTGTTAGGTCTGGTGGTAGGGCTGGCGCTGGTAACCGTTCTCACCCTAGCGGGCTGTCACCTGCCCCTGGGAGTCCTGACCAGGGCAGTGGACCACTCCGCGGTGGCCCAAAACCTGACCGGGCTGGCCAGGGACATTTTGCCCCAGGAGTTCCACCGGGTGATTAACGCTGGCAATTGCGCCACCGGCGCCTTGGCGCCCCTGTGAGGAGCGCGAAGGGAGCGCCAAGGCGCCGAAGCAACGACGATTGAGGCGCCAGCGAGGCCTCTTGTGGTTATAATTGAGGGGAGGCCATGCTCAACGAAACGGTCCTTGTCCTCAACCAGAACTACGAGCCGCTGAACATCTGCAACGTGCGGCGGGCCCTGGTGCTTGTGGACAAAGGGAAGGCGGAGCTTCTGATGGACGGTCGTGGCAGCGTCCAGACCGTCTCCCATTCCTTCCCCCTTCCCTCGGTCATCAGGCTTGTGTACATGGTGAGGCGGCCCGTGGGCCACCGGCGCCTGGCCCGGCGAGAGGTGTTTGAGCGGGACCACTACACCTGCCAGTACTGCGGCAAGGTCACCCGTGAGCTGACCCTGGACCACATCATCCCCAGGGTGCACAGCGGCCCCCACGCCTGGGAGAACGTGGTGAGCGCTTGCAATGCCTGCAACCACCGCAAGGCCGGACGCACCCCCAAGGAGGCCCACATGCGCCTCATGACACGCCCGCAGCCGCCCAAGCCCAACCCTTACTACCTCTTCACCCGCCGCCGCCTCCAGGAGGAGTGGAAGCAGTTCATCCCCTGGGTGGAGCAGACCACCTGGCCCGTCCCACCCTAAACGTGGGCCCGTCCCCTGTTGCCGGCCTCAGCTAAAGGCGGTGGAGGCCAGGAGCTCCAGCAGCCCCACGGGGAAGAGGGTGGCCCGGCCTGAGGTGAAGTCCGAGAAGGGCACCCACTCGGCCTCGAACATCTCGTCCTCCTCGATGCCCTGGATCACGGTGCGCCGATTAAGGGAGGGGTCGGCAAACTCCCCCACGTACACGATGACCAGCTCGTGGGTGGGGACACCGCTGCGGGTGTAGAGGTTCTCCACCAGGCCCAGGTACTTCAGGTTGGTGAGCTCCGCCTGGATCTCCTCCCGCACCTCTCGGACCACCGCGTCGCGGCTTCGCTCGCCAAAGTTGATCCCGCCCCCCAAGGGCCGGTAGAACTCGCCCTTGTCAGGCGCGTACCCCAGGGCTGCGAGGATGCGGGTCTCGTGGCGAATGACGCAGAGGGCGGTGGCCCGAATGGCCTGCTGTCTCATCACCACCTCCCGTCACCCAGGTTCAGGCTGCATCTGAGGGGGCGAGGCATGCCTCGCCCCTACAAATCAAGACCCGGCCACTACGGCGATGGCCTCGATCTCCACCAGGAACTCGGGCCGGGCCAGGGCAGAGATGACAAGCAGGGTACTCGCGGGCGGGCTCGTGGACAGATACCGGGCGCGGATGTCCCGGTAGCGGGGGACGTCCTCAGATCGGGTGAGGTAGGTGGTCAGCTTGACAATGTGGCCGAGAGAGGAGCCCGCCGCCTCCAAGACGCGCTGGAGGTTGTGGAACGCCTGCTCTGCCTGGGCAGCGAAGTCACCCACGCCCACCAGTTGCCCTTGGGGGTCCAGGGCTATCTGGCCCGCCACGTAGACGGTGTCCCCAACACGCACGGCGTGGGAGTAGCCGGTGGGCTGGTGGACGTTGGGTGGGGTGATGATTTCTCTTGGCATGGGCCTTCTCCTACGCATTGCCCAACATCAGGCAAGACTTCGCCAGTGACGATGGCCCTCCTTCACCTCGTTCGCCCAGAACTCAACCTCTTTCCAGCGATCTGTCGAGGTTAATCTGCCAAGGTCACGTGCACACACCCAAAAACCTTGACCTGGGGTCTTTGCGTCTGCTAGTACCACCAAGGCAGATAACATGGGCCGCTCGTGCCCTGCCTCGTATTTGTTGATCTCATCAAGCAGTGCGCTCATCGTTGATCGATCCGCATCATTAGCCATGTCGAGACCAGCAAGTGGCGCTACTTCCCCATAAGTAATGAGCGTCTCAGCCTTGGCCACCTCCTGTAGTTTCCAGTAGATATCGATGTTCATGCCCCCCCCTACCCCCTCTCCGTGAACCACTGGGCCAGCTCTTGGCGGTTGCGCTCAAGCCACCTGGTGTTCAGGCGAATGCGCTCCAGGGACTGCTGGATGGTCCGGGTGGCGGAGGGCGCCGGATGGGCCTGGAAGAAGGCCTCCACCTCCAGAAACCGGTCCCGGGTGGCAAAGGAACCGGTGATGCCAACCAGGCGCGTGACGGCGAAGCCACCCTTCCCGTAACGGCGGTCGAACTCGTCCCAGTTAGCCTTGACGAACTCCCACGTCAGGTCCCTGCCGTGCCGGTTGCCGGCGACGGAACCCACCACCATGATCGTGTCCTGGCTACGCACCTCTGCGGGGTCCATGGCGCGCCGCAAGGTCTCTTGGAGAAGGTCCTGCTGGGGGAACCGCGCCAGCGCCCCAAGGAAGCGCATCTTCTCCTCCTGGAGGGTGGCCTTACGCTCCAGGTCCCACAGGGTCTCGTAGATGGCCCGGTCGCCAGTCTCGCCCGCCAGCCCGTAGACGATTCCCCGAAGGTCGGGGCGCAGGCTCGCGGGGTCCTTCAGCGAGCGGTCGAAGCGAGCTCTCGCCTCCTCCAGCACCTCCGCATCTCCGTAGACCCCTGCCTGCCCCAGCACGGTGCCGCGCACCAGGACGTCCAGGTGCCCCTCGCCGGGCCTGGCGTCCCACCCCACCCGCCGCACTGCGTCATGGAAAAGCTCCCGACCATACGCGTGGTACTGAGGAAGGTAAGGCTCGTCCCAGAGCAGGCCCTCCATTCCTCGCAGGTTCATGGCCAGGTCGCCCCACACCGTGGCGTCACCCTCGTTCTTATAGGCCTCGGCCAGGGACAGGAAGAGGGTGGCGGGGGAGAACCCCGCCCGCACCAGGGCGTAGGCGTCGTTCTGGAGCCCCAGGCGGTCCGTGGACGATAGCTGGAGGGCCTCGATGAGGGGGCGCAACCTGGCCCACTCTTGAGGGGAATAGTTGACCCGATAAAAGCCCGTCTGCTCGGCGTTCACCTTCACCCACGCCCGGCGCGCGGCGCCTCCTCCTCCGCCTAAGGGGAGGGTAGCCTCCCGGTCCCTCATCAGGAGGGAGATCGGCTGGGGGCTGGCAGGGGTCAGGACGCTAACGGGCACCGGCCAGAGTGTGGCGTCCTCTGCCCCTTCCTCCAACAGGT
>OBEQ011720982.1_pt1 | contig 12453 bp, 19 predicted proteins | sample 1670901 | NCBI WGS metagenome assembly OBEQ01 (sample SAMEA104232315, study PRJEB22302) | groundwater metagenome | biome: forest; feature: aquifer; material: groundwater | place: USA | collected 2011-08-07 | depth 5.4 m | reverse complement strand
TTTTTTGATCTTTCTTCCGGAACATTCATTGCAGAAGAAGCAGGGCAAGATGAGGGGGATACTCAACAGCAATCAGATCAGCCCGCTGAGCAACAACCCGAGAATCTTGCCGATCTTTCTCTGGAGAACCTTACGTTTAACCAAACAAATCAGAAGGTAGAGGTGACATTTAAAAATGAGGGACCACGTACGGTTGGAGGACAAGAAGCAAAAGCTGGCGTCACGTTTAGCTGGATTGACGCTAATGATATAGCTATTAGTGAATTCAGTGTGTGGACCACTAACCTCATTCATTCCAACAGTAGTTTTCTATTTTCAAGAGAACTTACAGCGATTCCGATTCCCGCGTCTGCAGTGAAACTTCGCGCGCGCGCAGTAACAATCGCCACTTTTCTTAGCGATCCAAACCCAACAAACGATACACTTGAGATTCGTCCTTTTCCAGACCTCGTCGTTCAAGACGTCTCTCTTACTCCTGGCGCAATTTCGTACAAAATTAAAAATATTGGTGTTGTTCCTTCACCTAAAACTTTCCGCGTAACGTATCAATGGCTTGACGAGAGTGGAGCAGCGTTAACGGGCCAAGCCGCTTCCTTCGTACTCGGATCATCTCGGCAGCAGGGAGCGATTGCGCCAGAAATAAGTTATCTCTTCATGTACCCCTTCACCCAAGGAAGTCCCACAACAGACGAAGAACGTACCGCAGGCGATCAAGCCGATCGGCCCGGTGCGCAGGCTAAAACATTACGTGTCACTGTTGATTCTCCAAATAGTATCGCTGAATTGGATGAAACAAATAACAGTACTGAGAGTGCCGCTCGTCCCATTGCTGATGTTTCTCTTGATACCCTCTCATTCGATCGTGCATATCAGTCAGCGGTGGTGATACTCAAAAATTCAGGACCAAGCAGTATTGGTGGACAAACGGCAAAAGTTGGTGTGCAATTTACCTGGCTTGCCGGCAACACCATTGTCGGAAATTTTTTCCAGCTCGTGTCGGATGTCATTCCTGCAGGCAGCAGCATCCGTATTGCAAAACCCGTTGGCACAATTCCTCCAACAGCAACAACGCTTCGCGCAAAGGCGATCGCCGGTTCCCAACTTTTTAATGACCTCGACCTATCAAATGATACACGTGAAATCCCGCGTCCTCGCCCCGATCTTGTTATTCAAGATATTTCCCTCGCGGCAGGTGCTATATCGTACAAGATTACTAATAATGGTGACACACCTTCACCTAAAACTTTCCGCATAACCTATCAATGGCTTGATGAGGGTGGAATAGCACTTACTGGTCAAGCGAACTCCTTTGCGTTGGGGTTGACTCGAGGGCAAGGAACGATCGCGCCAGGAACGAGTTATCTCTTTGCCTACCCCTTTCAGGGAAGTGTTCCAACCGGCGAAGAGCATGATGCGGGCAATCGAGCCGATAGCCCCGGCCAGCTTGCTCGAACGTTACGTGTTACGGTTGATTCCTCAAACAGCATTGTTGAATCAGATGAAACAAACAATAGTACGGAGATAGCACGGCATTAGAGTAGTGCGTACGTATTGACATGCCCTACACTCATGCTATACTATCAATCACACTAACTCACTTCTAAGAAGGTGGGTGACGTATTTTTCTTTTAATTTAAAGCTTTTAATAATACAATCACACAAATATGGCAGAGAAATTTGAACGTTCAAAACCGCACGTGAATGTGGGGACTATTGGTCACGTCGACCACGGGAAGACCACCTTGACTGCTTCTATTCTCAAGGTTCTCACCGCTCATGGGCTGAAAGCCTCCCAAAAGAGCGTGGACCAGATTGATGCTGCACCAGAAGAAAAAGCGCGCGGTATCACTATTAACACGGCTCATGTTGAATACGAGAGTGAAGCCCGTCACTATGCGCACGTGGATTGTCCTGGTCACGCTGATTATGTAAAAAATATGATTACGGGTGCAGCACAGATGGATGGTGCCATTCTTGTAGTTAGCGCAACAGACGGCCCCATGCCCCAGACTCGTGAACACATTTTGCTTGCTCGTCAGGTCGGTGTTCCTTACATTGTAGTATTTTTGAATAAAGTGGATGCCATTGCCGATGACTCTAAAGAGCTTATTGATCTTGTGGAAGAAGAAGTGCGAGATCTTTTGAAGAAATATGAATTTCCAGGAGATACGATCCCTGTTATTCGCGGATCTGCTCTTAAAGCGCTTGAGAATCCAACAAGTGAAGAATGGTCAAAACCGATCATGGATCTTATGAAAGCTTTGGATACTTACATTCCTGAGCCGGTACGAGACATAGAAAAACCATTCTTGATGCCCGTGGAAGATGTATTCTCTATCGAAGGTCGTGGCACGGTCGTTACCGGAAGGATTGAACGCGGTATCATCAAAGTAAACGAAGAAATAGAGCTTGTAGGACTACGTGATACTGTCAAAACAGTTGTTACAGGAATTGAGATGTTTAACAAAACTCTCGATGAAGGTCGAGCTGGCGACAACGCCGGACTTTTGCTTCGTGGCACCAAAAAAGACGAAGTGGAACGAGGACAGGTCCTGGCTAAAGCAGGCAGTGTAACTCCTCACACAGAATTTGAAGCTGAAGTCTACATTCTCAGTAAAGAGGAAGGTGGACGTCACAAACCATTCTTCAAAGGATACAAACCTCAGTTTTACATCCGAACCACCGACGTCACTGGTGAAGTACTAGCTTTACCGGCAGGGGCAGAAATGGTTATGCCTGGTGAAACAGTAAGAATCACCGCAAAATTGATTTCACCGATTGCATTAGAAGAAAAACAACGATTTGCAGTTCGAGAAGGTGGGATTACGGTTGGAGCAGGTGTTGTTACTAAGATCCTTAAATAATAGACACGATAACGAATGTCTGCCTCTGCCGTTGCGACACCACCAGTTGCTCAAAAACGTAAAGACGATGATACGGATCGCATGCGAATTCGGATTAAACTCCGAGCATATGACCACAAGATCATTGATCAGTCCGCAGCAGCGATTATTGACGCCGTAAGCAGAAGTGGTGCTACCGTGCATGGGCCGATTCCCTTGCCGACTGAAAAGCATAAATATACGGTATTACGATCGACGTTCGTAAAAAAGGATGCACGAGATCAATTTGAGATGAGAATTCATAAACGATTAATAGACATCATGGACCCAACACCTAAAACTACAGATGTACTGACAAATCTGAATCTCCCGGCAGGTGTTGACCTTGAAGTAAAAATGATATAATAAGAGATAGTAATCCCGCGCCTCGACGTCTAAATAACTCTTCTGTTGAGAAAAGAAGAAAGTGCTTAGAAAAAGGGGAGTGTGGGCAAGGAGTTCTAGAAACCAAAAAATCGGAAACTTTCGGAAAGCGACAAACCCTATTAAGATTGTCTTTTACCATAAGAACCGGATTTTTGTATCCGGTTCTTCCTTTCCCGCCAAAAACATTGATACACCTTTATGAAATTTATCCTCGGACAAAAAATTGAAATGACTCAAACGTTCGCCGCAAACGGCGCCGTATTGCCAGTAACGCGGGTTTTTGTTGGTCCGTGCGTAGTTACTCAGGTAAAAACACAAAAGAAAGACGGATACGAGGCAGTCCAGATAGGGTCAGGAGTCAAAAAAAAGCTTTCAAAGTCTTTACGGCAGCATTTTCAAGGACTTCCTCATGTATCGGAAAAACGAGGTTTTCGCTTCCTCAAAGAAGTGCGGGTTCCTTCTGTGGATGGAGTAGAGCGGGGAATGGAAATTTCTCTTCTTACCTTTTCGATCGGAGATCGCGTGCAAGTCACTGGTACTTCGAAGGGAAAAGGCTTTGCCGGTGTGGTGAAACGTCATGGATTTCATGGGCATCCGACAACACATGGACACAAAGATCAAGAACGTATGCCTGGATCTATTGGAGCTGGTGGCGTACAGCATGTATTTAAAGGAAAACGCATGGGTGGTCGTATGGGATCTGATCGCGTGACAGTAAAAAATCTTGATATTGTAGATGTCCAAGTGGATTCTCGTACTATTGTTGTCAACGGTTCTATTCCTGGCGCCCGCAACGGTTTGATACTCATACAAGCTGATGGTGATCTTGTGTTTGAAAAGCCACTAGTAGCAACATCCGAGGAGACTTTAGAGACACACGAAGTTGTTGCACCAGCACAAGATGTAACGCAAGAACAGAGCGCATCATAGATTATATTCTTATGCCAACCGCTAAAACAAAAATTGAACCAAAAAAAATAACACTCGATGTATATAACTCCCAAGGAGCAGTGGTGAGTAGCCGTGAGCTCGCCGCTACCGTATTTGGTATCACCCCAAAAGAGGAAGTGTTGCATTTGGCAGTCGTTGCTCAAGACGCAAACGCTCGTCGCGTATATGCATCAACCAAAGGAAAAGGAGAAGTGCGTGGAGGTGGAAAAAAACCATGGAAACAAAAAGGAACGGGACGTGCGCGGCATGGATCGATTCGTTCTCCGATCTGGCGTGGCGGCGGTATTGTATTTGGTCCCCGTGCAAACCGTAATTATTCTCTCAAAATCAATAAAAAGGTGAAGAAGAAGGCTCTGTGCATGGTGCTCTCTGCCCGCGCAAGCGAAGGGCGTATTGTCCTGCTTGATACATTGGCTGTTCCAACAGCAAAAACAAAACAAGCGTCTTTGCTTCTTACAAAACTCCCTCTTATCGAATTCGCAAAGGGACGTAAATTCGCAGTCATAACCCCGCCTCATACCCCCGAACTTTCGAGGAGTCTTCGCAACTTGCCTCGCGTTGTTATTATTCCCGCGCTCAGTCTGAACCTCAAAGATCTCATCGCTTCTCCCTCGTTAGTGATTCCTCTTGCAAGTCTTGAGAGCATTGAAAAACAATACGGATCATAATATGGCAATAAATTTTTTAAAGAAATTTGGAAAAAAAGAAGAAAAAGGTGAAAAGCTACCACCCTCTTCATCGCAACAGTCAAAGAGTGCTGTTCCTTCCATGCCCGTATCACACGCCAATGAAGGGAAATTTTTGGTTCAAGCAGAAAGTATTTTGCGTCGATTAGTGATGACTTCAAAGGCAGGTAAGATAGGGGAATATGAAAAATACATTTTTGAAGTCGGTGTGGCAGCAAACAAGATTGATATCAAAAAAGCATTTACCGTATTGTATGGAGTCCCTCCTCTCCATGTTCGCACATCAATACTCAAGCCAAAAGCAGTTCGTTTTGGTCAGAGAAAAGGCACTCGTAAAAAATGGAAAAAAGCTACCATCACAATTCCTGCAAATAAATCTGTGACTATTGTTTAGAATAAGATATGGCTGTACGTATATACAAACCAACAAGCCCCGGCAGACGCAAATCAAGTGTTGCGGATTTTTCAGGTTTGACAAAAAAAGAGCCGGAAAAAACATTGCTTCAGATAAAGAAAAGGACCGGCGGCCGCAATAACCAAGGAAAAATTACCGTACGTCATCGTGGCGGAGGGGTACGACGTTTTTATCGTCTTGTTGATTTTGTGCGAACAAAGTTTGATATGCCTGCTTCGGTCATAGCAATCGAATATGACCCCAACCGTTCCGCTCGCATCGCGTTAATTCAATATACTGATGGTCAGAAGTCTTACATCATTGCTCCGCTCGATTTACAGATTGGAGATACCATTCTTTCTTCTTTAGGAAAAGCAGAGGTCAAAATAGGTAATAGACTTTGTCTTGAGAATATTCCCACAGGCATTACGGTACATGGAATTGAAATGCAACCTGGCAAGGGCGCGCAAATAGTGCGTTCCGCAGGTCAAAGTGCTCAACTGCTCGCATTTGAAGATGGATTTGCGCATATTCGTTTGCCTTCAGGTGAAGTAAGAAAATTTTTGGGAAAATGTATGGCAACTGTCGGGAGCGTAGGGAATCCAGATCATCAGAATATTCGATGGGGCAAAGCCGGTCGTATGCGTTACAAGGGATGGCGTCCTTCTGTCCGCGGAAAGGCAATGAATCCAGTTGATCATCCACACGGTGGAGGTGAAGGCAATCAACCGATTGGCTTGAAAGCTCCAAAAACACCGACAGGTCGTCCTGCCATGGGCAAGATTACCCGTAAACGCAAGAAAATATCAAATAAATTTATCATTAAGAAGAAACGATAATGTCTCGCAGTCTTAAAAAAGGGCCAGCAGTCAATGAGCGACTTTTGCAAAAGGTCAGTAAACTCAAACCCAATGATCGTACGGTGATAAAAACATGGGCTCGCGATGCTGTTATTGTTCCGGAGATGGTTGGCTTTACATTCGGTGTTCACAATGGTAAGCTGCACATTCCTGTAGTGGTGGTAGAAGACATGATCGGCCATAAGCTTGGTGAATTTGCTCTCACGCGTAAATTCGTCCGTCATGGTGGAAAAATGCAAAAAGAGCAGGAACAGGCAGCCGCAGCAGTGGGTAGTAAAGCCATAGCAAGTGCTGCTAGTGCCGCTCCGCCCAAGAAGAAATAATATATACCTATGGATATACGAGCATACAATCGGAATGTACGTCAGTCAGCACGCAAGGTACGCCTTATTGCTGATCTTGTGCGTGGATTGGATTCGCAAAAAGCCCTTGACCAGCTTCGCTCGAATCTTCGCATTGCTCGTATTCCTATTGAGAAAGTCCTCAGATCCGCTCTTGCAAACGCAGAGCACAATTTTTATATCAATAGTGAGGATACATTTATAAAAACAATTACTGTTGATAAAGGAACGCCTCTAAAACGATGGAGAGCTCGCGCATTTGGTCGTGCTGCTCCTATTTTAAAACATTCTTGTCACATTACTCTTATTCTCGGGGAAAAACCGGGTGCTCGTAAAGTTGCCCCAAAACCTATCGGAGAAGAAATAGTACCCCAAGACTCTGGGTTGGTAGTGAGTCAAGATACTCAGCCGCTCGATGGACATGTGGTTCATCCTTCTGCCGCACAGACAGAAGAACATAAAGGTGAAGTGCTCAACCCAAGTCGTCTCGGCCGTCATGAATTTGACCAAAAAAATAATAAAGAAACGAAGAAACGAAAAGGGTTTTTGAAAAAGGTTTTCAACCGTAAATCCGGATAATGGTAATATGGGACAAAAAGTAAATCCAAAATTATTTCGTACTGGTATCATCTTTTCGTGGGACTCAAAATGGTTTGCTCGCGATGCTCAATATGTGAACTGGCTTCGTGAGGATTATGAGATTAAGAAATTCCTTCTCAAAGAACTCGCTTCCGCAAGCGTTGCAAAAATAGAGATCGAACGGACGAGTAATGTTATCTCCATTTTGGTTCATACGGCAAAGCCTGGCGTAGTCATTGGTCGTCAAGGCGCTGGCGTAGAAGAATTGAAAAAGAAGATCCAGCAGAAATTTTTTGGTTCCAGGAAGATTACCATTAAAATTAACATTATCGAAGTTGATTCACCCGCTTTGAATGCTCAATTGGTGCTTCGTGGGATGATTGAGGATATAGAAAAACGTATGCCGTATCGCAGAGTTCTTAGAACGGCAGTTGATCGTGTTCAAAAAGCAGGCGCTACGGGAGTAAAGGTTTTGATCGGCGGACGTTTGAACGGAGCAGAAATTGCAAATCGGGAAAAACTCGTTTGGGGGAAAGTTCCTCTTCATACATTGCGCGCAAATATTGATTATTCTGCGGGAACCGCGCGTACGGCAGCAGGAGCTATCGGTATCAAAGTGTGGATTTACAAGGGCGAGGTTTTTAATGAAAAGAAATAAGATATGATGTTTCCAAAAAAAGTAAAACATCGAAAATGGCATAGAGGTCGGGGTCGCAATAAAGGCTCCAATGCAACAGCAGGCACTTACGTAAGCTTCGGCGATTACGGCATTAAGGCATTGGAAGAGCGATGGGTGACAGCGCGACAGATTGAAGCAGCGCGCCGCGCCGTAGCTCGTGCCGTGAAACGTGGGGGTAAAATTTGGATTCGTGTTTTTCCGGATCGTCCAGTAACTTTTCATGGAAATGAAAATCCAATGGGTGGCGGAAAAGGCGCCGTAGACCACTATGTTGCACGAGTGCTTCCGGGTATGGTGTTATTTGAAATGAGTGGCGTTGATGAAAAGAATGCACAGCAAGCCCTTCGTCTGGCAGGATTTAAATTACCAGTGAAGACTCGCTTTGTACGCAAAGAAGAGTAGAACACATATGAAATTCAAAGAATTGCAAGATAAAACAAGTCAAGAATTGGAAACCCTCCTTTCTCTCACTCGCAAAGAATTAGTAGGGTTGCGCATGAACGTAGCGGCGGGTCAATTGAAAGATGTTCGTGAGATTCGAGAAAAAAGAACGTTAGTCGCTCGCATCCTTACTCTTCGCATGGGAGTAGAGAAATAATTTACATTACTATGGAAACGAAGCAAAAAACACGTCGAAAATTGCAAGGGATTATTGTAAGCGACAAGATGAATAAAAGGCGTACGGTAGAAGTGCGTGGACCAAAGGGGGACCCAAGATACAAAAAACGTTTTACTGTCTCACGTAACTATTTGGTTCATGATGAGAAGAATGAATATCATACAGGAGATGCAGTACGATTTGAAGAAACACGACCCCTCAGTCGCCATAAACGATGGAGAATCGTTGAGAAAATATAGCCCACATATATGATTCAGCATCGATCAATACTTAGCTCAGCAGATAATACAGGCGCTCGAAAGATCCAGTGCATTCGTGTGTTGGGTGGATACAAGAAACGGTATGCGCGGTTGGGCGATATTGTCACCGTTGCCATCAAATCAGCAGAACCGCACAGTACTGTAAAAAAAGGTGAGGTTGCACATGGTGTGCTTGTACGAACAAGAAAAGAAACACGACGGGCGGATGGCACATATATTCGCTTTGACGAAAACGCTATCGTATTGGTTGATAAAAAAACGAAAGAACCTCGAGGAACTCGTATCTTTGGTCCTGTGGCACGTGAGTTGCGTGCAAAAGGGTTTACAAAAATTATTTCACTTGCTCCAGAAGTTTTATAAAAAAATATGAAAATCAAAAAAGGTGATACTGTAAAAATTATAACCGGCAAAGACAAAGGTAAGACAGGTACCGTATTACGAGCCTATCCTGAAGAGAGCCGTATTGTCATTGAAGGATTAAATTTGATAGTAAAACATGTGAAGGCGCGTAAACAGGGAGAGAAGGGTCAAAAACTTTATATTCCCGCACGACTTGGTATTTCAAAAGTCATGCTGGTATGTAAGGGTTGTGGCAAGGCGACACGCGTGGGGTATAGTATTGTCGATCAAAACGGAAAAAAAACAAAAACACGTATTTGTAAAAATTGTAAGCAAACAGTATAAATTCTTATGTCCCATCTTTATACAAAATATCAAAAAGAAATAGCACCCCTCTTGCAGAAGGAATTTGGGTTGAAGAATAAGCTTCAGGTTCCCCGCATTGTTCGAGTAACAGTAAATGTCGGAGTGGGAAAGTCTCTTAAGGATGCCGAATTTATCTCTGTTGTGGAAAATACCCTCACTCGAATTACTGGCCAAAAACCTATTCGCAATCTTGCAAAAAAATCAATCGCGAGTTTTAAAATTCGTGCGGGCCAAGTGGTGGGAGTATCGGTAACATTGCGAAAAAAACGGATGTATGATTTTCTAGATAAGCTTCTTGCCTTTGCATTGCCTCGCGTACGTGATTTTCGCGGTCTTGATGAAAAAAATGTGGATGCGCAAGGCAATATTACAATCGGTTTTCGAGAAAATCTTACTTTTCCTGAGATTCGTCCTGACGAAATCGAGCGTGTGCATGGACTTGAAGTATCCATTACGACGACGGCACGTTCTCGCGAGAAAGGCCTTCGCTTACTGAAACTTATTGGTCTTCCCCTTAAGGATGCAACCGCAAAGAAATAACCTTTATGGCAACAACTGCACAAATAATTAAATCAGAACGGTCGATTCGCAATCCAAAATTCGTTACACGAGTTGTGCGACGATGTTGGCGTTGCGGCAGGCATCATGGCTTCATGCGAAAATTCCAGCTTTGTCGTATTTGTTTTCGAGAGATGGCTAGCCTTGGCGCAATTCCCGGTATTACAAAAAGTAGTTGGTAATTTCATTATCATATGACAGATCAAATAGCAGACCTTCTTTCTCGAATTCGTAACGCACTCAAGGTGCGAAAAACTCATGTTATTCTTCCGTATTCTCGCGTGAAGAGCGCTATTCTCATGGTGCTCAAACAAGAGGGTTACATTCTGGATGCTGAAATGCTGCAAGAAGCAGGTTTTTCTCACCTGAAAGTTTCTCTCAAATACGTCGGTGCAAAACTTCCCGCGATTCAGACACTGAAACGTATCAGTAAGCCTGGTTGCCGTGTCTACGCAAAATCAAAAGAACTTCCGGTAGTATTGAACGATCTCGGTATTGCTATTGTTTCTACATCTCACGGTATTATGACAAATCGTGAAGCCCGCAAGCGGGGTTTAGGGGGTGAAGTCCTTTGTGAAATCAGTTAATATTTGATAGATATGTCCAGAATAGGAAAACAACCAATCGCTATACCAGCCCAAGTTGATGTTACTATCGATAACTCTCTTGTGGTCGTGAAGGGGCCAAAGGGAACGCTGCAACGAGTACTTCACGAGGCAGTGATTCTTACAAAAGATGGAGCAGCGCTTCATGTCACTGTAAGGGATCCTGAGAATAATTCTCATCGAGCTCTTTGGGGACTTTTTGGGCGTTTGATTTTGAACATGGTGAGCGGAGTTACAAAAGGTTTTGAAAAAAAGCTTGAACTCAATGGCGTGGGATTTCGCGCAGCCCTCTCAGGCCACGCGCTTACATTGAATGTTGGATTTTCTCACGTGGTAGAATTTCCATTGCCTGAAGGGATTGAAGCGAAAGTAGAGAAGAATATTATTACACTCACAGGAATTGATAAAGAACTGGTAGGGCAAACAGCAGCAAGTATCCGAAAGATTCGCAAACCGGAGCCCTATAAAGGAAAGGGCATCCGTTATGTTGGCGAGGTGGTTCGCAAGAAAGCTGGAAAAGCCGCCAAGGCGGGTGCTAAATAATCGGCAATGATTTTTTTATGAAACGCAGTACACAATTTCGAAAACAGATGAGAAAACGCAGAATCCGCGCGAAAGTTGCAGGTACTTCTTCTATTCCTCGGCTCTCAGTATTTCGTGGCAACAAACACCTTTTTTTGCAGATTATTGATGATACGGTTGGTAAAACACTTGTCTTTGCAAGTGAGTATGAGCTTGCAGAACAAGGCGTGAAGGGAACAAAAACAGAGCGTGCGCTTGCCCTTGGAAAAATAATTGGCCAAAAGGCTCGTGCGCAAGGGTTGGAACAGATAGTCTTTGATAGGGGAGGAAATGCATATCATGGGCGTGTGCAAGCAGTAGCTCAAGGAGCACGCGAAGCAGGTTTAGTATTTTAAGTATTCGACTATATGGCAGAAAAAGAAAAAAGATCAAGAAAAGAAAGGGGTTCCAAGGGTCCCGTCGAGCGTGAATTCGAACAACGGATTATTGATATTTCTCGTGTTGCTCGTGTCATGGCCGGCGGAAAGCGTATGCGCTTTCGTGCGTGTGTTGTAATCGGGGACACTTCCGGGATGGTAGGCTATGGTGTCGGAAAGGGTGCGGATGTGACGCTTGCCGTAACAAAAGCAGTCAACAAAGCAAAACGGGATTCACTTCGGCTCACCAAGCGTGATGACGGAACAATTGCTCATGAAGTGCGAACAAAATATAAAGCGGCGCGACTACTCCTCAAGCCTGCCCCAAAGGGAACTGGAATTGTGGCCGGCGGCGCGGTACGTTCAGCATTGGAAATTTCTGGAATCGGCAATGTCGTTGCAAAAATATACGGGTCAAAAAATAAGATTAATAATATTAAGGCCTTGTTTTCTGCTTTTGAACATCTCATTTCTTCTTCTCAACGCTATCCACATGCATCTGTAAAAAAACAAGAAGAGCAAAAAGCGCCCCTCGTACCAGAAGCACCCGAAAACAAAAAATAACATTATTGCAATGGAAATAACACTTCATACATTACGTTCTACCGCGGGCTCTCGTAAACCGAGAAAGCGCATCGGTCGCGGCCTTGGTTCAGGTCATGGGGCATATTCAACTCGTGGAGTGAAAGGGCAACGTGCGCGTAGTGGTGGAAGTCATGGCTTGCTTCGCAAGGGTTTACAGCCTATCTTACGCCAGATCCCAAAACTTCGTGGATTTAGAAGTATTCATCCAAAACCGTTTGTTTTGAATTTGAACATACTTGAAAAACTTTTCTCTGATGGCGAAGTGGTCAATATCAAAACTCTCAGTGAGCGAAAAATTATCAGGATAGGGAAAGGAGCAAAACCCTTGGTGAAAATTCTTGGAACGGGAAATCTTACCAAGAAGCTTACGGTTGAAGGTTGTGAACTTTCCCAAACAGCGTTAAGCGGTATTAAGAAGGTTGGA
>OBEQ011106321.1_pt1 | contig 12453 bp, 10 predicted proteins | sample 1670901 | NCBI WGS metagenome assembly OBEQ01 (sample SAMEA104232315, study PRJEB22302) | groundwater metagenome | biome: forest; feature: aquifer; material: groundwater | place: USA | collected 2011-08-07 | depth 5.4 m | reverse complement strand
TTCTCGCTCCAAAGCTCTGTTGAACCACCAATATTTACCCAGTAATTAACAGCCGCAACTTGATCTAATTTAGCAACTTCATTCAAAGAACCATATATCCATTGGGCTTGGGCTTTTTCTGTCAATGCACCGTTAATATCAGGAATTGGAGCACCAAATTCAGCCAGAACTATTTTACCTCCGCTTTCATCAGCTATTTGTTTTATGTCTGAAATTAAGCGTTCTTTTGTTTTTACATAGTGATCAATGGCTACTATTCCATCAAGCGAAGTGGTGGTTTTTTTATCCATTACTAAACGAGCCACATCTCCATTCATTGAATTGTAATTTGATATAACCTGTTTTCCAATTTTATCAAATGCCTTTTTAGTAATAGAATATTCATCAATTAAAAACTTCCGATATTCTTTCAAATCGTTGTTATGCCTAGGATCGCCCGGTCCACCATTTTCACATTCTGGGCATGCCGTGAAAATATCACCATCTTCAAATAGATTTTTATTTTTCAATATAAATTCTTGTCTTTTTGTGATGTGATCAGCGCGAGTTATCTTCGGATAATTAAACCATCCTTCCCAGCCTGACCAATTACCACGAAACCATACTTTTAAATGATACCTACGAGCCGCGGCCACCCACCTTTTAAGAAACGGTAAAAATTCGCTGTCATAAGGCGTAGCGATAGCAATATGAGTTGCTCCGGTATTGGCAATATCTTTTACCTGACGATCAATGACGATATCAAAGGACTTGTCGTTTAACTTTTCCCGAGCAATATCTCGAGAATATTTCATGGTGTCGATCGACTGCACATCCCAAAATCGTACATCCGAAATAGCAAAAGCAGTGGGCGATTTGACGCCCACTAGTATAGTAAATATGGTAGTTATTATTAGAAATTTCTTCATAAATATTACTTCTGTACTCCAAAAATAGGCTCTGTGATTAAATCTGGCAAATACTCATCCTTCAATTGATAAATATCGGCAAATGGGAATGATCGTACCTTATCGTATCTCTCAAATCCAGGGGTCTTTGAAACCGCGGCCCAGGTTGAGTCAGAATCAGAATAAGTACGCATAACTATCCAACGAGCCCATTTATCTGGCAATACAGTAGCTTCTGCCCAATAAGCACCGGTACCTTCATGGATGAATTTCTTCATGGGTAATCCTGAAGAGAAAATGATTGCATCGTGAGAAGCGGCAGAGATAAGGACAAAACCTGGTACATTTTTTGCGTTTTGCGCCAACCAACTAGAGGCCTCGGTAACATTCTTTTGGCTTGAGCCGACACGAGCATCGTCAATAGTTGCTGCATCGCCGCTAGTAAACTGGAAAAACGTAACAAATAAAAACAATCCAATAAGTACTGGCCTGAACAATTTAGCTCGATGAATAAGATAGCCAATAAATATAGCCAGCGATGGCATCATCATAATTCCATAACGTATATTAAACCAGCTAGTACCCGATAAGCCTTGGATAAAAAGCACGGAATGGCCAAGATATAGAGCTACAACATTAAAGAAAAGTGGTGCTATAAGAGCTACTGCTGCTATTTTACCAGCAGGTTCCATTTGTTTGTTAAACCAAATAACCAAAGCCCCAGCTAAACCTAAAAATACAGTGAAGGCACCTGAATTATAGGCTAAAGCATAGAGATAAAACTTCCAGGATAAAAACCAATTATGTTTTGTGAGTAAATCTCCTGCCAATGCAAGGTCTTTCTGTTGAGCATAAGCCGAGTAAGGACCAAATGCAAAATAAAATGGATCTTTGAAAATTAGCAAGTTCCATAAAAGCCACAATATAATACCTAGTCCACCAAGCGTACAAAACATAATTATCGTTCCCTCGGCTTGACGATAGCCTTTTTTATACCAAACCCATAGAAGTATCAATCCGGTTGCAAAAGCAAATAAGAACCAGCCATCATAACGTACCAATGTCGAAAGCATGATATAAAACCCGCATTTAACTAGGTTAAGAATATTTTCTTTCTGGAACCATAAAAGTAAGTAATAAGCACCAGCGGTCATGGTCGCCAATAAAAGTAGTTCGGTCATAGCTGTTGATTGCAGATAGAGTACATTGATATTCGCAACAAACACGATAATTCCTATGAAACGACTCAATAGATTTGCTCCGAGACGTTCAAGAAATTTAAATACTAGTCTCCCTGTAGCTACAAAAGAAATCATTGAGATAATCGCACCAGCAAGACCAGAATGCCACATAAAGTCATTCCAAATAGTTAAGGCCATAAGAAGGTGGGGCAAGGGCAACCAAACTGAACCAAGTTGAGCAAGACCAGGCTTAAGCCCCTCAACAACGCGGCGACCAATATCCAAATGCGATCGGGCATCGTTATAGGCAAGACCTAAACCATTCTGATAATAATTTATGAATGATAAAATAGAGACGACGATAAGCCCAGCAGTTATAAGAGTTAGGGCGTATCGTTCAAAGAAAAATCTTACCTCTTTGAGTGTGTGGGTATTAAAAGAAAATTCTATTTCATTTCGTGATATTTTCATGCAATTAAATCTTTTTTTATTGCTCTTCGTTTTTAGATTTTCTATCGAAAATGGAAAACCAGCCCAAAAGTAAAGCAAATGAGCCACTGATCATTCCAACAATAATTTTATGGAATTGAGGCACTGTTAGATAATTCTTTAAGTAGGCCTGAAAAGAATAAGATTTTGAGATATTGTTATTTAGCAAATCCAGATTTCGTTCATATGTGTATTTTTCTACAAGACCAGTTTGCTTCTCAAGACCAAGAATTTCTATTTGGGGTGGGTTTGAACTTGAGGTTATAGCTCCAAGAGTATTAACCCAAACTGAATAGGCAAAAACAATCATAAAGAGGGCTGTAAATAAATATTTACGCCGCCATTTAGTCAAGGCTAAACCCACACCAATACCAAGTATGGCATATGATGGAATCAGATAACGAGAACCAAACGCCCAACCACCCCAAGGATCTCCCCACATTGAGTAAAGCAAAATATTGGCGCCAAGAATTGCCAGTAAAAGATTAGCTACTCCTCGATTACTAGAATATAAAAACCAAAATCCAATCAAACCAAATAATATTGCCGGTCCGTACCATATTATTCCCCTATCAGGACTGAAAAAGTGAATATAAAAATCATCTAGAAGATGCCGGGTATTAAATAGCCCAACTGCAGTTTTATCGTGAGGCACAACTTTACCATCTTTAAATTCAATGGGCTGATCTTGATTAAAAGGCATACCTTGAGAATCGATTGTTTTTACTGAAACTAAAGTACCGCTCAACTGAAAAGGATTTTCATTAGCTACTTTATTATACCAAAGGAATAGTCCAATCGGAATAATCATTACGAGTAATGTAGCTATTCCAATAGAATTAACCCGGGAAATGATCTTGCCGTTTTCCTTATTAACCCTAAAGCTAAAAATCCTCGTTAGTGCGTAGACACCGATTGGAAACATAAAAAATACATTCGGATTGTCTAATGCTATTGAGAGACCGCACATAAACCAGACGTACGGCAAAGGTTTTAATCCATTCCATTTCATAAGAGCAGCAATACTGGAAAGAATAAGGAAAACAGTCACATGATGTTGATATAGCGTTACGGCATAGGTAAAAGCCGGAGTAGCAAAAAGAAACACCATTGCTCCTACGGTTGCGGCGATTGGGTGAGCACCCAATCGAATTGCAATCCAACGAATTAGAAGAGCGTTGATCAAAGCAAAAAGTGCAACGACAGCAAAAGTACCTACTTGAGCAAGATTAAAATATCTTCCAAGAATGTATCCGGGGATTAAAATATATGAGAGTGCGGGAGCAAACAAAGAAACGAAATGACCACTTGGTGAAATACCGAGGTCGGGCGTAACAAAACGCGCAATGTCAGTTGAAAATATAACAGAGTGATCTTCTACCAGTGAGTAGAGTAAGGCGTATCGTCCCCTGTCTGGTGACAACTCAAGCGGACCAGCTTCTTTCCAGGTTGGAGTATTAAGCTCTTTAGCTGTTGGATTGCCTTGCAACCCACGTAAAGTCAGGCCAAGGACAATGGTACAAAATAGAATAAATAATAGGGTAAAGATGATGCTTTTTTTCATGGATAATATCTAAAAATGCTGATTTAAGCCAGTCAGTGTAAGAAAAATAGGCCGTGCTTAATTATACCATTAAATAATAATATTAGCAATGGTGTTATCAACACCCGTAGTGTATAGTAGCGATGGTAAAATTACTATGAAAAAAACTTACATTTTTTTAGCATTATTTCTAGTGTTCGGGCTACTGGGTTCTGGCGTACAAACAGGATTTATTAATCTGACTTCGGCTACACCAATTTCAATCAACCAACCTCCCATAGCAATTGCCACGAGCAATATAACAGGCGGGGATACAATTCCTCTTGTGGTAGAATTTCGTGGATATGATAGTTACGACCCTGATAATGATCCCCTGACCTACCATTGGGATCTAGGCGATGGTAACTTTGTTAACAACGCAAATGCCAATCATACATATTTTAAGGCAGGGGTCTTCACGGCTCAATTTAGCGTCAGTGATGGCTATTCCGTAGTCATGGCTAAACCGATTGTTATTCAGGTAGGCGTTACACCTTCTCCAACTCCAAGTCTCACTCCTTCAATTACTCCATCGCCGTCGACAACTCCTACTCCAACTCCTTCTTTAACACCAACTCCAATGCCTGCTCCTTCACCTACTCCATCGCCTACCGTCTTGGGATCTCCGATTCCAATGTCCTCAACAACATGGCCCATTAGAAGTGTTTCCTCAATGAAAATAACTAAAGATATGGTTTGTGGTCAGCCATCTCAATCATTTATTGATTCTTGGATTACAAAAGCGATAGAGCTCGGGGTTAATTATATTTCCATCGAGACTCCTTACGACAACCCCACCTGCGGAAATAGTGTAGCTTATACAAAATTATGGGCAGACGCTATTCATTCAAGAGGCCTAAACGTCTGGCATCGACATATGCCCCTGGCTTTTGAAGGAATATATAACACCGCCAAGATCACTTCTGTAAATTATTTATCGCTTATCTCGGATTATATAAAAGCGAATCCTACCATATTTAAAAACGGAGATATCTTTACACCAATACCAGAACCTCAAAATGGAGGAATCCGCGGGATTACATACTGCCCGCAGGGTATCTGCATATTCTCCGACGTCACAACATTCAATACTTGGCTTCGGGATGTCATTTCTATCTCTAATACGGCGTATAACAATATCGGCTTGGGTGGAAAAATTAAAATTGGGTACTATGGTCTTGATGGCTTTGTTGTATGGGGTGACAATAATCCCGACTGGCACGGTATTCTTGAAGACTCAACAGTCCAAGCCATGGGCAATATAACAATAGACCACTATCCGGAACTTGTCGGTGACACTATGGCTAATGACTTAAATGAGATTCAAGCCAAGTATCCAAATATCCCAATTGTTATCGGTGAATGGGGCACAGTAACAAGTACCGCCGATCCAGTTGCTCAAGTAAACAACAGTATGCAAGCGGCTTTAAGGCCCAATGTAGTCGGCTTCAACTATTGGCATATGGGCATGGGCGGCAATGAAGCTCTTGTAAATTTTGACTTCTCAAATAGACCACAGTTCGACGCAGTAAAATCATTTTTTACGAGGTAGGCATTTGGGTTGATTTGTCATTATTCTTATTAATCGCCAGCTTAGTCGTTTCTGAAATTTTCCATTTTGATTGATATGCCATTTTTGGTTTAAAAAGCCCGATATATACATTCAAGAAAAATCCCAAAACCGATATTGGATGAAATGGTATGAATAATAATGAGGATTTAATCCATACTTTCAGTGGGATATAATATTCTCGTTTGGCAAAACCATTTGGAAAATATTTCATCATTTTTTCTTTACCTCCTGTGAATCTCTGGCTCTGCTTTATGTAATCTTCTAAATTAGCTGGCACCCTGAATAAAATCTGGGAATTACGGGCATAATAAAATTTAAAACCGAGTTTTATGCACATGAAATAGGAAAAAGCATCTTCTGGTAAATCAGATTCCCAGTGCATTTGGCTGTATAGTTGACGTGAGAATGCACGCGCCAAACCAGTACACATATGGGAATTATTTCCACTATTTATCTGACGATACATATGTTTTTTTAATTCATGCGCTTGGCCTAGAACGTTCTCGATAAACATTTGTGGAGAAACAGCTATAGTGTCAGCCGAGACTAAGCCTATCTTGGGATCTTTCAATAATGGCGCGACTATTTCTTCAATAAAGTTATCATATGCTGGCATAGCATCCCCATTCAACATCACCAAAATATCACCGTGGGTATTTTTTATAATTTCATTCTGGCGGATACTGGCTCCTTTACGATCTGGGTTGTCAAAAACAGTAACCCGCGGATCTAGAATTGAACGTGCTAAGGTAACCGTCTGATCGTTACTGCCATCAGACACAACAATAATTTCTTTAAGTTCAACGCTTACTAATTTTTGTAACAATAAAGCTTCGAGCAACGACTTGATATTAGCTTCTTCATTATAGGCCGGGATACCAACTGTGATTGTGGGTTTTAATGTCATATTATTTAATATTGACTGTATTTTTAAAGCGAATTAACATAGGTTAGATAATCATATCTTTTTTTCAAAAAAATATCCGGCGATGTAACAACTTCATTTATTGCATCGTAAGTTGAGATCGCTATATACAAACGATATCGCTCAATATTTGCTTTTATTTCTCGCATGATCTTAGATTTATTAATGTTTTTTGCAGACCCATCGCATTCCCAACAGCCAATTGCAATTTTAGAAACTTCGGTCATGGAATTAGTAAACGCGGCAAGCTCAAAATCAATAAGATATAGCCTTCCATCTTTGTCAAGTAGTATGTTTTTATGATTAAGGTCTCTGTGAGTAATCGAGTATTCTTTACTACGCACCAAAAACCGAGTATTGATAATAAATCTCAAGCCAGCTTTAAAAATTTGGACGATGCGGCTGGGAGATCGGAATATTGCCAGCATAAAAATCAGAGGCATTGTAATTATGAAATACCCCCTCGTTCTTTTGGCAATTTTTCCCTTGTTGCTACTAGATATCTTACCACTTAAATATCTCATAAATTTCATGGCCTCTTCCAGTGCTTTCATCCTAATTTTAGGTTCCATATTTTTAAGACTATGGCCACCGACCATTTCCGTAAAAAGAATAATTCTTTTATTGTCCTCGATTACGCCTATAAATTTAGGTACATTAACGCGGGGAAATTTAGTCTTAAGTTGTTTTTTATTTTTTTCGTAAGCATTGCTTATAATCCTGCATGCCTCAATTTCATTACGAAACCAGTAATTCTCTAGGCTTAAAACCTCATTATTGACCTGTTTTGCAATATAATATTTCCCCCATCTATCTTGATAAATGGCTAGTGGCTGACGGTCAGTCTTAAGGTCTGATAAAATATTTTTTACAAATTTGAGACCAGCGATATTTATAGGAAATGATAGTTTTTCAGTTAATTTGACCAGTATTATATAATTCAAATAAACCCTAAGAGTCTCGAAGAAATTAAGACTTCGGCAAGTTTTAGAAAGTGGGTAATTTTTCATTTTATTTATATGACATTTTTTGTTGTTTTATCAACGTCCCACATAGGAGTCATTATTTTTTTTCTTTTTTTCTTGAAAATTCTTGTGTATGTGTAAATCAAAACATAGCCGATCATTGAAATGGGGTGTCTTATTAATTCTTTTATTGAGCTGGCGACAAGAAAATAAAGGGGAATTTTGTAATATTCTTTAATATCTCCGAATATTGCCGACAACTCTTCTTCCGAGTGCTGATATCTGCTTGATGGCCCGATTTGATCTTTGATATGTTGGGGACATCTTATATACACAATTATATCGTCTGGACGTATAAATTTTCCTCCAAGTCTATGATTCTCCAGATATTGAAACATATCGCCAGTAACAACTCCTTCAATAAAGTTAAATTTTTTGACATGTTCAGTTCTGAAAGCCAAACATCTTCCACTTACTGCGAGATGGTTCTGCTTGTCTTTCCAAAGAGTTGAGATCTCATCAATAGCTCTAACCATTGAGGCAAGACATGACTCAACAAACGTTTTAGGAGGAAGCGGCAAAATTCTTGCACCAAGCATTGTGGCGTCTGGATTATTCTCAAAAGCTTTGACAATGTTAGATATTGTTTCCGGGTTAAAGGTAATATCGTCTTGAGTTATCACCAGTGTGTCAGAATCGGTCATATCAACAATCTGCTTTATTTTCTTTAACTGACTTCCCTCTTGATTGTTCCAATGCAATTCTACGTTTAAATTCTTAAGTTCATTTTTTATATCTTCTGTAAGAGGCGTTCGGTCGGCAATAATAATAAACCTAAAAGATGGATCTACATTTTGAGAACTTCTAATGCTTTTTACTGTTTCAACTAGTGACCGCTCGCCATAGCAAGTAGGTATTCCAATAGTGACAGATAAATTTTTTCTTTGTATCTCCATAATTATTAATTTATTAGCTCTAGCTGGTTAAAAAATAAATCGGATTATCGATCCATCCCCACGTTCTAGTAAAAATTACATTCATAAGTTTGAGTCCATATTCTTCAAATAACTCACGCCATTGGGCATCGGTTTTATTGTGGTGGGGATGGCCAAAAAATTCTTTATTAATGATAGAGTCCATGTATTTAACATAATATTTCTGTAGCCGGCTTTTGTATGTATCTTCAAGAACTACCAACTTTTTAGCCACTCTTGCTGCTTCCCTTAATACTGCCTTTTCGTTTTTCGCGTGATGAAGTACGGCTATAAGTAGGCAAGCATCAAAACTTTTATTGGGAAAAGGCAGGTGTTCTCCATCATAAATTATAGGTTGAATATCGGGATAATAACTTTTATTAACAACGTCCGCGGTGGTTATCTCAAAACCACGATCTTTGAGTTTTCTTGCCAATAAACCTTGCCCAGTGCCCAAGTCTAAAATTTTTGCTTTAGGTTCTATGAACGTACAGATGGCCTGGATCCGTCTCTCAAGTACGTCTCTAAAAAATATTTCGCCTAATTTTTTTCTAAGATTTATAAGTTTCATAGTGATTAATTTGAACTTCTAAAAACCTCGGATTGTTCTTTCCATAATTTATCGGAAAGACGATTATTCGGAATGATTACGTCGTCAAAGGCAATAGCCGCATCCATCGGTAAGTCTCTTTTCAAAACACAGCCCTCTGACAATCCCATAGGCAAAAGGTTTTCTTTTCTGGCTGTTTCGTGGTTTTCCATGGTTCCATAGCAAGTGAATCCGCCAATTCCATCAAGTATTTCTCCTGTCTTTAGATCGCGCTTGGCAATAGTTATAACTTCGGTAACGAGACCACCTATGGGCTTCAAACAGGCATCACCAAATAAAACCGCACGCGCAATACTTAAAGGAGCTTCAATTGGGCTTAGGTGATAAGGGGTATAAAATACATATAGTGGACCATCGCCCATTTTATAGATTTTCATATAACGTTTCTTTAATTCGTCATCGGTATAGCCCAATATAAATACGCCAAAGCTTGGTTCGGCTCCGAGAATATAATCAACCAAACCACCCTTCATTAACTCATCGAGAGAAAACAGTTCCTTTGCGTCGTTTACACTAGTTGCTTTTGGTCCGTACATTCCCCTTTTACCGACTTTGAATCCAGTAGCGTTGGCCACGGTAGCCATTTCCATTGATATCTTGGTGCCGTCGGCAAATGATGTAATCATTTTTGGGCGCTGAAAGTTTTTTTCAGCAAAACCTTTCTGGGTTTCTGGAGTTCTTCTTGCATCAAGAAGAGATTTAATATTTCCGGCCATAACAGGTTTAAAACCCAGGAACTTAACATACCGATAAAGGTTCATGAGAACGCCGGGCTGGTCACCATCTGCTTGAGTGTAAATAATACCGGCTTTTTTTGCATATTCATTTAGTATGGGTCCGAGTGTAGAGTCAAGTTCAGCATTTAATAAGACAATGTGTTTCTTATTTTTAATAGCACCCATCGCAACATTAGCTCCAAATTCAACCTCTCCTGTAGCTTCAACAATTACATCAATATCAGGTGATTCACAAAGAAGATAAGGATTGTCGGTGAGGATATATTTATTTTCGCCAATTAACCTAGCTAGTTCCTTGGCATCTGAAGCGGTATGAACTTCGTTTTGTGCAATGCCGACATCGGTATAAGCCTGATAGCCATAGGATGCTGTGCGATTTGAAATAGCAACCAACCTCATACCTTTTATATGTCTAAGGAGCTGCATTGCCAAACCTCTCCCAGCAAAACCAGCTCCAACTAAACCAACCCTGATTGGTTTATTATTTTTTTCTAATTCTTTTAATTTTTCGTCTATGATAATCATATTTTTAGTTTACTATTTATTTTAATGATTCATTTTTAAAATTCGGCCATGACTTATCCTTATCCGATACGTGTTCAATTGGGATCGGCCAAGATATATTAAACAGCGGATCGTTATACCTAATACCCATCTCACATTCTGGTGTGAATGGCTTGCTGTAAAGATTCATAAACTCGGTATCGTTCTCAAGTATTAAAATTCCATGGGCTATATTCTCTGGAATATACAAAGATTTAAAATCTGAAGCTTTAATTTCAAATCCTAGCCATTTTAGATAGGTAGGTGAATCAGGTCTTAAATCAATAACTACTTCATAAATGGCACCCTTAAGAACTCTCGTTAATTGTGTCATTTCAGTTGGTGCTATCTGATAGTGAAGCCCTCGTATAGTTCCTTTATTATTGGTATGAGAAATATATCCCTGGTTGATATTGTGAGGTATATTTAAGTCTTCAAATTCTTTAGCTCCAAAAATACGAGTTAAAAATCCCCTCTCGTCTTCACGTTTTTGAAGTTCGATTAAATATACGTCTTTGATTTTTGTTTCTTTGAAATTCATACTATTTTATTTAATCCAGAAATAATTATTATCAATTAATCCTTGGTTTTTTAAGTTATTAATCTGCCATAATCGAACGAAATTTCCAGATTTAATTTTATCTGAAGAAAGTTTAATATCTGTAAATAGTTCAGCCATTTCTTTAATAGCAACCCTCATATCTTTTTGTTTTTCAAATTCCGGAAATGCCTTCATTACTTTTGTAAAGTCGGCCTTATAGCTCCTGTGATCTGGGTTGTTTTCGTTGACTACAATATCGCAATCGGGTATAAGTTCTTTTATAATTTCGGCGATATCATGAATTCTGAAGTTTAAGTCGTTGCGACCCGTGTTAAATGTTTGGCAAAATACTTTTTCAGTCACAGACTTCAACACCATATCCGCGATTCTTGCTAGATCGGCCACATGAAGAAAGGGTCTCCAAGCCATCCCATTACTATTTAGAACTATTGATTTTTCCGCGCAGGCAAGACCAACAAGATTATTTATTACTAAATCAAATCTCATTGAGGGGGATGGGCCATAAACCGTGGCATTTCTAAATATCACAGGACAAAAGTTTTCATCTGCCATCTCTTTTAATTTATTTTCATTCATTACCTTAATTTTAGCGTAAGTTGTTAGGGGGTTAACTTCTGATTCTTCATTCACGGTCACATCGTTAAATCCATAAACACTGCAAGAAGACGAATATATAAATCTTTTTACTCCTGCTTCTTTTGCTGTCTGGGCTAGATGAACCGTGCCTCTATGACTTATATTCATAGTTGCATCGGTATTAAGCTCCCCTAATGGATCGTTTGATAATTCAGCTAAATGAATGACGGCGTCAAAACCAAGTAGGTCCCCATGGGTAACCATTCTAACGTCTTTTTTTAATACTGTAGTCGGCTTTTTATAATCTTTATAAAGTTCTTCTCCGGAATAAAATCCAGCGTCAAGACCAGAGACTTCATATCCCTGATTTATAAGATAGTCGGCCATGACGGTTCCTATATATCCTTCCGACCCTGTAATGAGTATTTTATTTAAGTTATTTTTCATTTTTTTTATCCCAGATTTTCCATGGGGCGTTATCATTCTTCCACATTTCTTCAAGGACGTTCTTGTCTCTTAAAGTATCCATAGGATGCCAAAAACCATTATGTTTGAAACCGGCTAGTTTTCCGTCTTTTGCCAGCCTTCCCATTGGTTCGCGCTCCCAAACTGTTTCATCGTCTTTAATGTAATTAAATATTTCTGGCTCGAGAACAAAAAATCCGCCATTGATTCTTATTCCATCATCTTCTGGTTTTTCTCCAAAGTTTGTAATTTTAGTTTGGCCATCTTCTAATTTGAAGGTTCCAAATCTTCCTGGTGATTTTACAGCTATTGTTGTGGCATAGACGTCTTGATTTTTATGAAATTCTACAAGCTCATTTATGTTTATATCACTCACTCCGTCAC
>OBEQ010997157.1_pt1 | contig 12453 bp, 11 predicted proteins | sample 1670901 | NCBI WGS metagenome assembly OBEQ01 (sample SAMEA104232315, study PRJEB22302) | groundwater metagenome | biome: forest; feature: aquifer; material: groundwater | place: USA | collected 2011-08-07 | depth 5.4 m | reverse complement strand
GTATCTAGCACATTTGCTGTTGTGACAAACATAACATCGGACAAATCAAAAGGCACTTCTAAATAGTGATCGGAAAATTCGCTGTTTTGTTCGGGATCAAGCGCTTCTAACAGCGCAGACGAGGGATCCCCTCGAAAATCAGCGCCAACTTTATCGATTTCATCCAACATAAACACGGGATTTTTTGTCCCAGCGTCTTTTATACTTTGAATGATTCGCCCGGGAAGTGCACCAACATAGGTACGCCTATGTCCCCGTATTTCTGCTTCATCGCGGATACCGCCCAAAGAGACTCGGACAAACTTTCGCGAAAGGGCGTGGGCGATAGATTTTCCAAGCGATGTTTTTCCAACACCAGGTGGACCGACAAAACAAAGAATTGGCCCTTTCATTTTTCCTGCTAATTTATGCACTGCCAAGTATTCAACGATTCTTTCTTTTACTTTGTCCAATCCATAGTGATCTTCGTTTAAAATTTTCTCTGCATTTTTAATATGAACCTCATGCTTGCTTTCTTTGCTCCATGGCATGCTAATGAGCCACTCTAAATAATTTCGAATGTAGCCTGCTTCTGGGTTAAATTGATTCATCTGCCCCAATTTTCTTACTTCCTTTTTTGCTTTTTCTTCTACTTCTTCGCTCATGCCAGCCTGTTTTATTTTTGTGAGTAACTCTCGCGTCTCGTTGCCTTCTTCTTCTCCTAATTCTTTCTCGATTGTCTTTAATCTTTCGCGAAGAATTGCTTCCCTAGCACCTTTTTCGAATCGTTCTTGGGTTTTGGAAGCAATACGCCGCTCGAGCTCTAAGATTTTTATTTCCCGAGCTAAAAGCTCGGTGATTTTTTCAAGGCGAACTTTTACATTTTGTTCTTCCAACAGCGTTTGTCGCTCGTTTGGCTTTAAGTCGAGTACAGAGGCAATAAGGTCGGAAATCTCGGAGGCAGAATGCTCGGACATAATATTCATAAATACTAAAAAGTCTGCTGGTTTTCCAAGATTCATTGCCCGACGAAATTCATTAGTTAAATGGTTACAAAGTGCTTTTGTTTCTGGCGAATCGTCCATCACATCGGGAATTTCGACAACTTTTGCTAAAAAGTAAGATGAATGATCTTCGTAGGAAAGAATCTTCACTCGCGACATACCCCGCACTTGCGCGTTAATTTCTCCTTCGGTTCGAAGCATGCGCTCGATACGAGAAAGCGTTCCAACTGCATATAAATCTTCTGTAGTTGGATCGTTGAGCTTTGCATTTTTTTGCAAAACAAAACAGACAATGCGTTCGTGCTGAAACGATGATTCAAGCGCAGCCAAACTTTTTGGCCTGCCAAACGTTAATACAGAATCGGTATTGGGAAAGATGATGCCGTCTCGAATTGGAATGATTGGTACTATTCTTTCCATGACTTAGTTATGAAAATAGTGAATAATTAGCACTCTATCATAATATCTGCTAGTTGTCAACCCATTAATTTTTAGCAGGTTGACAAATGCTAAGCGGGGTTTACAATGGGTAATATGACCAAATATGACATTACAAAAAATCTTCCTCATTTGACTCCTCCGGATGTTCGGCCGGAGTATTTGTTAAAACATCTTCACTCGGCAGAAGGAAGAATTGCAGAAGCAATTTCTCGTTTTTCTGGAAGCATGGGATTTGTGTATTTCCATACACTGTGGTTTGGTATCTGGATAGCGATCAACCACGGATTGTTTGAGCCAATGATTAAACCGTTTGATCGCTTCCCCTATGGACTGTTAACAATGATCGTCTCTTTGGAGGCGATTTTTCTTTCTACGTTTATCTTAATTACCCAAAACCGCCAAGCGCTTGTTGATACTTACCGGGAACTTGAAGAGGAGCAGGAACAAAAAGAAGAAGAACAAGAACAAGAAGAATTAGAAGAAGAGGTCGAAGACATTCAAAAAGATTTAGACGACATAAAAAAAGCCATGGAGTTTATTTCCCAAAAAATTGTGACCGTCGAGAAAGCTCACCCAATAAAAACTACTCCAAAACCTGATTAATTTTAGAAGCCATAATAAAATCATTCTCCGAAAGCCCGGCAACTGCATGCGTAAATAAATCAAGTTGCACTTTATTGTAGACTATTTTTATATCTGGATGATGACCTTCTGATTCTGCTATTTCGGCGACCTTATTAACAAATGCTATTGAATCTTTAAAGTTTTGGAACTTGAATTGGCGGGTGAGTTTATGAGTACCGTCACGAACCAAAATCCAACTGGCAACCTGATGTATCAGTCCATCTTCTTTTTCCTCTGATAGCGGAGGTATTCCACCCTCGCATGGAACACAATGTTTTTCTGTCAAATCCATACCTATGTCTGGGGTGAGTCCTTTTTCACAGACTCTTTGTGCGACGATAGTAACACCAAGATGGCAGAAATCAAAACAAAATTCTTAATAACAAATTCGCCTTCGAAGGTTAAATTAGGAAAATAAGGTCGAAATCCTTGCGTAACTAAGACTGCTGCTGTGCAAACAGTCAGATGTACGAACATAACAATATATCCAATTTTGGTAAAACGCTTGACAAGAACGAGTACTCCAGTGGCAATTTCGAAAATGCCAAGCAACTGAAACATAAAATGAAATTTTGCAAAAATCATTGGAAACGCATGCAAAACCATGCTTTCTACAGAGCTTACGTTAAACACTTTTAAAAACCCAAACCAAATAAAAATAACTACTAGTGAATATTTTGTAAGAAAGAGTGCGATTTTTGGCGTAATCATAGTTTGTTACTCTCATAAAGTATACTCGTTGGCAAAACCTTCTGCAACAATTAACTTATTGACAAATTCGTCATTGCAAGAAAGAGTTGTCTTTGTTCTAATAGTAGTATACCTAATTTTTTATGATAACTCGTTTTGCTCGATTTTTAACGCGCCTGGATGTACAAGTTGCAATCCTTTGCTTCCACGTTGCTTTTGGCATATTTGGCATTTACAACTATTTTGCTAACTATACCCTTTCAACTCACTTGCTTGTCCAACAAAGTCAAGATCGCGAATATGTGTTAGAACGATCAGGTGCAAATAGTATTGAGTATTTTATAAAAAACATACAACAACAACTGCTGATTCTGGCAAAAAACGAATCAGTATCTTCTATCCAAGTCTCTGCAATGGAACCCATCCTTAAAAATTTTGTCGACAATGCTCTTTCGCCGGTATCTGGTATTGCCAGGTATAATCAGTCTGGAAAACTCATTGCTATCGAAAACAGACAACGAATTAAAACTGGTCAGAACGAAGACTACTCAGATTATGAATTTATACAGTGGTCCAAAGACCCAGAGAACAGAAGTAAAATTTTTATTAGCTACCCGTATGTAGCCAGAGCAGGCGCATCCAAAGGGAAAATTATTTTGGTCATCGCTACCCCTTGCTATAACAGCAATACCTACACCGGAACACTTGCGGTTCGTTTTACACTCGAGGAATTCCAAAAAACCTTTCTTGATCCTATTATAACCAAAGAAGATAGCGTGTTTATTGTTGATGGAAAAGGCATAGTTGTGACAGGAAACAAGGCACTCTTAAATAAGAATCTTTTCGACTACGCAAAAGCGCAACAATGGACTGGATGGCAAGATTTTGTTAAAAAGTTTACTCTGGTTATCCACTCTGACGAGTATAAATCCTCATGGTCGTTTAAAAATCCCGGGCAAAAAACAAAGGAATTCCTGATTGCTTCGAATCGAATAGATGTTACACATGCACAAAGAGACCTCTTTTTGGTTGTTTTAATTCCAGCAGATAGTATAAACAGATCATTAGACCCACTGCACTGGTATGGCTCATTTTGGCTTGGGGCAAGCATTTTGTTTACGATTTCGGCTGGCATTCTGTTTCTATCTGTACAAAAGTTAGCACGAGGAAAAATCAAACAATAATCCATGAATTTTAGATCATACTCCCTCGAAGCAAAGAAGACAACCAAAAAGAAAGGACACAGTTCTTTTTATCGATATATTCTCCTCTTGGCAGCGGCTCTTTCTCTTTGTGCGATTGTAACAGCATTTTTGTTTTATAAGAACGAGCAAGCAAAACAAACGACTTTAGAAAACCCTAAAATCGAAATGAAAGTGCTTCCACCTAAGATAAAAAAAGAATTGCAATACGCCTCTTCTTCGGCAACATTCCGTGTACCAATTTTTTTGTATCATTATGTAGAATACGTGCAAGACAAGAGGGATACGATACGCCAATCACTTACTATTAACCCTTTTACCTTCGAAAATCAAATACAAACATTACTTACCAGTGGGTATACATTTATGACCGTTTCCGAACTTTCGGATGTGCTGGGTGGCAAAAGAAAGTTGCCAAATCGGCCAATCATTTTTACCTTTGACGATGGCTATCGGGATTTTTATACCGATGTTTTTCCCATTGTTAAAAAATACAATATCAAAGTGACTGCCTATATTGTTCCAGGATTTATCGGCAAACTTAACTATATGTTTATGCCACAGCTTGACGAAGTGGCAAAGAGTGGAGTTGTGGAAATTGGTACACATACCATGCATCATTATTATTTAAAAGGCAGAATAAAAGAAACGGTTTCGTATGAGGTTTTGGAAAGCAAGCGACTACTTGAAGAATGGCTCCATATTCCGGTTGTCTCTTTTGCGTACCCCTATGGTGCATTCGATGATCAAACAATAGATATTGTTAAAAACGCTCATTTTACCGCTGCTGTTTCAACAGTTCCAGGAATTGAGGCAAGTGAAAAAAATAGATTTTTTCTCTATCGACTGCGCCCGGGAGGAAGAAGCGGAAATGAGCTGCTTCGATTCTTGCAGCAATCAAAGTTTTCTCCGTGGTAACGGCCAAAGTATTGATGACAAAAAAATAGGCGGGCCTATCATTTCGCGCTATTATGGAAGACTTGTAATTAAATCAAACCTTCGGTAAACTCTAGTAATGACAAAACGAAAGTTGGAAAACAGCAAACCTCAATCAAAAAATCAGTGGCGCCATAAGGCTATTTATCAAATCTATCCCCGTAGTTTTCATTCCAGGGAAAATAAAGATGGGAATGGAGACTTAATAGGTATTATTGAAAAATTAGATTATTTGCAAGAATTGGGTGTGGATGTTATCTATATGTCACCTGTATATCCTTCACCTATGAAAGACAACGGGTATGATGTACAAGACTATCTGGATATTAATCCCATGTTTGGAGATCGGCAAACTTTTGATCGGTTGATTGCAAACGTACACGAAAGAAATATGATGGTAATGATGGATTTTATTCCGAATCATACATCAGATCAACATGAATGGTTTAAGCAATCGCGTTCATCCAAAGATAATCCAAAACGCAACTGGTATCATTGGCACTTGGGAAAACCCAATGGATCAAAACCAAATAATTGGATAAACGTATTCGATAATACTCCAGGCAGTGCATGGACTTTAGACGTACAAACAGGAGAATATTATTTGCATAGTTTCCTAAAAGAACAACCTGATCTAAACTGGGATAATCCAGAGGTAGTTTCGGAAATGCATAATATTTTACTGTTTTGGATGGATCGGGGTATTGACGCATTTCGTATTGATGTTGGTCTTTATGTTATTAAACATCCAAAGTATCCGGACGAACCGTTAAACCCGGATTATGTATCGGGTGTAAGTCACCCAAATGAAATATACACCCACATTGCCAGTAAAGATCAACCAAGAGGATTTAAAAAACTGGCTGATATGGGAAATCTTGTTGGTTCCAAAGGGGGATTTGTTATGCAAGAGGTATATGTGAGTGCAGAAGAGCGCGTTTTACTGTACCGGCTTTCGGAATACGGGTTAAGCACTCCCCTAAACTTTGACCTTATTTTGAATACGGGGTGGGATGCCAAAGAAGTGAAAAAAGCAATTTTTGATTATTATGCTCTGTTAAAAAATGAGGATATTGTTCCACTGCCACTGGGAAACCATGATCAACCAAGAGTTGCATCACGTTTGGGAAGCCAAGAAGATGCGAGGTTGGCAGCAATGCTACAGATGACCCTTGACTGTGTGCCTGTTATCTTTCAGGGAGAAGAAATAGGTATGGAGGACGTTGTGATTCCGCAAGAAAAGCAACATGATCCTTTTGTCGATAAATTACGAGATCCAGCTCGTACTCCAATGCAATGGGATGACAGTCCAAATGCAGGTTTTACAAAAGCAGATGCCAAGCCGTGGTTACCTGTTGGTCCTCATTATAAAGAAAGAAATGTCAAAAAACAGCTTAGAGATCCAAAGTCAATGCTAACACTCTATAAAAAATTACTCGCTCTTAGGAAAGAACAGTTGATTCCCGAGCGTCCCGTCGCAGTTGATGTATGTAATGATAATGTCCTTGCGTATACGAGAACTACAGAAGATGGCAAACGCGTCCTTATACTTTTAAACTTTTCTAAAAACCCTGAAGCTATAGATACAAGGTTATTACACGTTGTATCGGGCCTGTTGCTTCTTACGACCTCCCTTGATAGAGAAAATGGAACAGCTGTTGACTTTAAAAATTTCGTTCTAAAACCAAAAGAAGGATATATCTGTTTACTCTAAAGCCTGAGTCGTTGCAGTTTCTTCTAACATTTTATTAAAACTTGCAAATTGTTTTTCCGCAGTAAATTTTTCCTCAACTGTTTTGTGACCCGCTTTAATAAACTTATTTCTTATGTCTTTATTATTAAGTATTCTTTCTATTTTTTGAGCCAAATCAATTGGATCGTTAGGCAAAACAAGATATCCGTTGTATCCATCGCTAATAATCTCAGGCATTCCGCCTGTTTTGGCACCAATAACAGGAAGTCCACAAGCCATAGCTTCAATAAAAATTTGGCCGAGTGTTTCATTCTTTTCTGCGGGAAGAACAAGGACGTCCGAACCTCTGTAAATATTTGGCATCTGATCTAATTCAAACATCTTAACTATTGTTTTGTTTTCAATATTGTGAATTTTTATGTATCCCAAAAGCATTTCATAGGCACTACCAAACTCATCCTTCAAATTATCCGAGGCCTTTGCAACGGCAATCAAAAGACGCATTTTCGGAAATCTGGGGGAAATCCTTGAGAATGCCTCGATAAGATTTATCATCCCTTTTTCTTTAAGCATGTTTTTACTTCCTGTAATTATTCTTCCGGCAGTGAGTACGATCTTTACATCATTTTCAAGTCCAAACTCTTTCTTAAGGTTAAATTTTGGGTCTTTAGCGGGGTTAAAATCAAGAGTATTTACTCCCAAATAGTCTGTCGAAAGCTTATTGATGTTGGTCCCTTTTTGAAAACAATCTCCTGCGACACTTCTGCTTACGCAACTAACATGATTCCACATAAGCTGATTTGTAAGTTCTATCTGAAGGGGAGTCTCAGGATACATGTGAAGACGAAGCATGAGTGGTATCTTGTGAAGGGTGGCTATCATATTGAGTCTCAAACTATAAACTGCGGGCGGGCCAAAAAGAATATTTTCTGCACAAATTACGTCAATATTATGCTCCTTTATAATATATTCAACCAAATCCGAAAACCCTTGAGCTTTATTCGCTATGTCAAAAGCAGAGCGCTTTTTGCGGGGAATAGAAAGGTTGTTGTCATAATAAATAGTCATGTTCCCATCCTCTTCTTTATGACTTTTTTCAGTCGTTGGCAGAATAAGAAAAGTTTTTATATCCTTTTGCACTTTGAAATAATTTATGAGGTTTATAACGTAGCGTTCAACGCCTCCAATGCTCTCAAATGGCGAATTGGGACTTATAAATAAAATATTCATATTTTTATTCGACAAACGTTAACGCGACACCTCGTTTGCCAGCACGCCCTGTTCTTCCTATTCTATGAACATAATCATCATAAGAAGTTGGGGCATCATAGTTTATTACATGGGTTACATTTTCGATATCGAGTCCGCGCGAGGCAACATCTGTTGCGATTAATATTTGCAACTGATTATTTTTAAATTCAAAAAGCGCGCGTTGACGCTGATTTTGCGATTTATTACCATGAATTGCTCTGGCTTGAAAACCACGCTCGACTAACGCTTTGGACAGTTTTTCCATTCCCCATTTCGTTCTGCCAAAAATTATTACTTTATCAAATCCTGGCTGTATTAAGAGATCATGGAGTACGTCTATTTTTGATCGATTACCCCCAAGTTGTACGATATCCTGCTCTATGTTTGGTACAGTATTATGCGCTTTTACAGAAACGGTTACCGGATTCGTTACGAAACTACTTAGGACATCTTGTGTTTTCCCATCAACCGTAGCAGAAAAGAATAATGATTGACGGACTTTGGAAAGGAGTGAGATAAGAAACTTTATATCTTTTATAAATCCGATATCAACCATTCTGTCTACTTCATCCAAAACGATATTTTGGAAAAGCATTAAATTTAGTTCTCTTCTTTCTATTAAATCCTTGAGTCTTCCTGGAGTACCAATAACAAAATGTGGTTTGTGACGCAATGCGTATGTTTGACGTTTGATGTTTGTTCCACCTACAGCTGCAACAGCTTCTAAATCCATTCCTTTTGCAAATATACGGAATTCGTCCCAAATCTGTATTGCAAGCTCACGAGTAGGAACAACAATTAAAACCCTCTGATTCCTATCGAGATAGGATTTGTTAATCAGCGTAATAAGAAACGCAGCAGTTTTACCAGTGCCTGTATCTGCTATACCAATAATGTCTCTTCCTGCAAGAATCTGGGGAATTGCCTTTTCCTGAATTGCTGTGGGAATAGAGTAACCATGGTCTTGTATATTGCGTTTTAGTTTGTCCACAATAGCGTATTCTAAAAACCGTGCAGTTGACACATATTCAGTTTGTCCGTTTGTCTCTGTTGCTTTCCTAATGAAGAGGTTGGGATTAAGCTTTTTTCCGTGTTGTTTTATTCCACGCCAACCATGATTATTGTTTCTGAATTTAGATTTATACATTCTCTCTCTTTTCTGTTAAAAATTACATTGATAATGCGCTGATACGTCTGCTTAGGAGATGAAGTTATTTTATAGGAAGAAGATACAAGTGGAAAAATAAAATTAAGGTATCTTTTATCTTTATTAAAAAAACTAAATCAAATATAAGCAGATGTACTAGCGTACTATCTGCATGTATCAACATACTATCACAAAGAGCTCTATTTGTCAACATGCTATAGGACTTGTGCTGCCGGACTACGATTCGAACGTAGATGAAAGGATTCAGAGTCCTCTATCCTACCGTTAGATGATCCGGCAATACAGCTTGATTGTAGCAAATTAAGATCTGAAGCTCAATAAAGTCCCCTATGAAGCAGCAGGTGTGTATTGGAATTTGTTTTTCTTGCAATTTTCTTACCTAATTGTCATTTACATCTTAAACCAGATATGGTACCATACAAACATATTCTCGCAATCATATTTTTGGCAGAGCTTGAATAATTATGGCATACACGTATAAAAACAAACGAGGACAGACCTATTACTTACACAGCACAACTGTTGTACTAAAGGGAAGTAAACATAAGCAAACTATTTACTATTTTGCTCGCAAAGAAAAAAGGGGAACGCTTGATGAAATTCCACAAGGGTATATGGTTGTTGAAAATAAGCGAAGCGGTCTTCCAACGCTTAAGAAAAAATAATTCGATCCTTACCAAATTTTTATCCAAGCAGTATGCTAAAACCCTCCACTTCGGAGTAGTTTTAGTATGTGCGGAAGAAAAATTAAAACCCCAACAATAACCGACCCAATTACCGTTAAAAGCACCATACCAGCTGAGACATCTTTTGCAATTTTTGCTTGCTCTCTATGTTCGCTAACAATTAAATCAACCATTTCTTCTATTGCGGTGTTAATCATTTCTGCACAAATAACAAGCAAAATCATTATCCCTAAGATTCCCATTTCAAAAGGGGTCACCGAAAAATAAATGCTGGCAAAAACAACAATAAGTGCAACGACAAAATGAATCCGAAGGTTTTGATTATCCCGAAGCGCAAGATAAATACCGTAAAAAGCGTGTCCAAATGATTTTTTAAGCGTTCGATGATTTACCATACTCTTCCATTATACAACGTTTTTGCCCCAAGAAAAGTAAGAATAGTCATAACCGTTCCAACAAATGCTCCTATTAAGACTTCAGAAAAAGAATGGTGTTTTAGTTTTATGCGTGACCAGGCAAGTAGGGGAATAATCCAAAAGGAAAAAAGCAGCGTGTGTATGCCATACAAAATCACAAGTGAAGTAACAAATGCGCAGGCAGTTGTTAAATGAACGCTTACCTTTGCACGCGTATGTTGACTGACAATCTCCAAAATCCCTGCGCACACAACAACGCTTGCTGCAATAAGAGACAGTGGGAAAAAAATACCTTTAAAAAAAATTGCGCTTAGTAAATACACAATCATTACGCAGCTTACAAGCAGATAAAATCGTTTTCTCTCTTCTTTGTGCTTTACATCGACATCGGAAAATACTCCAAGCATGGTGGCAACAGTCATTAAGACAATCGTAACAAAAAGAAAAACAGAAGAAAAGATTTGCCATTTGATGGCATACCAGCTATTGGACGTTTGCCGATAGACCACCAAAAACGGCATAAAAAAAAAGAGAATGACGGGATGAAACAGATACGAAACTATCTTTGCTAAGAAAATCATTATAATTATTGTAGCAAAAAAGGACTACCGCTGTCTTTTTCTTCGGCGTTTTATAACAATAAGAATAATAAATAAGAAGAAATAAGCGAACGGAAGCAAAAAGAAAAGGTTTTTCAACGACACAAAAATTCCCTGGGGTGGAGTTTTGGAAAAATCATCATTTTCGAATGTCAGTTTTCCTCCTGAATTTGCTACTGCTGATTTGGTGGCTAAAACATTTTCTGAAAATCCAAATGCTGGCGCTACAAAAGAAAAGTGAAAAGACCCGTGGGGTGTTGCCCAAAGTTCATTTGAAAATTCTCCAGGCATACAGACATTTCCCGAACGAACACGAAAGTAATACGTTACCCCGGCTGATAAGTTTTGCACCGTGTATTTGGTTGTGCCTTTCGGTCCAATTTTTGGATTACCAAAACGCATCTCGCCTGGTGCAAATCCATAGGTAATAAGATAATACGTTATCGGCCCCTCTCCTTCTTTCCAGGTAAGCGTTACTTCGTTTTCTCCTTCTTCTGCAGAAAGCAAAATAGGTTTGCTTTTTGGCTTTTCGTGTGTACACTTTTTTCCGCTCTTTACATTGTTGCTTGAATCGTTACTCGTATTGCTACTAGAACTGGTTACCTGCGAACCACCAATTGCTGGAGAAAGAGTAGCAAAACTCTGTTCATTACCCTCTGCTTCTGGTGAACCATGAGAAACAGCACGGTAATAATAGGTTGTTGCTGGTGTTAATCCAGTTATCGTTACGCTGTGCGTTATAACTTTTGGTGTTGTGTCTGTTTCTGTTGTCGAAAAAGCGTATCCATAGTTTGGAGCTCCACCTAAAACTGTATGAGAAAGCGTATCATAGAGAACTCGAGACGTTCCCACAATATTTGTTGCCCAGGTAATTGTTGCTGTTGTTTGAGTAACCAAGACACTTGCCTCGTTTGTGATAACTGGCGCAATACCATATGCCCCAATAAAAACTGAGCTTGCATTACCTGCGTTATCGTATGCAATTGCAGAAATGGTTGTGTCAGTTGTAATTGTTATCGGGCCTGTGTAGAGATTTTTTGTTTTATCGGGAAGGCTACCATCTATTGTGTAATAGATTGCCGAAACACCACTGTCTGCGTCTGAGCTAGAAAGTGAAACAATTTGTGATCCAAGGTAGTCACCAGGGCCTGGAGTTGCCAGCGGCGTTGTGGGAGGAACGCTATCTTTTTGAAACAAAAAGCCAGTTTTAGAAGCAGAATAAAGATCGCGTTGCTGATTACCTGCTTTGTCTCGAACTTTTAAGCTAATCTGATTCTGTCCATCTAGTAAACTGTTCCAGTCAACTCCCCAATTGGTTGTATAATCGAATGCTTGATCTTTGGTAAAAATGCCAACCCAATTGCCAAGACCAATTTTGTATTGTGCTTTATCAAGTGGCGCTCCCCCTCCCCACAAGAAATCAATATCAATAACTAGTCCTGGGTCAACGCTGTACCATGGCGTTGCAGAACCACTTGCAGGATTATTGTAAGCAATTGTTGGTTTGATTTTATCGAAGAAAAACGAAACCCCTCCGACTTTTGTAACGTTTCCCGATGTATCGGCAACAAGAATACGAAGATCATAGTCTGTGTTGCTTACTAATGTGTGCCCGCTCCAGTCCGCAACATAGGGCGAAGACGTAGCAGTATTAAGATTGACGTAAGGAATTGTTCCTGCTATTTTATACTGAAATGTTACTGATGCCACAGCCACATCATCTGATGCGTCAGCAGTAAAGAGTGGTTTTGTTTTAAAGTATTG
>OBEQ012145669.1_pt1 | contig 12454 bp, 15 predicted proteins | sample 1670901 | NCBI WGS metagenome assembly OBEQ01 (sample SAMEA104232315, study PRJEB22302) | groundwater metagenome | biome: forest; feature: aquifer; material: groundwater | place: USA | collected 2011-08-07 | depth 5.4 m | reverse complement strand
TGGGAAAAATTATACTATTGCAATTTCTTTCCAATCTCTCTACACTCAGTGAACACTAAAACTTACGCTAAAGGAGGTGAAAATATATGGCACAATTACATTTAGGTGACGGAAAATGGCTTCTTTCAGATTGTGGTCAAATGCCCAGTGAAAAAAATTGTAAATTAGTAATGGCTGGACCAGAAAGTCAAAAAGAAGATCTTTTAGACGCAGCTGTTGCACATGCAGTCAAACATCACGGACATCAAGAGACACCAGAACTTCGAGAAGAAACAAACAAAGCGCTCGTAGAGCTTGAATAGGCTTTATCTTTTATTGATTTATATTGCAGGGCTCTGGGCTATCCTTTGCTCCAAGGGCTAGACGATGTTCGAACTTATTTTATATTAAGCTTCCTTTGCTATCCAAACTACCATTACCACTATAAGCATCTGCTCAATTAAAACAGCCATTTTAAAAGTTAAAGCTCCTAACAAGAAAAAAGAAAGGAACCCAACGTGCACCAGGGGATAAAGCCAAAAAGCTTTTGCATACTTTAACTTTTTATCCATTGCCGTTTTTACTGCCCAAAGACCTATCGCCAAAAATAAAATGTGAGCCGCAATAAAGAGCCAGACTGGCATTGTATCTAAAAATCCACCAAAAGGCATATTATTCACCTCCTTTCAAACATCCCTATAATCATATAATACTATTGCGAGTGGAAAAACAAGATGACAAAATTTTGAGGACAGATAGACTCGAAAACCTTGCTCCGGCGGCAGGATTCGGACCTGCGACCATCTTCTTAACAGGAAGTTGCTCTACCAGCTGAGCTACGCCGGAAATAAGCATATTTTAGCAGATTCTGGACAAGCCAGAATGACGTTTACTAACTTAGAACGGCAACGTTAGGTGGGTTTGTTGGTTTTTTGGAGGCTGCAAATACTTTCTCCAATCAACGATAATTGGTGTCTTGCTGATTGCTCTCATATACAAAATCTGTCCGTTTTTTACCCCATACTCAAAAAGCTCCTTGGTCAAAATCACATCATCCAAACAATATTTTTTAAGCTCATCCCATTTCCCCTCTTTAAAATACTCTATTGCCAAAAGACCATGCCCAGTTTTTCTTTTGCCTAAAGTCGGCCCAACTAAGTCATTTAAAGATAGTCTTTTGCCTATTTTTTCCCTGATATCATCCAAAATATCAAAAACAAAAAAATGCGAAAAGTCTCCAGGATAATAGGGTTGGAGAACCGGCATGTCAAATGATTTGATATTGAATCCGATTATGTAAGAACAATTTTCCAAAATCTTAAAAAGAGAGTGGAACTCACTTTCAACAAAAGTTTTATTTTCGCCAGTCTTGTAGTCATAAATACCAACCACAGAGACTTCAAGTTTTTTTCTATTGTGATTAACTTCCTGGAATTTGTACTTTGTTTCTAGATCAAGAACTACCGGAAGCTTAACCATAAAATTAACTTAATTTTTCTTATAAGAAGATTCTTCCTTAAAAATCTCCATCTCAATTGTGGAGGAAATTCTTCCAGTTTTTGTCCTCAAGTTGATTTTATTTAACTGGTCTTGAAATTTTCCGTACATATTATCAAAAAATCGAAAAAATATTTCTTTCTGATTCAAGGTGAGTTTTTTGTTTTGGTTTCGATAAAATTCCTCAAGTTTTCCCAGATTCCACAACATCTCAATCAGCATAGTGTCATTTAAGTTAAGAAGAGAAATATCTCCTTGTAAGGGTCTTATCTTAAATTTCATCATTCTCACGTCATCGGTCATCTTATCCATCGTCGGCTTTTTATCTAAAACGTCTTTTTGAAAAGCTGCGATAATACCCAAAACGTCAATTTTATTTTTTTTCTTCATAGGCTATAATGATAAAATGCTGAAAAAAAATATCCGAGATGATCAACAACAAGCTCTGAAAAATCACGATGACAAAAAACTTGAAATCCTCAGGTATATTCTAGCACAAATCCAAAATAAAGAAATTGAAAAAAAGGAAGAGCTGTCAGATGAAGAAACTATTGCCATTTTAAAAAAGATTGCGAAAGAGTTGAAAGAATCAATTGAATCATCTCAAAAAGCCAATCGCCAAGAACTAGTTAATCAGTATCAGAACCAACTCTCAATTGTTAAGTCCTATCTTCCTAAAGAGCTATGAAAATTGTTAAACGCATTATTTTTGCTATTTTAATCATCTTTCTTTTTTTCTCACTCACAAAAAACATTTTTGACTATAAAAAAACTTTAAATTTTTATCAAAGCTTTAAAAACGACTACGAAAAAGAAAAGAAAAGACAAATCTCTCTGCAAACCCAGGCTCTGAAAAATAGCGACAAAAATGCGATTGAAAAAACAATAAGAGACAAGTTGAATCTTCTGAAACCAGACGAGATCGAAGTCATAATCCCCATCCCTACTCCAACGCCTATTATAATCACTCCCCCTCCAGCCCCTGTTTACAAACAGTGGCTTCAGGTATTTTTCCAAAACTGAAAATTTTTAGTATAATAAGCTATCTTACGGGGTAGTGTACAGTTGCACAAAAGGCTCATAATCTTTTAGACTGGGTGCGACTCCCAGCCCCGTAACATACCCATGAAGAACTTCCTCGTTTCTATAATTATTCCAGTTTATAACGAAGAAAGAAGCATTGCCCCTCTTCTTAAAAGACTTCTTCTGGTTTTAAAAAACTACCAGCATGAGATTTTATTTATCGATGACGGGTCAGAAGATAGAACTGCACAGCAAATCAAAAAATTCGCCGCAAAAAACAAAAATATTAAACTCATTTCTTTTTTTAGAAACTTCGGCCACCAGATGGCTTTATCCTGCGGTTATCAACAAGCTTTAGGTGAGTGTGTTATCAGTATTGACTCTGATCTTCAAGACCCTCCCGAGATTATTCCACAACTGATCAAAAAGTGGGAGAAAGGCGCAAAAATTGTCTACGCAAAAAGAGAGAAAAGAGACGCTGAGAGTTTGTTTAAAAGACTGACCGCCCAGTTTTTCTACAAATTTATAAACTTATTGTCAGACGTACCAATCCCAAAGGATGTTGGAGATTACCGATTGCTTGATAGGGTTGTCGTAGACTACTTGAACGATCTTCAAGAACAATCCCTTTTCCTGCGAGGTCTGGTAGCCTGGAGTGGGCACCCAGCTGATTTTGTCCTCTATAAACGCGATAGAAGATTGTCGGGCCAAACCCACTACACCTTGTCAAAAATGGTCAATTTTGCACTTGAAGGTATTACTTCCTTTTCAACAAAACCTTTACGTATAGCAATTTATCTTGGTTTTTTGTCATCTGCTTTAAGTATTTTTATTATTGTCATCAAATCAGTCCAGCACTTTATATTTGGCTATGGAGACTGGCTCCCCGGTTGGGCGTCACTTTTTTTCTCTGTAGTTTTCTTAGGCGGAGTACAGCTTATCACCATTGGAATCATTGGAGAATATACTGGTAAAATCTATACAGAAGTTCAGAAAAGACCGAAGTTCCTCATAAAGGAAAAGGTCAATATATGAGAATTTTTGGAATTGTTCTTCTTGCCATAGGTGTAGCTCTACTTATTTTTATTCTTTTTTCATTCTTTAGAGAGAAAAATAAACTCATCTCTCCTCTTCCGGAAGAAAATGGAGTTAAGGTGATTTTCGTTACTCCTACAAAGTAAAACCCGTTTATTGGCCGATTGTGAAGTCAAATATACTACCAGGCCCTGTCTTTCCTCCCAAAAACAGAGTATCAATAACCTGAAGGATTAAAAATGAACTGATAAAAAGCACAAAGCCTATCAGAGCAAACTTTAAAGTACCCTGAGCCTTTTTTACTCTTTCTGGACTGCCTCCGGATGTAAGATAGCCAAATGCACCAACAACAAACATTATAAAAAGGACAAAGACGATAAGAGCAGAGGCTGCGAAGATGATATTCCCAAACACTGCTTCCAGACACTTGAGAGTTGGTACGTCATCAACAATGCAGTTTACTGATTGGCCGCTTAAGGTTTTCCACATTTTAACTTGGCTTAAGTAACGCCGGTAGAGTTATCGGACATGTAAGTCCAAAACAAAGATTTTTTTGAAATACAATATCTTCCAGTGTAGCAACAATCGCAACCACTACAACAATCAAGATTACCCCAATTATCGCAGCTTGAATCTTATCTCTTGCTTTTTCTACGTTTTCTTTGTTTCCGCCAGACGTAACCCAACTAAGGGATCCCCACAAAAGATATAATAAAGCTGCAACACCCGCAATTACAAAAAAGAATCTAATTAAAAAGGTTAGGATATCACCCAATCCTGGGATTTGAAACCCAAGGGCCTTTTCATCAACTATTACCGTAGGTTCATTTGCAGCAAATACTTTTTGAGGAAAAAAATACAAAAAAGGCGTTAGAGCGTAAAAAAACTTCTTTATGACTTCCATGCTATTAATACTATCGTACTTAAACTGGTATAGGTTGTCAAGAGCAAAAGCAAGTTATTTAGAGTTCTTTGCTTGCCAATTCTAGCTCTTTGATAAAATCTTTTATCTCATCTCTGAACAAGGTAAAATAATTCCTTTTTCTCTCTTCGCCTTCTTTAATAAATCTTGATTCTGTGATTCTCAAGTATTTGTTTCCGTTGGTCGCTTCTTTAACATCAAAAAAATAGGTTCTTTTTCCGAATTTTAATTTTTTTACATCATCTGTCTTTGGTTTTTCCTCCATCATTTCTCACCTCCTTCACCCCCACACCAATTTTTAAACCAATGTATAAATTGTGATCTTTTTTGCTTCTTAATATGTACAAGTAAAACATAATTGGTGTAGGGGTTAATCTTCTTTAACTCTATACTGCAATGTTTCTGCAATAAAAGACGCTTCTATTTTTTCTTTTTCTTCAAGATCAGCGATCGTTTGGGCAATTTTAATGACCTTAAAATACGCTCTGGCTGACAATGAAAGTCTAGAAATAGCTCGCTTTAAAAAATCGCTGGCCTCATCAGTTAGCTTACAAAAATTCTTAATGTCTGCAATTCTCATTTCTCCATTGACTTTTATCTTGAGATTTTTAAATCTTCGCTGTTGTTTGACTCTGGCGTTAACAACTCTTGCCCTTATATGCTGACTTGTTTCACCCTGCAAATTTCCTATCAATTTATCTTCCTCAACTGGAGGAACATCAACATGTAGATCGATCCTGTCTAGAATCGGGCCAGACAATCTTTTCCTATACTTAAGAATTATTCCCGGTAAACAACGACAGTTTTTTTTAGGATGCCCTAGATATCCACACGGGCAGGGATTAGAAGCTGCAACTAAAATAAATTTTGAGGGAAAAGACAAACTTCCTGCTGCACGAGAAATTGTTATCGTTCCATCCTCAAGAGGCTGTCTTAAGGCCTCAAGTGTAGACCTGGGGAATTCGGAAAATTCATCCAGGAACAAAACTCCACGATGGGCCAGAGAGATCTCTCCTGGACTCGGGTTAGTACCTCCTCCAATTAAGCCCATGCGTGATGTTGTGTGGTGGGGAGAGCGAAACGGTCTTGAGGCGATAAGATTATTTTTGTTTATAATCCCTGCAATAGAATGAATTTTTGAAACCTCCAGAATTTCATCTTTATCCATCGGCGGCAGGATTGATGCCAAAGCCCGAGAAAGCATTGTTTTGCCTGCGCCCGGTGGCCCTTTTAGATGTATGTTGTGAAAGCCAGAAGCTGCAATCTCCATTGCTCTTTTTGCTTGCTCTTGACCTTTTATTTCTCCAAACTCAAACTCATAAAAAGGCTCGCTGTTGAGCTTTTCCAACTTGACAGGAGAAAACGCAACTAGCGGTTTCTGCTTATTTAGGTGAAGTATCAAATCGATTAAAGTTGGGATCGGGTAAACGGTTATCCCATCTATCAAAGCCGCTTCCCTGGTATTTTCAAGAGGAATGTAGAGTTCTTTTATTCCTTTCTCCTTTGCCATTAAAAGTATGGAGATCAAACCGATTACATTTCTGACTTCTCCCTCTAATGAAAGCTCTCCAACAAATAGACTTTTCTTAAGTGAGTCTTTATCGACCATGCCTGATGCGGCAAGAATTCCTACTGCAATTGGCAGGTCAAAACTTGAGCCTGCCTTTGGTATATCGGCAGGAGCTAAATTGACTGTAATTCTGGAATCTGGCATCTCAAAAGAAGAATTAACTATAGCCGTTCTCACTCTGTCTTTAGCCTCATCAACAGCCTTATCCGGCAAGCCAACAATTGTGAAAGTAGGCAGTCCACGATTCGCCACATCAACCTCTACTTCAATCAGTACACCATCAAGCCCGATTGTTGCTCCGGAAAACACTTTTGCCAACATTAGGCAGATTGTATTTATTGATCCATAAGAAGTCTACGGACTATATGCTACAAAGTGGGGGTTTTGTTTCTTCTGTAGATGTATAAGCCTGCTCCCAAGCCAACAAGAACAATCAAACCAAGAAGAATCATAGATATAACAAAAATCTGATTGTTTACCGGATTATTGTTTTGGCCAGAAGTATTTTGCACATCTCCGATTTTAGATTGAGCAAAAGGTGTTTGAGCTGATATGTCTTTGCCTTGTGAATTCTTATAGCCATTAAGATTCACGTTGTTGCTTTTTATGAAATCCTTATTCCCGCTTATGAATTGAGCAGTGGTTAAGGTCGAGACTACGCCTGTTGGACTGGTATAAGAAATTGTATAGGGCATTGAAGGAAGAAACTCCGAAGTTATTTTAAAATATCCTGTACTGTCGGCTTTGGTTTGGGAATAAGGTTTTTTGGAGAAGGTTAGAAAAATGCTTACCGTAGCATTGAGAATTGGTTTGCCAGCTGAATCATAGGCATAACCTTCCAAATAATTTGGTATTGGATCAAAGCGTAAAGTATTCGTACTTAAAACCTGCGCCTGCGTTTTGCTTACAAAAAATCCCATAAATCTATCAATCAAACTCACAAAAACATTGTTGTTTCGGGTTAGTTTATAAATATCGCTTTTTATGTATTCAAGCTCTCCAAAGGTCTCTGTCGGTTCGAAACTTGTTTCATCAATATTTAGATTAAATTCTCCAAAACTATCAGCAACCACTGTAGCAACCGTTCTGTTTCTTACGTTACCTGTTAAAGCCCAGGCGTTTATAGTAGTCAAAGGATGCGAGACTCTTCCCTGGATTTTTAACTGTCTGGTTTTTTTGTCAAGATCGTAGAAATATTCCATTAACTTAACCGGCGACCCCGGTTGAGGAACTACTGCATCTAGCGGGATGTCTCTTTGTTGGACTGTACCTTGCTGGACAATATCTTCTCCTGCCTGATTTGGATAGATGTTTGTATAAATTTTTGTGTAGTTGGGATTTAATGGAAATTGGGAAGAGTTATTTGGAAAGGTGTAATTTGCTTTTGCCGGTGAGAGTTTATAAGTCCCATCTGGAACAACAAAACTAAAAATTCCGTCCTCTTCAGTATAGTAGGGATTGACCAAACTGCCTCCGGAGACTTCATTTGGATTATAAAAAGTAAAGCCTCCATTATCTCTTTTTTTGTCAAGTTCGACTCTTACCCCAAAAATGGGCTCAAGATTCTGGCTATCAAAAGATCTTCCGAAAGGATCCCAACGTATTGAAACACATGGACCTGAACTTGTATCAAAGATAAGCGTTCCCTGTTGTTGTCCGCCCTGGCCGAAAACGGCATTACCTGCATCAAAATAATTCAAGGCCAGAAACTGTCTGTCCCGAGGTTTTTTAGTCTTGCTCTGCCATTCATATGGACCTATTCCTCCTTGTGAACTACTTTGAACCGGATTTTGCGGGTTGGCAAGAGTTAACCCGTCTCCCAATGGCGGTGATAAAAAGTTTCCTTGGAACGCATAATCTACTTGGTTTTGCAGATCCTGTACATTATTGTGGCTGAAGACTATTTGGTCTGTTGCTGAACTACCGGTTGTACATATTTGCCCTTTGTCTGTTGCTACACATTCTATTATATAAGTATTTGGGTCGTTTGCCAAAACAGAGGCCTCGGATTTAGTTGTTAAACGCGCTCTATGGCCTTTTACTCCCTTACCAGAACATACTTTTTGCGGATCTTCATTACATTTAACTACATTTAGACATACCCAGTGTTGACTTAGCTGTTGCGCGTAGGAAAATTTGGGAAAAAAAATCAAGAAAAACAAAAGAATAAACGCTAACTTTATAAACTTTAGCATAAGATCATGTTATAGATAAAAAAAAGTCTTGTCAATATTCAAAGAATCGATTATGATCATAATATGAAGCTCGGGAAAAAAATATTGCTAATTTTTATGTTTTTTTTGGGTTTATTTTTTCTCGCCAAACCTACGTTCGCCCTACAATTTGGATTAATAGCTCCACAAGGGCTTCTGCATCAAGGAGATAACGTTCAGTTTATTATCACCATCGATACACAGACAGATGTAATAACTTCAACCTCTGTTGGTTTAAGCTATCAGACTCAATATCTGCAATATACAAGTACATCGCCCGGAGGCTCTATGAATTCGGTTGTAACAACAGATTTAGGGGGTGGGCAACTCAGCTTTACCGGAACAAACAACTCCGGATTCAACGGGCAGGGAGACTTTGCCTTAGTTAATTTCAAAATCATTGCCCAAGCTCCAGGCTCTACAACTTTGTGTACCCTCGTGCCTATTCAACCAACAGCTACACCTATTCCTCCTGCACCCCCAGGTGCAACAGCTACACCTATACCACCTCCTGGCGCAACCTTTACCCCGGTTCCACCAACTAAACTTCCTCTTACTGGATCTGTCTCAAGTACAACGTCTCTAATAAATTTAGGCTTCATATTTTTAGCCTCTTATCTAGTTTTTTATATCTTTTCTAAAAAATGAGGAAATTTTTGCTGTTGGTTTGGCTTTTTTTAATACTGATTGCCAAAGCGCCTGTTTATGCTGCGGTATCTGCTCCAGCCACCGATATCGCACCCATTCCCTGTAACAGCGGCAGCTGCCCTACTGATCTACTTGATGTATATAAGCAAAAGGGTGATGTTTGTGTAGCCAGTTATGATGAATTCAAAAAAGATCCTGCTAGAAATCATTTCTGGTCCGAAGACCCTGATATAACAGCCCAGGGAAAAGCCGATGAAAGAGCCAGACAGTTTATTTATTGGGCTTTAAACAAAAATGCAATTGATGACCATCCCATACTAAAAACAGTCTGGAATACAACAAGAAATATTTCCTATTTTTTTGTAATCCTAATTGCAGCTATCCTTGGAATAGGCCTTATTATCGGCCAGAGAATCAATTTTGATCTGAAAATCAAGATTTGGCCCTCGATTATGAAGGTTGCGGCGGCTCTTTTATACGTGACTTTTTCTGCAGCCATCGTGATTTTTTTAATCCAGCTCTCCGAGCTTATTATGAAGTTTTTTATTGAAAATTTAGGCGGACAAAACCTTTTCAATGTCTATTTTGGATCAATCAGTAAAGAAAATAACTATCTTAATTTTGTCGGCTGTCGTGATCTTAATTTTAGAGTACAAGAATCTGTCGGTTCGGAGCTTTTTCTTCTCAAGCTGACAAATATCACCTATTATGTCATGGGAATAATGTTGATACTGCGGAAAATTATACTTTGGTTCCTGCTTTTTGTTTCGCCTTTTTTGGCAATCTTATTTCCTTTTGTTTTGATCAGAAACATTGGCTGGATCTGGATTGGTGTTTTTTTCCAATGGTTGTTTTATGGACCTTTATTTGCTCTTTTTCTGGGAGCTTTATCCACTATCTGGAAAAACGGCATTCCCTATACCTTTGATTTTTCTAGGGTCAATGGGATTTCTGGTTATATTTATCCGACCGCTACTAATATTTTATATGGCGGGCCAGCCCAGCATCTGACAGCCTTAAACAGCGGGAATTACATCGACACATTCGCAGAGTATGTGATTACCTTGATTATGCTTTGGGCGGTAATTTTCTTCCCCTGGTGGCTTCTTCGAATATTTAGAGATTATTGTTGTGATAGTATCATGGCAATAAAAAACGTTTTGCTGTCTATGTATGATCAGTGGAGATCAGGCGGAGCTCCTCAACCCCCAACTGGCCCCCTGCAGTCTCTACTAACTGGAACAGCATTAAGAATGCCGCAGAAAGTTGAGATTCCAATAAAGGTAAAGGTTGAGACAGTAGCAGAAATTAAACGCACCCAAACAGAAGATCTTGTCAGATCAATGGATATTCATGCTGCAAAACTTGCTGATGTTGCCCGCTTTGAGACCGATAAAACTGCTCACGAGAAAACCTCAAGGAACATCAATTATCTGCAAAACCCGATGAAAGCGGAAACTTCTACGCAAAGACAGAAATTTATGAATATCAGAAATGAGCTATTAAATCGAGCCATTAAAGACGACAGACTTGCCAAACAGGTCTTATCTTCAATCTCCTCATCAAAAATAGAGCAAGCTCAAACTAGAGAAAATATTATTAAAAACATCCCCGCGGCAGCAACTACTTCTCAAGTCGTCTCGGTAAAGGTCAACCTCCCCCAGGACAAAGTAGCATCCATCATCAAAAGTCTTAGCGAGGTTTTTACCAAAGAATCTACTATTGCGGCTGAGGTGGCTCAAAGAACTCAAGCTCCTGTAGAGTCCATCCAAAAGATTTTTACTTCCATTTCTCAACATATCAATGAGAATCCGATAAAAATAGTCGATAAAACAGCGATAGAAACAAATATCAGCAAAGAAAAAGTTGTGCAGATAGTAAATGAAGCATACAGTTTAATCGGACAAAAGAAAGATATTTTGGCTACAGTTGCACAACAAAAAGGGGTCAGGTTTGAGGAATTGGAAAAGATTGTTGAGGAACAAAAGCAAGTCTTGACAACCTCTCAGCAAAATATTGAAAAGACAGTTGTTGTTCCTCCCACTATTTCTATTGAAGATTATGAAGCTGTCAAAAAGATGTGGCAGCAACATTACGAAAAAGGGGAAGTTCCGGTTTCGGAAAATATCCAAAGTCGCGATCAATGGCTGAATCATGATATTGTTTTTATAACAAATGTCTTGAATAAACTACTATCCGAAAGTGAGGAAATAAGAAGAGACGGACTTGATGATCTTGAGTATATTCTTCCTATATTTATGATCAACAATTTTAAAGGTGATGAGATTCTTGTTTACCTTAAGGCGAAACTTGAGGCGGCCAAACTGGTCCAAGAGGAAAGACAAAAAGAAAAAGAGATTACGCAAAAACTTAAGGAAAAAGAGGAGTTTGTTGAAATTCCCAAAGCCAAAGAAAAGGAAAAGGAAAAAACTTTAGAAATGAGTCAAGAAATTAGCGAAGAAAAAAAGGCTGCTTAGTAAATTTTGTCAGGATAACCGGTTTATCACCATTCTTTACCAAAACAGTATCCTCTATTCTCATCCCGAATTTTCCTGCGCTGTAAACTCCGGGCTCAATTGTAAATATCTGGTTTTCTAATCTTTCATCTTTTGAAGTTGGCGATATCCGTGGATTTTCATGAACTTCAAGACCGACACCATGGCCGGTTGAATGTCCGTAATTTGGTAATTGTTCATCAGTCAACAACTTTCGGCAGAATAAATCAATTTTTTTTAATTCTTTTGTTTTTTTTATTTCCTGAATAGTTTTTTCTTGAACACTTAGAAGTTTTTTATATATATTTAATATCTCATCAGTTGGTCTACCAATAAAAAAAACTCGCGTCATGTCACTACAATAATCTTTGTATTTTGCTCCAAAATCAATAAGCAGGACTGATCCTTTCTTAAGCTTCCCTTGTCCTGTTTTAACATTGTAATGCGGTATTGCTGCATTCCCATCTACTGCAACAATCGGATCAAACGCCGGCTCATATCCTTTTTCTTTTAGCCAAAATTCTAGTTTAAAAGCGATCTCTTTTTCTGTCTGTCCGATATTTATAGTTTTTACAATCTCTTGCAAGGAGCGGCTGCTTATCTCACAAGCCTTTCTTATTTTTTTAATCTCTTCTTGTTCTTTTATCTCACGAGTCTTAAGTATTATCTTTTGGGTTGGAACTAAAGTTATGTTTTTTAGATTTTTACGAAATGCTTCGTATTCGTGAAACTTTAAATCTTCTGCTTCAAATCCCAACCTCTGAATTTTTTCTTTTTTGGTTATTTCTTCTAGATGTTGTGACAATCTTTTGTGAGGTTCAATCAATCTAAGCAAAAAACCGTTTTTTGATTTTGTAAGATACCGGGCGTCAGTAAATAAATAAACGCTATTTTTAGTCAGCAAAACAAAAGCCTCTCTTTCCTCCGGTGCAAGTGTCTTAAAGCCGGTGAGATATAAGATGTTGTAAAAATTCGAAGTCAAAACGCCGCCAAGGTTTTTTTTAGAAAGCGTTTTTTGTAAATTTTTGATTCCATTCATAAGTGTTAAGCAGCTTTTTCTCTTCTTAGTCGT
>OBEQ010949263.1_pt1 | contig 12454 bp, 16 predicted proteins | sample 1670901 | NCBI WGS metagenome assembly OBEQ01 (sample SAMEA104232315, study PRJEB22302) | groundwater metagenome | biome: forest; feature: aquifer; material: groundwater | place: USA | collected 2011-08-07 | depth 5.4 m | reverse complement strand
TGCAAATTCCATTCAGGCAAGGGGTATGACATCCATGTTGGAGTTTCAGGGTAAAATCGTTGAATCGTCTCTGGACCTTTGGCTTGTAAATAAAGGAGTAACGTGACAGGAAAAGCATCCACAAAGGCTTTGGTTTTCGAGAGGTCTTCTTCCGAAAAGGGCTGTAGATGTCGAACAATTAAAGCGACAGAAGTTTCGTCCACGGCACATTCCAATTGAGGAATATGATTTCGAATGCTCAATGACATCAACCAAGATTTTAAAATTTCCAAATGTTCCCCGAGCCAAGGATGCAAGACCTCGCAACGACTCATTTGTGTTAAATATCGCCCGTCTTTCTCTCGAAATCCAATTAAGATGCCCCCTTTTTTTTCAACATATTTCACGCCTAAGCGAGCTTTAGAGCGATATCCAAAGGTGGCTTTTTGTAGAGGGGGAAGCCAATGCAAGGGCAGAGCGCCTGCAAAATGCTCGAACTGTTCTGCCAACATGGCTTGTTTGAATTGGATCTGAGTTGACGAAGGCATGTGCTGCAAACTGCATCCGCCACAAATTCCAAAGACCGCGCATTTGGGTTTCACTCGATCGGGCGAGGCCTGAAGAATTTCCGTTACTCTGCCCTCGCTCCATTTGGGTGTTTTTTTGTCCACTTGGATCTGTACGATTTCACCGGCGAGGGCTCCCTCGACAAAAACAATTCGCCCGTCCTCTTCGTATCCAATCCCGCGGCCTTCGTGACTCAGTCTTTCAATTTTTAATGACAGTTTCATGCGATCCAGGCTCCCAAAAAGGCTTGGAAGTGTGAATGTCCTTCTTGCTTCAGATAGGTTTTGAGTTCTTCCGTCAGGGCTTCATAAGTATCAAGATTTAAAAATCCTCGCATCAATTCAAAACGAAGATACAGGAGATAGGTATTGAGGACATCAGTTTCGCAATAATCACGGATCCCTTTTAAACGTCCGGCTGAATAGTCCTCCCAGACGCTGCCCCCTCCCTTGCCCATTTTACCGGGAAAGCCCATGAGCAGAGCCGCTTCATCTAATTTGACATAAGCCCTGGCGTTGTAGAGCGAGAGCAGGTCCATTAAATCGGTGTGTCGCAGATGATAACGACTGATGTAATTGTTCCATTTAAACTGAGAATCTCGTTCCCCCAATTCCCAGTATCTCGGAGCCGAAAGTTTGTGATGCATGGCTCGATAATGTAGAACGGGCAAATCGAAGCCCGCTCCATTCCAAGAAACTAAAGTCGGAGAATACTTTTCAATCCCTGTAAAGAATCGCTGAATTAAATCGCTTTCAGAAGCCTCTAAATCACCCAAAGACCAGACTCGAATATCGTTTTTTCGACGCATAACGGCAGAAATGCAGACAATTTTATGCAGATGAACCGGCAAGAAATCACTGCCTTTTTCGGCTTTTAATTTTTCTGAAACTTGAGTCACGACTTCCGCATCGGATAGGTTCTCAGGAAGAGAATGGAGCTTTCGAAGCAGGGTCGTATCAGGAATCGTTTCAATATCAAACACTAAGACATTTATTTCATTCATAGGGAAGCCTAAATTTACCATTTCATGGATCTGTGAAGACGAATCATGACTGAAACAATGACGCAAACGCAAAAATGAATCCAGCGGAAACTTGAAAAAGCTTCTTTACTGGCTGAAAAGCTTGCTAAACTTTCTCCTTTCAGATGCATTGGAAAACAACAGAAAATGATTCTTTCTTACAAGCTTCTAGAGACTCAAAGTATTCCGGTGAATACTTCTATCCATCATCCGGAAGCGCAAGATCATCTGATTACCTTAGACAGCCCTTGCCTGGCCGTCTTCACGGATTTTAAATCTGCTCCGGCGGAGACTATTCATCCGGAGACCTCAATCACACAAGGCTTAGCTGAAATGAAATCCGCGAAAGTGAAATCGCTGATTGTGATTAATGATGAGGCTGAGATTCTGGGCTTAGTGTCTTTGAGAGATTTGCAAGGCGCAAAAATTGGACGAACCGCCCAGTCTCATGGCGTTTCTGTGCGAGAATTAACGATTTCTCAAGTAATGGTGCCGGCAGAGAAACTGGAGGCAATTGATTTTAGAATCTTGGGCAATGCCCGAGTAGGTCATATTACGAAAATTATTCATGAACATGACCTGCAACATCTGCTGGTGGTGGATCACGACGAATTAGGCTTGGCGAAAATTAGAGGAATTTTTTCTGCGACTCGAGTGGCTAGGCAGCTCGGGATTGAGCGACCCCTGGGAACCTTATCTTCGCACTCAGTTGATGAGATGAGCCGACAGATCCATCATTAGACTCTATACCCATCCCCCTCCAAGACACTTCAATAGTTCCCCTTCTTCCATCGTGAAGTGACGATCGCCAAAGCGTTGGGCAAAGTCTTTGTTGTGAGTGGTCATCAGGCAAGTGATGTGATGAGCTTTTACGTAATCGTTAGTCATCTGCATGATTTTTTCAGCGGTTTTGGGATCCAAGGCGGAGGTATGCTCATCCAGCAAAAGTAAGGTAGGTCGATGAGTCAAATACAAGGCAAACGCTAATTGTTGCTGCTCTCCACCCGATAAACTGGAGATGGGGCGATCTAAGGCCTTTCCCAGCTGAGGATTGAAATCTTTCAAATGTTCGATTAACGCCGCTCTCGATGAAATTCCTGCGATCAAACGAGCATTTTCTAGGAGACTCATATCCAAAAACAAACTATTGTGAATGGATTGCGTCAAGCTCACGACTTCCTTTAAAAAGACTGATTTCGGAATTTTTTTGATGTTCTTTCCATTCAATTCAATTTGACCGTGATAATGCTCATATTCTCGATGAATGGTTTTTATTAACGTACTTTTGCCTGAACCATTGCTTCCCATTAAGACTATAAAATCGCCAGGAAACATTTCAATCTGAATGGATTTCAGAATGGGTCCGGATTGCTTGAAGCTTAGGTTCAAATTTTTAATGCTAAGACAAGGTTTCACGATGCGCTCCTCGTCCAAGAGAGTATCGTGCCGTTGACAAAAATGCGGCCAGCAATAAACCCAGACATAATTTTAAGTAAATCGGATTGATGTTAAAGTTGAGAAAGAGATGTAAGACGAAAAAATAAACCTCAGCACCCAGTAAACAGCCTAAAAGTTCTAGGCCTAGCGAGATGCGCTTTAAACGAGAAAAAAGAGACGTAATTAAGTGTGTTCCAATCACTACAGCACCAATGGCCGTAAGCGCAATGCCATCGTCCATATGGATGTCCGCGTAACCATTGATTTCAGCATTCATTACTCCGCACAAAGCGGCCAGTCCGTTGCTGAGCATCAAACCAAAGCTGAGATATCCCGGTCCAAAAAAACCAAGTTTCGAGAGTAGCAGAGGATTGGATCCATAAGCTCGAAGTCGAAGTCCGAAAGTTGTTTTCAAGAGAGCCAATAAACCGATCATCAAAGCGGCATCGAAACCCAGCAGGGCAAGATCCAAGGCAGTATTGCCGAGATTTTGCAAGGAACTTAAGAGGGTAGATGCGTTGAGTAAGCTGATATTCGGCTGCCCCATCACAGCAAAATTCACGCTGAATAGCATAAAGACCATCAAAATACTGGCAATTAATCCATCGATTCTGGCGAGTTTTTGGAGAGCGAAAACGCTAAATCCTGAGCCCAGTCCAGCCATGACGGCCAAGCTCGTGGCCCAGAACTCTGAATAGCCTAGGGAGATAATTTTTGCAAAAATTGCGGCGCCTAAAGCATAACTTCCTCCGACGGTTAAATCGGTCACTCGAAAGATGCGATAGGTTAAATAAATTCCGAGCGTGACAGGCAAAAAAATCAAGGCTTGTTGTAGAGCCTCAATCAGTAATGACATCATAAGACAAACCTTGTTTTTGACTGATTTTTTGAATATCCGCCAGATTCACTCCTTGAATCTTTGCCGCTGAAGGATTCACAAACACTGTGTACTGCGTCATAGAAAATCCAGGGACGTCGCTAGCTTTCGAGCCATTCAAAATCTTTAGCGTTGAAGCAGCAGAATCGATGCCGATATCTGATTCTTTGACGCCGAAAGCCAGAGCTGCTCCCCCTGAGACGGATCCATCATCCGAGGCGATCAGCAGAATTTTTCGCGAATTGGCTTCTTTTGCCAAGGTTTGAATGCCGCTGACTACGAGTTCATCTTTGAGAATAAAAATGGCCTGACTGTCTGCATCGATATGCGATCGAACTGTGTATAAGTCAGAAGCTTGCTGAACCATCAAGCCTTGGACGTTAATTCCGACCTGGGTTGCTGCGGTTTGAAGCGGTTTAATATCAGCCAGAATTCGATCATCAGCGGAGTAGATGACGGTCATTTTTTTCAGATTTGGAAACGCTTGATGAATAAAGTTCACTTGAGTCAGCACAGAAACTTCATCCAAGATATTGGTCAGATTCGCGTTTTTATCTAAGCCTTTGGGGCGTTCTGCAGCAATGGCAACAATGGGAATATTTTTCTTGTCCATATGAGCCGTCATCTCAGTGGCATCCGTTCCAATGGGAGCAATCACGTCGACATTTTGATCCAGAAATTCTTGCAAGATACTCTGCTGAATTTGGGTGTTGCCTTGAGCATTTTTCAGCAGAAATTGAATCTTTCCAGGGTAAGTCTTTTGGAGTTGAGTTTCATAGCCCGAGACGATTTGATCCATGGCAGGTAGGGCAAGAGGGACCAAGATTCCAATGACTTTATCCGCCAAAGCGAAGTTGGACAAAAATAAAGTCAAAAGCAGAGATTGAATACATCGTTTTCGCATAAAAAATCCTTAGAGTGAAAGCAGATATTCCTTGAAGAGGATTGTACACCAATCCCAATTTAACGCTGTGAAATTCCCGTTCCAGCGGTGAAATATCCGTGGGCTTGTTAAACCATTTTAATTTTGATAGAAACGGAAAATACTTTAATAAATTTGGAAAGAAAATGAGTAGTGCAGCAGTCGTACATTTATCAGCATCAGAAGAATTTAGATTGATTCGCTTGCACCCTGCAGAGGGTGGAGCCGCTGTTCGTCATGCTGGGCATCGTTTTGTTGGAGTCAGTCCAGATATTTTTGTGAGCTTAGATAAATTTGATCGAAGTGATACGTACTTGAGGACTTTAAAATTTAATTTAGGGATGAGCATCAATCCAGCACTCTGGCCTACTAAAGATTTTCTCTGTTATTTTACGGAAGGCCCCTTAGAAAAAACTGATAAATGTCAATTCCATGGAGATAAAGAAACAGGACTCACAGCAAGTGCTAATTTACTTAATTTTGTGAGGCTAAAATCTTTTACCGTAGCAGGGAAGCGCTATTCTTATGACTCCATTGGAATAGCAATGAATGATAAGTATCAACAAGTATCGCATCGTCGAGGAAATGAATATTCAAATATATCGAGTCATTTCGAACTTAAATTCTTAAGTACCGCTACTGATAAAAGACCTCCAGAGCTTCTGTGCTTAAATATTCACATCACGGCAGTGGACGGTCCTCGTTTTAATCAGGATAAAGCGCTTGATCGTTTAAAGGCGAGTGTTGACCTTTTCTATTCGGAACTTGGACTATCTGAATCTTATGAGCTAAAAACGGACTTGAGAAAGGCTTTTGAAGTGAATTTGGGTAATTGTGAAGCTAAAGGCTTCCTTATAAAACATGGAGATTCAGTCACAGCTTATGAGGATTATGGTTTGGCTCGACTTCATACGAGGCGAAAAGCGGAAGTTGCCCCTATCCGTTTAAGTGATTTACTTCATGGAAAGCTCCTCCTTTCCAAACCAGCCAGGCCTTTCAGTACGGCGACTGCTTTTGCTTCAAGTGCGAAGCTGTACAAAGACGTTGCTCAGAGCGCTCCGAAAACGAGTTTTTCAGCAACTAAAGAAAGTTTCCCTACTTTAGCTGCCGCGATGGCTATGAAACCTGTTTCAAGAAGAAAAAAGAAAGAAGCTGTGCAAAATTGTTTTAGTGCACCGCTTGAATGAAAAACGGTTTAAAGTTAATGGTGTGGAAACAACGTTGAGCCAAGTGAGGTTTTTATGAGTGGATCAGAATCAAAATCAAGCACGACAAGTCAGTCAGCTCTTCCTCCTAGTACTCCTGCAGGCCCGAAACCGACAAGCAATCCAACATATCCTGGGAGTCCTGCTGTGGTTTTCGTAGAGCCTGGTAAATCCGCTACCGTTGTAACGTCTTTTAGGACTGGCGGCTCTATGACGCCCTTATGAATCCTTTAATTTGACATCGTAAATTTCGATTATTAGAATCCGCGCCCATTCCCCGATAGCTCAGTCGGTAGAGCAAGTGACTGTTAATCACTGGGTCAGCGGTTCGAGTCCGTTTCGGGGAGCCAACTTTCTAGCCAAAGAGAATGTAATGTCTGAAAAATCAAGTCCAGCGATCTTGTCTCGTGCTGATGTCGCCGCTCGGCTGGGTAAGAGGCTTTCCTTGGATCTTAAAATCTCTGAACAAATCGTGAAACATATCTTGGATCGACTCAGTCAAGCTATTTTTAGTCATGAACGCATTGAAATTCGAGGATTTGGCAGCTTCGAAGTCAAGCATCGATTGTCACGAAAAGCACGTAATCCCAAAACGGGAGAAACGGTCCAAACCAAAGACCGCTACGCCGTTCGGTTCAAACCGGGCAAGGAATTACGAGAACGAGTGAATTTAAATCAGTAAGCTTTTTAAACAGCATTAATGGGTATACGTGACCTTGGAATTATCCGTTTCAAACAATCCCACTTCGCTCATGGAAGCAGAATCGGGGAGTTTGGCTTGGATAGATTCATAAATAAATCGAGCCACTTGTTCTGCTGTTGGGTTAATGACATCAAAGGGAGGAATTTCATTTAAAAATTGATGATCAAGCGGATCAATCACTTCATGAACTATATTTTTCAAGTCAGCAAAATCGATAGCCATGCCTAATTCATTGAGGGTTTGACATTCCACGACAACCTGAACTTTCCAATTATGACCATGTAATCGTGCACACTTTCCCAGATGACCTCGAACAATATGGGCCGCAGCAAAATCGGCTTTGACTTCGATAAGATATTTCATGAGAGGCTCTGATTTTTTTCGAGAGAGTTTTCGATGATTGTTATTTTTTGTTCAGCTTGCTTCAAATAGTGCTGACATTGAGCCGAAAGACGCACCCCTTTTTCAAAATAGTCCAAGGCTTCTTCAAGAGGGAGATCCTCTCGTTCCATCTGATGTGTGATCTTTTCGAGTTCTTTGAGTGAAGCTTCAAAATTTAACTTCGGCTCTAATTTTCTTGCCATAATGATTCCTGCGTAAAATCAGGCTATTTTTCCAGATCCGCTCATTTTAAGGAACAACATTCATGCAAAATCTACAAGATCTCGATGATTCAAGAAGTGTCATCATGTCTGAAATCATGACGCCAGATAAAACTAACTTTGTGGGCAATGTACACGGAGGCCATGTGATGTCGATCCTCGATCGTGTTGCCGCATGCTGCGCTGAGCGCTACAGCCGTCGACATTGTGTGACTTTGTCGGTTGATCGAATTTTATTTAAAGAACCGATTTATATTGGAGATCTGGTCGTGTTCTATGCCAAGGTGAATTATGTGGGACGAACCTCGATGGAGATTGGGATCCGTGTCGTTGCCGAGAATTTACTGACAGGGATTAAGCGTCATACTAACACTTGTTATTTCACTATGGTTGCTGTCGATGAACACCTTAAGCCTGTCGCCATTGAGCCTCTCAGTTTGCGGAATGAAGAGGAAAAATCTCGTTTCGATGCGGCTCAAAAACGCAGAGAAGCACATATGAAACTGAAGGCATCACACTAATTGCGATAAAAAGCTGCGAGCAGGGACTTTAACAGCCTGTGTTTCAGAAAAGCAGTCTTTCTTTACAGGAGGCAGATCGATAACGACTTGGAAAGCATGCGGGGCTCCTGTTTTTTCTTGATAGTATTTTAAGGTGGGGCTTAAGGGCTCTGCAGTACTAGTTTTTACTTCAACCAGAAACCAAGGTTCATTATTTCTACTGATACAAAAGTCGACTTCTCGCTTGTCCAAATCTCTTAAATAGTGCAGGTCAAAATCCCCAAAGCCATGGTCTGTCCAATAATGCACTGCCTTTAACAGATGGGAAGCAATAAAATTTTCATGTCGAGCGCCTGAATCTTGCAGTAGTGACCAGTCCCAGAGGTATAATTTTGGCTCTTTAATTAGGCTTCTTGTCAAATTTTTGGACCAAGGTTGGATGCGAAAACAAAAATAGAAATCACTCAAGGTTTGCATCCATCGTTTGACGGTGGGTTGGCTGACCTGCAAATGTTTTGCAAAGTTGCTGTAGTTAATCTGTTGTCCTGCAAAGGATTTGAGTAGGATGACTAAGCGTTCTAGTTCTGCAATCTCTTGCAGCTGTGACAAAGATCGAATGTCTTCATGAACTAATTGCTGCTGCCGTAATGCCGACCATCGATTCGAGAATCGACGATTTGCATGCAAATAAGGATCGGGAAATCCACCGTAGCTGATGAGTTGATTAAACATCTCTTCCGCGATTATTCCTGGTTCTCGAGTTAAGGTGTCTATGGGATAAGGGGAGATTAACTCTGCCACGCTGAGCGGGTGAACCCGGTATGAAAAATACCGACCCATCAGGCTATCTCCCCCTTTTCGGTAAATATCCAGGCGGGCGCTTCCAGTCACTAAAATATCAACTTTATTTTTGTAGGTATCAAAAAAGCCTTTTAGATAATTCTTCCAATCAGTGTATTTATGTAGCTCATCAAAGACGATTAAGGGTTTTTCTGCTTGAAGTTGATCAAGCTGAGTTCGAGCGGCTACCTGATCTAGGCCAGAGAGGATGAGTTGCCGATCTGAGGGACGGTCCCAGTTGAAGTTAAAGCTGATCTTTCGGGTATCAGCATACGTTTGGCTAATGGAAGTTTTTCCCACCTGCCTTGGACCTGCAAGGAAACACATTTGATTGTTTTGTATAAAATGTTCAGCGACGAGTTGAGTATAGAATCGGTCCATTCTTTTCACGCTACTATCAAGGTTATTGTCCGATAATTATAACATACAGTTTAGAATTATCGCGATAATTATAACATACAGTTTAGAATTATCGGGCCATTTATGCGGTGGCCTCACTAGGACCGATGGCTAAGATTCCAAAAAAGTTATTAGTGTAATTTCCATTTTTGTTTGTCATATTCTTTGTGAGTCAGAATATCCCTTGGTAACTAAAAAATGAAGCTAACTTGCTCGTTAGCACAAGGATCTATAGAATTTTCCTATCTTTTTTGATGAGAAATTTTCCATGACGATTCTGAATGTTTTAATAGTTCCAGACGAACGCTTACGTCGCAAGGCTTCTCCCGTGGAAGCGGTCACGGATGAGCATCGAAAAATCTTGGATGACATGCTGGAAACGATGTACAAGGAAGGAGGCGTGGGCTTAGCGGCAACGCAAGTGAATGTTCATCTTCGACTGTTCGTGATGGATACGTCCACTGCCCGAAATGAAGCCATGAAATTGATCAATCCAGAAATCACCTGGACTGAAGGCGAGCTTGAAATGGAAGAAGGCTGTCTTTCCGTTCCTGGTATCTATGCCAAAGTGACTCGTCCTCAAAAATTGACGGTGAAATTCTTGAATGAACAAGGCCAAGCTCAAGAAATGACGCTTGAGGGTTATTCAGCAAAATGTGTGCATCATGAAATCGATCATCTCAATGGGATTGTTTTTTTAGATCACCTTTCTCCGTTGAAACGAAAAATGCTTGAAGGCAAGCTGAAGAAATTAAGTAAGACAAAATAAATCGAGGGTCTGATGCGTTTGATTTTCGCGGGGACTCCGGAACTTGCAGCCGAAATTTTGGGTCGTTTGATCTCATTTGCTCAAGTGCATCAACATGAAATCGTTGCCGTATTGACTCAAGCGGATCGACCCGCGGGTCGTGGCCAAAAGTTGATTAAAAGTCCGGTCAAAGTGCTTGCAGAACAACAAGGACTATCTTTATTCCAACCGATTTCTTTAAAAGCAAAAAAAGATCCACAGATTCAAGAAACGCTGAAAAATCTCAAGCCGGATTTGATCATTGTTGCGGCGTACGGACTTCTCCTTCCTCAAGCAGTTTTGGACATTCCTCGATTCGGTGCTTGGAATGTTCATGTTTCCTTGCTTCCGAGATGGCGTGGGGCGGCGCCCATTCAGCGGGCGATTGAAGCGGGCGATACTGAATCAGGCGTTTGTTTGATGCAGATGGATGCAGGACTTGATACAGGAAATATTTTAGGTCGAAAAGTTTGCCCAATTCATTCTGATGATACGGCGGAAATTCTCCATCATCGATTAGCAGAATTAGGTTCAGTACTTTTGCTAGAAACCTTAACTGAACTTGCGAAACATGAATTCACCCCGGGGTTCCATCTCCCTCGAGAAGTGCAGAATCATGCAGACGCGACGTATGCTCACAAAATTGAAAAAGCAGAAGGTCAGATTGACTGGTCCCAGCCCATGCTAGCCCTTCATCATAAAATTATGGCGTTTAATCCCTGGCCCGTGTGTTTTTGTGAATGGAAGGAACAGGTCATTCGACTTTGGACTTCTTCCCCAACTTCATTGCGGTATTCGGATCCTCCAGGCACTTTTATTTGCTTTGATCAGCATCGACTGGGGGTGGTGACGGGAGATCAACAGCTTTTGGAAATCCTGACCTTGCAATTGCCGAATAAAAAAGTGATGTCAGCGAGAGAGTTTTTGAATGGGCATTGGGCTTAAGCAATTTCTAGTGTAATGCTGCCGAAAAAATCAGTTAAAATATTGAAAAATCAAGTCTTCAGGTTTAAAATTTCAATGAAAAATTAAGTCTTAAGAGGTGAAATTGCATGGAATCGATTCGAATGAATGCGAAATTTATCGAAACTTCACTGGAACGAAATTTTGTCAGTGTTTTATTGGGGCCAAGGCGAGTGGGGAAAAGTCACTTTATGGCAGAGTATCAACAGAAACATCTAGATAGGCATTGGGTTTTTTTCAATAGCAGGAAGAATTGAGTTACTGCCGATGCATGGGTTTTCTTTGTTGGAGATGACACTGCTTGATAAACCTCAACTTCCTCGAAGTTCGCTACTGGATTGTTTAAATGAATCTTCGTTTGAAGAAAAGCTTCAGCATTGCATTAATGAAAAACGTCCTTTTAAAAAAATCCTAAATGAAAATTTAGAGAATTATTTACTCTGGGGAGGTCTGCCAGAGGTGCTTTCCATGAAAGAGGACAATCCCTTGAAATTAAAGGAAGAAAAATTAATTTACCTTCATAATTACCTTCAAACCTATTTAGAAAAGGATGTTCGAGCAGTAGAACAGATTACCAATATGACTTTGTATCGAAATCTCTTGGATCTTCTAGCAGAACATACAGGTTCTTTAAGAGATGAAGGAAAATTCATTGCGGCTTTGGGCTGTAGTCGAGAAACCTTGAAGAAGTATCGATCTTTGATTGAAGCGACTTTTTTATATCAAGAAATTTTCCCTTATCTTGGAAAAACTTTAAAACGCTTAGTGAAATCTCCAAAAGCTTATTTATTGGACAATGGACTCATTAGTTTATTGACAGGTCTCTCAGATCTTTCTGTTTTAGAAAAAACGGGTTTGATTGGGCACCGTTTAGAAAATTGGTTTTTAAATGAACTCAATGTGTGGGGAGCTCGTTCCGCAAGTCCACAGAAAGTCTTTTTTTGGCAAACAACAGCACAAGCAGAAGTAGATTTCATCGTGTTGAGAAAGCCCAAAATTTATCCCTTTGAAGTGACTTATCAGTCTGAAATTAATCGCACTAAGCTCAGAAATTTGCTTAGTTTCTTGGCAGAAGAACCCGAGGCTCCTTGGGGCTTTTATGTGTATCGTGGGGAATTTCAAGTAGATAGAAATCATCGAGTGATTTTTTTGCCTTGTTGGGCGATCGCCTAATTTTTTTCGCACAATGATTTCGAATGAAGGTAAACTCAATTTTTCTATTTTCTATCAAGAGGCTTGGCATGTCGGAAATATTAGCAATAAAAGAATTTAACCCCAAAACCGTGGATAAAGCGGCCCAACAATACTGGGAATCGCATCACTCCTTTGAAGTGAAAGAAACCGCCGATCCGAAAGATAAATTTTATTGCTTGTCGATGCTGCCTTATCCAAGCGGAAATTTGCATATGGGGCATGTGAGAAATTACACCATTGGTGATGTGATCAGTCGTTATCAGCGCATGCTCGGAAAAACCGTTTTGCAACCCATGGGCTGGGATGCATTTGGCTTACCTGCTGAGAATGCAGCGCTCAAAAATAAGGCATCTCCTGCCACTTGGACCTATCAAAATATTGATCATATGCGGTCTCAACTGAAACAGATGGGTCTGGCGATTGATTGGTCACGAGAATTCGCCACTTGCCATGAATCC
>OBEQ012788074.1_pt1 | contig 12455 bp, 6 predicted proteins | sample 1670901 | NCBI WGS metagenome assembly OBEQ01 (sample SAMEA104232315, study PRJEB22302) | groundwater metagenome | biome: forest; feature: aquifer; material: groundwater | place: USA | collected 2011-08-07 | depth 5.4 m | reverse complement strand
GCCCCGCGGGCTACCCCGGCGGGCGCGCGGCCGCCCCCTGGACAAGAAAGCCACTGTGCGCGACCGGCCGCGCCAGCGAGACCTGGGGCCGGGGCGCGCGCTTCGGCATCGTGCCCATCGGCCACAACGAGGTCTACTGGTTCGCGGTCGCCGACGCGCCGCCGGGCAGCTCGAGCGGCGCCACTCCGACCACCGACTCGCGCGCCGAGCTGCTGGCCCGCTTCGGTGACTGGCACGCGCCCATCCGCACCCTGCTCGAGGCCACGCCCGCCGAGAACATCCTGCACACCGACATCGCCGACCGCGCGCCGCTCTCGCACTGGAGCAAGGGCCGCGTGGTCCTGCTCGGCGACGCCGCCCATCCCATGACGCCCAACCTGGGCCAGGGCGGCTGCCAGGCCATCGAGGACGCGGTCGTCCTCGACGCCTGTCTGGCCACCGGCGCGCCCGTGGCCGAGGCGCTCGCCGCCTACGAGTCCAAGCGCATCGCGCGCGCCAACCGCGTCGTGGTCGAGTCGCGCCGACTGGGCGCCATCGCGCAGTGGTCGCATCCCATGGCGTGCCGGCTGCGCGACGCCCTGGTGCGCGTCACGCCCACGGCGCGCGTGGCGCGTCGCCTGGAGAAGTCGATGCGCTTCGAGCTGTGAGTCGCCCCGGCGCCGCTACGGCAGCGACGCCTTGGGCCGCGCGCGCGCGGTGACGACCAGCTCGCCGGCCACCGGCTTGCCGTCGCGGGTCACGACCAGGCGCACCACCTGGCCCGGCTTGACGTGCGCCGACGAGAGCAGCTGCTCGCCGATGTCGGCGCCCACGTCGGCGATGGCGTGGCCGTCGATGGACACGACCACGTCGTTGGCCTGCACGCCGGCGGTGGCGGCGCCGCCGCCCTGGTCCACGCCGCTCACCACCAGGCGGCCGCTGGCCGCCTCGGCGTCGGCGCTCAGGCCCAGGTCGCCCTGCTCGTCGTTCTCGAGGCGCTTCGCCTGCAGGGCGCGGATGGTGCCCAGGTCCTTCTTCTCGCCCGCCTTCAGCTCGAACTTGTGCTGCACGATGGGTTCGAAGCCGCGCAGCAGGCCCGACAAAGCGACCAGATCACCCTTGCCCGGGCCCAGCTTGCCGATACGAAAGTGCCCTTGCGCGTCGGTCTTGGGCCCGTCGCCGGTCAGCATGCCCATGGCCTGCTCGCCCACGTCACCCTCGATGTCGTGCGACATGGCCAGCAGGTTGAGCCCGCCCAGCGGCTTGCTGGTGAAGGCGTCGACGATGGTGCCGGTGATCTCGCCCCAGGGCTCGAGCACCAGGTCGAGCGTGGCCGTCTGCCCGGCGGTGACGGTGGCGCTGCTCTTGACCGCGCCCTGCTCGCCGCTGACCTCGACGTCGTACTTGCCCGGATCGAGGCGCGCGAAGGCATAGCGGCCGTCGTCGGCGGCGATGTGCTTGTCCAGGCGCAGCGGCCCGCTGACGCTGATCTTGTAGTCGCTGGCCGGCTTGCCCGCCACGGTCACCTGACCGGCCAGCCCCGCCAGCGGGCGCAGACGGATGGTCACATCGGCGCCCGGCTTGACCCCGCGCTTGTGGCCGCGCGTGCCGGCCGCCTCGGCGGAGAGATCGTAGGCGTGGTCGCGCAGGTGCTCGAAGCGAAAGCGTCCGTCGGCCGAGGTCAGCACCGGATGCGAGCCTTGCCCCCAGCTGGCCTCGGGCGCGTCCTCGTCGGAGGCGGGACTCGCGGGCGCGCCCTCGGCCTGGCGCACGGTCACCCAGGCGTCGGCGACCGGCGCGCCGTCCTCGCCCACGACGCGGCCCTTGATCACGCCCTGGCGGGCCTCGACCTTGAGCACGACGCCGCTCTTGTGCTCGCCCGCGGCCAGCTCGACCTCCGCCGGTGACGCTGCGGGCGGTGCCCAGTCCAGGCTGCCCTCGTCGTCGCGGACGGAGAAGTGGTACTTGCCCGGCTCGAGGCCGAGCGCCTCGAAGCGGCCACCCTCGCCGCTGCGCACCTCGCCGCGGGTCAGCTCGCCGAAGTCGATGGCGCCGTCGCCGCCGCCCTCGCGCCACACGTTGACCTCGACGCCGAGCACGGGCGCGCCCTGTGCGTCGACGACCTGGCCGGCGATGCCGGCGCGCGTCTCCAGCTTGATGACCAGGCCGTCCTGGTCGTCGAGGCGAACCACCACGGGCAGCTCGCCCTTGCGGCCGTCGTCGGCGCGCGCGACCAGGGTGAATGCGCCCTGGGGCACGCCGCGCAGCTCGAACACGCCGTCCTCGCCGGCGCGCGCGTGCACCAGCGCCGCGCTCGCCATCGACAGCATGGTGCTCAGGCCGACGTCGCTCTGCTTGGCCTGCAGCCCCAGCGTGGCCATGCTGGCCGGCTCGACGCGCCCGCGCAGCGTCGCGCCCGCTTCGACGACCAGCAGCACGTCGGTGACGTCCTTTTCGCCCACGTCGACGACCTTGCGCATCAGGTTGGGCAGGAGGCCGTCCTTGGCCGCGACCAGGCCGTACTTGCCCGGCGCCAGGCCGAGGATCTCGAAGTAGCCGGTCTCGTCGCTCTCGTCGAAGGCGGTGGGCTTGATGCCGCCCTTCATCTGGATGCCGCCCACCAGCACGCCGGGCACGCCTTCGCTCTCGTGGCCGGCGCGCACCACGTAGCCGGAGATCAGACGCGACGGGTCGACCAGGATCTCCACGCCTTCGCGCGCCTCGCCGATGCCGAGCTCGACCGCGGTCGGCTCGCGCGACGAGTAACCGCGTGCCAGCGCGCCCAGCTCGACCGTGCCCGAGCCCAGGCCGCGCAGGGTGAAGCGTCCGGCCGCGTCGGTGACCACGCCGCCCGCGCCCAGCACCACGGCCACGTCACTGAGGTCGCTCAGGTTCTCCATCGAGGCGCGGCCGCCCGCGGCGCGCACGATGGCGCCCGCCACCGGGCGGCGATCCGCGCGCGACAGCACCACACCCTGCACGCTCGCGCCGGGCGTGAGCACGAAGTCGAGCGTGGCCGGGCCGCCGCGCACGGTCACGCCGGCGGCGCCGTCGACGTAGTCGGCGTGCGTGGCGCGCACGTCGTAGGCGCCTTCAGCCAGATCGATGCGGTAGCTGCCGCGCTCGTCGCTGAGCGCGGCGGCGGGCGCGTCGCCGCCGCCGATCAGGCTGGCGCCGCTGAGCAGACGGGCGCTGACCAGCGCCCCCGCGACCGGGCCTCCGCCCACGTCGGTGACCGTGCCCGAGAGCGAGTGTCCGCCGGCGGCGAGGACGAGATCGAGGCCCGTGCGCGGCTCGCCCGGGCGGATGAGCACGTCGAGCTTCTGCGCCGGCAGGTAGCCGGGCGCGCTGGCCGACAGGTGGTAGCGACCGGGCAGCACCTTGGCCAGGGTGAAGCCGCCTTGCGCGTCGGTGCGGGCGTAGAGCGGCGCGGCCGCCTCGCCGCTCTGGTCGTCGCGCGCGCCCAGCAAGGTGGCGGGGGTGAGCATGACCAGCGCGCCCGCGATGGCCGCGTGGGTGGACGCGTCACGCACCGTCCCGGCTGCGGCCGCGGGGGTGCGGCCCTGCGCGTCGCTGTGCGCGCGCGCCGCGCGCCGCACCGCCAGGATGTCACCGGTATCGCGCGCCGCGGGCGCCGCAGAAGGCGCGGGCGCCGCCCGACGGTGCGTCCACCACCAGGCGCCCCCGCCGACGAGCAGGAGCAGCGCCACGATTCCAGCCACGACCGCAGCCCGTGTGGGCTTTCTCGACATCCGCGAAGACTAATCCGAGCCGCGTCGATGCGCCGATCACATCCGCACACCGCTCATTCGAGGACGATGGTGGGCAGGCCGCGCGCGACCAGGCGCCGCGCGCTGTCGCGGTAGCCGCCTGCCTGCTCGGCGGCGGCGAGGTCGGCCTGCACGTGCACGCGATCGCCGCCGCGCAGCTCGACCTGGACCAGGAAGCCGAGCGGACCGGCGCGGCCGATCCAGGTGCGCCGGATCGTGCGCGCGCGGCCGGCCGGGACCTCCAGGCGGATGCGGCCGGCGGGAACCTCCACGACTCCGTCGGCGAGCGCGATCTCGAAGCCTTCGCTCGTGGCCTGCCAGGCGAAGGGCTGCTCGAACCAGGGCAGGAACCAGGTGTCGAGGCGCGCCACGACCTGACCGTCGCCGCGCACGCGCCCGGCCGATCCGGGCGGCGCCGACCCGGGCGCGGCGAGCAGGAGCGGGCCGCGCGCGCGCTGGCGGCGCGGCCGCAGCAAGCCGCGCCGCGGCCACAGCAGACGCAGCGGATTATAGCCCTGCTCGCGTCCGCTCAGGCCCGACGCGACCATGTTCAGCGACGGCGAGAACACGCCCGTCAGCAGCAGCGAGACCATCTGGCGGGCATCGTCGGTGGGATGCAAGAGGCCCCACACGCCGGCAGCGAAGAGCGCCCCGAAGCACAGGCCCGAGAGCAGGATCGAGGCGCGCCAGCCGGGCATGATGCCGCCGCTGTGCTCGACCGCGACCACGGCCGCCGCCGGGAACGACTCCGCCGTGCTCGCGTCGCAGCGCCCGCACACCTCGCCCGGCGCGAGCACCATCCGGCAGCGTGGGCACAGCCATCCGGGTGCACGTGTGGGGACGAGCGAGGTCACGGTCGCGACCCGCATGGTACGCCCGGACGATGCTCAGGGTGAGCGGGGCCGCACGATGCGCAGCTTGCGCATGCGCGACTGCAGGGTCGTCCGGCTGATACCCAGGCGGGCGGCCGCGCCCGAGCGTCCGGCCACCACCCAGCCGGACTCCTCGAGAGCCTTGAGGATGAAGATGCGCTCCGCCTCGGCCAGCGTGGGCGAGCTCGTGTCCGTGCGCTCCGTGGGCGCGGCCGGGGCGGGCGGCGCGGGCGGTCCCGCCGCCGTCTCGAAGTCGGAGCAGCGTAGCCGCAGCAGCGGGCCATTGGATAGAATCACCGAGCGCTCGATGACATTCTCCAGCTCACGCACGTTGCCCGGCCAGGCATAGCTGGTCATGGCCGAGAGGGCCGCTTCGGGGATGTCGAGGATCTGCTTCTTGAAGCGGCGCGCCGAACGGTCGACGAAGTGCCGCACCAGCTGGGGAATGTCACTGCGGCGCTCGCGCAGCGGCGGAATGACGATGGGGAACACGTTGAGCCGGTAGAACAGGTCGCTGCGAAAGCTGCGCTGCGCGATCATCTCGGTCAGGTTGCGATTGGTGGCCGCGACCAGGCGCACGTCGACCTTGACCGTGCGCGAGCTGCCCAGTCGTTCGAACTCCTTCTCCTGCAGGACGCGCAGCAGCTTGGGTTGCAGCTCGAGGGGGATGTCACCCACCTCGTCGAGGAACAGGGTCCCGCCCGTGGCCAGCTCGAAGCGTCCCACCCGCTGTGCCACGGCACCGGTGAAGGCGCCCTTCTCGTGCCCGAACAGCTCACTCTCGAGCAGGCCGGTGGGAATGGCCGCGCAATTGACCTTCACGAAGCTGCGCTCGCTGCGGCCGCTCAGACGATGAATGGCGCGTGCGATGAGCTCCTTGCCGGTGCCGGTCTCGCCGCGGACGAGCACGGTCGAATCGGTGGCCGCGACCGATTCGACCAGCTGCAGCACCTCGGTGAATGCCGGGCTCTCGCCCAGGACCTCGGTGAAGAGCGAGCTCAGCTCGCCCTCGAGGTAGCGGTTCTCGGTGGCCAGGCGATCCTTGAGCTCCTCGATGCGGCGGTAGGCGAGCGCGTTGTCGACCGCGGGCGCCAGCGTCTCCGAGATGCGGGTCAGCAGCTCGACGGCTTCGTCGTCGAACGCGTAGCTGCGCGCGTTCGAACAGGCGAGCGTGCCCAGCCTTCGCCCGCGGCAGACCAGGGGGACGATGCAGCTCGAGTACTCCTCGGGCAGCGCGGCCACGATCAGCTTGGCCCACGCGGGCGACAGCAGGGCCTCGTACTCGGCGCGCGTGTTGACCACGCACGGCTTGCCGGTCATGAAGGCGAGGCCCGACTGGGTACCTTCGACGGGCACCAGATCGCCGCCGCTGTAGCGCTTGTGCGACTCGCCCAGCGGCCCGGCCGAGAAGACCACCGAATGGATGCGAAGCGCGCGCGCTTCTGGCTCGTACAGACACAGACTGGCGTGCTCCCAGCCCCAGCGGCTGCGATGCAGGCACGTGGCCAGCTCACCGATGAGCTCGGGCAGCTCCAGCGAGGCCGCGGCGCGGGCCACCTCGAGCACCAGGGCGAGGCGATCTCGCTCGCGCATCACATGGTCGAAGCTGAGCGGCATCCGGCCCGGATCGTGGTCGTCGTGGTTCTCCTGGAACGCCATCGGCTAACATCATAGCCCACGCGATCGTGATGACGCGTCCGTCGACGCCGCCGCTGCCCAATTCGGCGCACGCACCTGCCCGTCGATCGGCAGCCTGCCCGGCGGTCGGCACACTGGCACGTGCATCCAGGCGAGATTGCTGAGTGCCAGTCCTGGCACAGCTCGTGCTGCCCTCCAAACGATCATGCGAATTCGAATCGGAGTTGAAGGTGACTGCCGGGGGTCCTCGTGACCCAGCCTCTACGCGTCCTCCAGATCGAGGACGTCGAGGACGATGCGCTCCTGATCGCCCTCGAGCTCGAGCGGGGTGGACTCATGCCCCATTGCACGCGCGTCGAGACCGCGGGCGCCATGCGGATTGCCCTGCGCGAGCAGAGCTGGGACATCGTCATCTCCGACTTCGGCCTGCCCCACTTCGACGCTCCCTCGGCGCTGCACGTGCTGCAGGAGCACGGCCTCGACCTGCCCTTCATCATCGTGTCGGGAACCATCACGGATGAGGTCGCCGTCTCGGCCATGAAGGCGGGCGCGAACGACTTCATCACCAAGACCAACCTCAAGCGACTCGTGCCGGTGGTGGAGCGCGAGCTGCGCGAGGCGCGCGCGCGGCGCGAGCACCGGCGCGCCGAGGAATCACGCCAGCATGCCGAGGCGCGCTTCCGCACCCTGGTGCAGTCCATCGACGGCATCGTCTTCACCGTCAACCGTCGCTTCGTCATCGACGGTGTCTTCGGCCGAGGGCTGGCCAACGCCCGGCTCGAGGAGGCCGCCCTCGATCACGGCCTGCAGAACCTCTTCGGCGACGGAGAAGGCGAATCCGCCTACGCGGTGTGCGCGCGCGCCTTCGCGGGCGAGCGGGTGGTGCACGAATGGGCGCGCGAGCGGCCCGAGGGAGTGCAGCACCTGCAGCTCCTGATGTCGCCCATGACCGCCGACGACGGCATGGTGCTCGGCCTGGTCGGGCTGGTGCGCGACATGAGCGACGAGAAGAACGTGCAGGCCCAGCTCATCCTCAGCGATCGACTGGCCTCCATCGGGGCGCTCGCTGCCAGCGTGGGCCACGAGATCAAGAATCCGCTCGCGGCCTTGATGGCCAATCTCGACGCCATGGCGGAAGGCCTGCAGGGCATTCCCATCGCGTCGATCGGGCCGCACACCGCGGCCGTCATCGTGCAGGCGCGCGAAGGGCTCGAGGACGCGCGCGAGGCAGCGCGGCGCGTGCGCCAGGTGGCGCGCGACCTCGACGTCGTGTCGGGTCGGACCGACGAGCGGCGCGAGTCGGTCGAGCTCAGCCGCGTGCTCGAGTCGTCGGTGCGCATGGCCTGGAACGAGATCCGCAATCGCGCCCGCGTGCTCTGGGATCTGGAGCCGGTGCCGCCCGTGAACGCGTCGGAGGCCCAGCTCGGGCAGGTCTTCCTCAACCTGCTGGTCAATGCCGCGCAGGCCATCGGCAGTGGCGATCCCGAACACAACGAGATTCGCATCAACACGCATGCCTCTCGCCCCGACGAGGTCGTGATCGCGATCTCGGACACCGGCCATGGCATCCCCGACGCGGTCAGGCAGCGGCTGTTCACGCCCTTCTACACCACCAAGCCGGAAGGCGCGGGCACCGGGCTCGGGCTGTCCATCTGCAAGCGCATCGTGACCCGCTTCGGCGGCACCATCTCGCTCGACAGCACCGTCGGCAAGGGCACCACGTTCCGGGTCACGCTTCCGGCCGCCGTCGCAGCGCTGGCCGCGGAACCCGCGCCGGCCCCCGTGCCCGTAGCCGCTCCCGCGCCGCCGCTCCGCCGCGGGCGCGTGCTGATCGTCGACGACGAGGCGATCGTGTGTCGCGCGATCCAGCGCATCCTCACCGCCCACCACGAGGTCGAGACGGTGAATGGCGGCCTCCAGGCCTTCGAGCTGATCACGGGAGGGCGGCAGTTCGACGTCGTCCTCTGCGATCTGAACATGCCCGACATGACCGGCATCGAGCTGTACGCGGCGCTGACGTCGGCGGATCCTCGCCAGGCCGATCGCGTCGTCTTCCTCACCGGTGGCGTGCTCAGCGAGGGCACGCGCTCCTTCCTGGACGCCATTCCCAACCTCAAGCTGGAGAAGCCGTTCGACTCGCGCCGCCTGCTCGAAGTCGTCGCCGAGCGCATCGTCGCTTGATCGCTGCTTGACGTGGCGGCGCCGATTCGCTATTGAACAACTCGTTCCAGAATTGAAATCGCGTATCAATTTCAACCCAGACGAGAGCGCCCATGAGCGCCAGACGACCACGGAGGTCTCGGCACCATGACGCTTGCACGCTTCTCCTACGTCTCTCTGCTCTGCTCCACGCTACTCGGCTGCGGCGGCGACGCCACCGCGGCGCTGCCCGAGCTGCCCGACGCGGCCACCACCACGCCGCCTGCGCCCACGCCCGACGCCACGCCGTCGCCTGCGCCCGACGCCGCCGAGGCGCCGCACGCGCTCACGCCCGTGCTCGTGCCGGTCTCGCCCACCGGGCACGATCGCTTCTTCGGCGTGGCCTTCGCCAGCGACGGCAGCGATGCCTTCTACGCCACCGGCCAGGTCGCCGTGTCGACCGACGCGTCGGCTGACTTTGCCATGGTGGTGGCCCGCTTCCGCGCCGACGGCAGCCTCGACGCCACGTTCGGCACGGGTGGCTTCGCGGTCGAGAACGTCGCCGTGGGCACCACGGGCGAGCTGGCGCGCGGCATCGTCGTGCAGTCGACCGGCAAGGTGATCATCTCGGGCACCATCGAACACGTCGGCGCCACCGACGCGCGCGACCGCGACGTCGCGCTCCTGCGCTTCGACGCCAGCGGCACGCTCGACCCCAGCTTCGGCCACAACGGCGTGGTCGTCCTCGACCTGTCGAGCGGCGAGGCCGTGGGCACCGGCTACGTCGCCGACAGCGTCTGGGGCCTGGCCCGCACCGCCGACGATCGCCTCGTGGTCAGCGCGGCGCAGAAGCGCGTCGGCGGCACCGATTCCGACTTCGCCGTGGTGCGCCTGAGCGCCGACGGCGCCATCGACCCCGGCTTCGGCACGGCGGGTGTGGCCACGCTCGACATCGAGCACGCCAGCGCCAGCCCGCGCGCGCTCAGCGTGCTCGCCGACGGCTCGACCATCGTGACCGGCTACATGAACGCGAGCGGCGTCACCCGGCCGGTGGTGTTCAAGCTCGACGGCGCGGGCCAGCTGGTGCCGACGTTCGGCCAGGGCGGCGTCTTCAACCAGGCGGTGCTGGCCGCCAGCACCGAGGTCTACGGCGCGGTCGTGCAGGGCGACAAGCTGATCACCGCCGGCTACGGCCGCGCCGCGGCGAGCGAGTCGCTCGACTGGGTATCGCTGCGTCTGGACGCCGACGGCACCCTCGACCCGACCTGGGGCGCGGGCGGGCTCGTGCGCGTCGACGTGGCCGGCTTCAACGACAACGCGCGCAACCTGGCCGCGCTCGACGACGGCCGCGTCCTGGTCATCGGCGGCGGCCGGCCCAGCGAGTCCAACGTCGACGCCATGATCGGCATGCTGACCCCGGCGGGCGCGCTCGACACCTCCTGGTCACCGACCGGCTACCGGCTCTTCGATCTGGGCGGCGCGAGCGACTTCTTCTGGGGCATCGCGGTGGCTCCGTCGCGCACGCACGCGGTGGTCGTGGGCGTGCGCGGTGTGGGCATGAGCCCGGGCAACGACGACGCGGCCCTCCTGCTCGTCCCGCTGCCGTGAGAGGCGCGCTCGTGGCGCTGACGCTGGCCGCCGCGTGCAGCGGGGAGCCCGCGTCGCCCGGCCCGTCCGACGCCGCGCCTGGCGTCGACGCCGCACCGGTGTGCACGAGCGGCGTGCACGTGGACGCCAACCGGCAGCCCGGGGCGGACATGATGCCCGGCCACACCTGCATCGCCTGCCACGCCGCCGAGAACGCCGCGTCGGGCGAGCAGGACGCGCCCGTCTTCGCCTTCGCGGGCACGGTCTACCCGTCGGTGCACGAGCCGGATCTGTGCGCGGGAACTGACGCCGCCGGCGCCCAGGTCGTGGTCACCGACGCGCGCGGCCGCACCATCGCCGCGACGGTGAACCAGGTCGGCAACTTCTTCGCCGACGCCGACGAGGCCTTCGCGCCGCCCTTCCGCGCCGAGGTGCGCTTCGCCGGCCGCACGCGCGCCATGCAGCACGTGCAGAGCGACGGCGACTGCAACGGCTGCCACACCGTCGACGGCACGGCGGGCGCTCCCGGGCGCATCGCGCTGCCCTAGCCGCGGCCCCCGCTCGCGGCACCGGCATGGTAAATATCCCCTCGATGCCGACCACCGATTCATTCAAGGCGCGCGCGACCGTCAAGCTCGCGGGCAAGGACTACGACATCTGGCGTCTCGACGCGCTCGCCCGCGTCGGTGACGTGGCCACGCTGCCGTTCTCCATCCGTATCCTGCTCGAGAACCTCCTGCGCCGCGAGGACGGCAAGAGCGTCTTCCCCGAGCACATCCACGCGGTCGCCAACTGGGATCCCAGGGCGGTCCCGTCGCAGGAGATCCAGTTCACGCCCGCGCGTGCGCTGCTGCAGGACTTCACCGGCGTGCCCGCGGTCTGTGATCTCGCCGCCATGCGCGAGGCGCTCAAGACCCTGGGCGGCGACGCGCGCAAGATCAACCCGCTCGAGCCCGCCGACCTGGTCATCGACCACTCGGTGCAGGTGGATCACTTCGGCACCCTGCGCAGCTTCGACGACAACGTGCGCCTCGAGTTCGAGCGCAACCAGGAGCGCTACCAGTTCCTGCGCTGGGGCCAGAGCGCCTTCGACGGCTTCCGCGTCGTCCCGCCCGGCACCGGCATCGTGCACCAGGTCAATCTCGAGTACCTGGCCCACGTGGTCATGCACAAGACGGTCGACGGCCGGTTGCTCGCGTACCCCGACTCGCTCGTCGGCACCGACTCGCACACCACCATGATCAACGGCCTGGGCGTGCTCGGCTGGGGCGTGGGCGGCATCGAGGCCGAGGCGGCCATGCTCGGCCAGCCCTGCGCCATGCTCCTGCCCCAGGTGGTCGGCTTCAAGCTGACCGGCAAGCTGCGCGAGGGCGCCACCGCCACCGACCTGGTCCTGACCGTGACCGAGATCCTGCGCAAGAAGGGCGTGGTCGGCAAGTTCGTCGAGTTCTACGGCCCGGGCCTCGACTCGATGGCGCTGCCCGACCGCGCCACCATCGCCAACATGGCGCCCGAGTACGGCGCCACCATGGGCTTCTTCCCCGTCGACGCCGAGACCATCGCCTACCTGCGCTTCTCCGGTCGTCCCGACGACCAGGTCAAGCTGGTCGAGGAGTACTGCAAGGCGCAGGGCCTCTTCCGCACCGCGGCGTCGCCCGAGCCGCGCTTCACCGACACGGTCGCGCTCGACCTGGGCGACGTGGTGCCCTCGATCGCCGGGCCCAAGCGTCCCCAGGATCGCGTCGCGCTCACCGAGGCCAAGAAGGCCTGGCGCCACGCCCTGGTCGGCATGCTGGGACCCAAGCTGGAGGCCGCCGACAAGAAGGCCGTCGACAGCTTCGCCAACGAGGGCGGCCACGACGTGGGCAGCATCTCCGACTCGGCCAAGGTCACGCGTCCCGACGGTGTGAGCTACGAGCTCAAGCACGGCGCGGTGGTCATCGCCGCCATCACCAGCTGCACCAACACGTCCAACCCGAGCGTCATGCTGGCCGCCGGCCTGGTGGCCAAGAAGGCGGCCGAGCGCGGCTTGCAGGTGAAGCCGTGGGTCAAGACCTCGCTCGCGCCCGGCTCGCGCGTCGTCACCGAGTACCTCCAGAAGACGGGGCTGCAGGCGTCGCTCGACGCGGTGGGCTTCCAGACCGTTGGCTACGGCTGCACGACCTGCATCGGCAACTCGGGCCCGCTGGCCCCCGAGCTCGAGAAGGCCATCACCGAGCAGGACCTCATCGGCGCCGCGGTGCTCTCGGGCAACCGCAACTTCGAGGCGCGCGTGCACCAGACCATCAAGGCCAATTTCCTGGCCAGCCCTCCGCTCGTGGTCGCCTACGCCATCGCGGGTCGGGTGGACCTCGACCTCCTGACGGAGCCGCTCGGCAAGGACCAGGGCGGAAAGGACGTCTTCCTGCGCGACCTCTGGCCGACGCAGGCGGAGATCGCGGCGCTGCTCGCCTCCGCGCAGGATCCGGAG
>OBEQ012658461.1_pt1 | contig 12455 bp, 15 predicted proteins | sample 1670901 | NCBI WGS metagenome assembly OBEQ01 (sample SAMEA104232315, study PRJEB22302) | groundwater metagenome | biome: forest; feature: aquifer; material: groundwater | place: USA | collected 2011-08-07 | depth 5.4 m | reverse complement strand
CTCGCTCCTCTACGGTCCGCATCACCTCTTCAATGCAAAATTTATCGGTTACCGCAGTAATCGCCTCTTCTGAAAGAGGCTCGGCAAATGGTTTTAGCACAACTGGACCGAACGCAAGACAAAGAAACCCAAACCACCATAAAAGATTTTTATTCGAGTTCACACGAAATTGTTTTTAATAGCCTTTGTCTGGAACAAGACAAACTTCCGACCACACACTAGACTTTTAATGCCTAGCCCTCGTTCCTAACCGTTCAGCTTTAAAACATCAACGGAAAATTGATAGCAAAATAGAATACGTTTTTCGTTTCTGGTTTCTAGTTTCTGAAGGTATGTTCCTTGAAGGTTCTGCAATCCAAAAATCGTCATATTGACCAACAGTGATGGATAGGATAATATTTAAATATGCGGTCTATTGAATTCGAGACGGAGCTTGAAAACAAACCTTTCCTTACTGTTCCTCAGGAGGCTGCTGCTCAGTTGCCCAAGTCCGGGCACGCTAAAGTCATTGTTCTCGTTACAGGAGATACCGAGGATACAGAGTGGCGTCGAGCGGCTTACGAACAATTCATGAAGGAAGATAGTCCTGAAGACTCTGTCTACGATGAGTATTTATAGCTTCGGAGAAGTTTTTGTTTGTCGTTTTCCGTTCACCTCCGGCCAGTTGAGTAAGCCGAGACCTGTTTTAATACTTTTCGATTTCGAGGCAGACGTGGTGATTTGTCGTATCACATCAGCACCGCATTCTAGCCAGCTGGATATACCGATTCATGATTGGCAGGCGGTCGGTTTAGTCAAACCTTCCGTAGCTCGTCTCAATCGATTGGTTACAACAGAAAAAGATTTGCTCACGAAACATCTCGGCCATCTGAGCGTCGCAGACGCAGCTGTAATCAAATCTTGTTGGAACCGTTTCATGGTGTTGTGACGCCTTAATTTTTCCGCTCATTATCCTCAGTCCTTCATCCTTTCTACTTCCTTAAGCTCCACATGAACTTCGCTACTGCTCTCAATCCAACCTTTGGGTGTTCTCAAAACAAGTTTGATGGTGCCTTTCCCAGCTGTTTTCCCTTCAAAAATAAAAGGGATGGGATTGCTTCCATATTCCTCAGCATGATCAATGTTGTTCGGCATGGGTCAGGCAAAGTTGATGTTGCCCCGGATCCCAGTCTCCCCTGCTCGTGTGAGCAGAGTGCGCAGACGGGCGCATTCCATCTGACGGGTGCGGCGGCGGATGAGGATGATCAGGCCGCAATGATCCATTGTGCCACCAGCCAGAGCCAGAAAGTGATTGCGATTGCAAGTGATGACCACGAGGCGATGTTCGCACACATAGTTGAACACCTCCTTATCCGGAGCCGTCACTTCCAGCACATCGCGCAACACCGTCACTTCATATCCCCAGTGTCGCAGCAAGTGAGCGATATCCTCGGGCACGTCGTGATCAAGCAGGAACCTCACTAGTTGGGATCGGTCATCTGCTCAATGACCAGGGCGTCGATTTCGGTGCGGTGATCCTCGTAGTAAGCCAGGCACTCGTAAACCTGCGCCTTGGTGATCGTCGGGAAGCATCGCGGGGAACACAGCGAGTCGATGGTTTCGCCGTTCTGCAAGAGACCGATCACATCATGCACCCCGATGCGGGTGCCTTCGATGATGGTCTTGCCTCCGCACACACCGGGGATGTTGACGAGATAACGATAGGAGGTTGCGGGCATGTTCATAAGATAGCAGCGAAGTCGGCCGGAGTCGAGTCACGATTCGCGGGCGTCCAGCCACCGCTCCTGCAGAGCTATGGCGGGCAGGCCTTTCCCCTCAGATGATGTTTTCGAACACCAACCTTGCTGCCCACAAACTCGCTGCGAGCTTGTGGAAACGCGAGACAAAGGAAACCGAACCACCATAGAAAGTTTTTGCTCGAGTTCACACGGATACAGGATTTAGCTTATTTTTCTGATTTTACGTGCGCCGTCATCTAACACTTCGCGCATTCCTTGATCAAGGGAGACTTTTGGTACAAAATTGAGGATCTTGTGTGCGCGTTGACCGCCTGCCACCATTCGCCGCAAGCGTCCTTCGTGTGGCCGAAAATCAATCTCTAAATGTCGACCTGCCATATCTGCTAACTTTTGAGCGGCATCCTGTAAAAAGGTTTCACGTCCTGACCCAATATTAATAATTCCCTGAGCATTTTTATTTTGAATTGCCTTCCAAAGTGCTTGGGCAGCATCTTTCACATGGATAAAGTCTCTCGAATTACAATAGGAAGCATGTAGAACAACAGGCTTTCCTTGGAGGATTTGTCGGGCAAATAAATTGAAGATCGAAGAGGGTGTTTCTCCACAAGCTGCTCGGCCATAGAGATTAAAAAAACGCAGCGCGCACACTGAAAGATGGTGTTCCTTCGCTTGCACAAATGCATGGAGATCAGCACATGCTTTAAAGAAACCATAAATAGAACGTGGTTTGAGAGGGGTTGTTTCAGTAATCGGAAGACGGCTGGGTGAACCGTAAACCTCTGCTGTGGATGCGAGGATAAAATGTTTGATTCCATGCTTGATCGCTCCCTCCAAGATTCGATCTAAACCACCTACAATCACATCCGCAGCTAATAAAGGGTTCCGTTCACACTCAAGCAAAGGACAAGTCGCTAGATGTACGATCATGCTACAACCTTCGAGCTTTCTTATCCAATGAGAATCCTGAAGGAGATCTCCTCTAATCCATTTTACATGAGGCATTCTATAACGCGGAGGCTTGCGCACGAGACAGTACAATTGCCACGAATGATGGGTGGCTAATTTTAGAAAATGACCCCCAAGATAACCGGTGCTTCCCGTGACAAAGATAGTCTGATCCACTTTCATCACCCATTGTTTTCATCCTCATCCTCGCATTTGTACTCGAGTTCAAAAACGAGGACGGGGACAGATATTATGAAGACGGCGGAATGAGCCTTTCAGGATGCTCTTGGTACCATCGCACGGTACGTTCGATACCTTCCTTCCAGAAAATTTGAGGAGAAAAGTTCAAAAGCTTAGATCCTCGTTCAATAGCAGCATAATTGCGCCGCACATCCGCAGGACGCGGCGGATCAAAACGAGGTGGTTTCTTCCAATTCATCAGACGACTGATATCTTCGACGATCTGAAGGACGCTCACTTCCTTGCCGCTCGCAAGGTTTACTGTGTGCCCTCGACTTGCTTCCGTTTCGTAAAGAGAGATCAGACCACGTGCTGTGTCAGTGACGTAAAGGTAATCTCGCGTTTGTCGTCCATCCCCAAAAACAACTGGAGTTTCCCCTCGCATGATGCATTGAATCAATCGTGGAATAACACCGGAAAAGTTACGGCCATTCTGTCGTGGCCCATAATTATTGAAAGGGCGTCCGATGGTCATATCGATATGAAACGTGCGATAATACGACTCTACCAACAACGCAGCTGCAGCCTTCGCTGCAGCATACGGAGTCTCGACCTTTAAGGGATGCCTTTCATCCATAGGAGTATATTGAGCAGAGCCATATGCTTCCGACGAAGAACAATGAATCAAGGTTTTGAATGCACCCAGACGACATAATTCGCACAGGTTTAAAGTAAGATCACAAATAACTTTAAAAGACCAATGTGGTTTTTCTAAGGAAGCAGGTAACGGGATGGTTGCCAAATCGAACACCACATCGACAGACTTCGATTCAAAAAAATGCTGAAGCGCTGCACGATCTGTTGCATCCAAATCTACAATTTCCAATTGTGGAAAACGTGCAGAAGCTTCTTTCAAATTTTCCAGGTTACCGAGAAAGAAATTGTCGAGTACAACAAGACGCGAAGGATGCTTATCAATCATAGCATCCACCAGGTAACTTCCAATGAAACCAGCACCACCGGTAACCACTACACTTTTGTCAGCAAGAGTTGCCATATCGTTCAACCAAAAAAAACTTTGGCATTTTGATATAATTCTTTTGGCACCAATTTGCTTTTGGTAACCGCCTGTAAATCTGTGGCAATGATGTCAGTACCCCGGAGAGCCACCATTTTGCCAAATTGACTGCTACGAACTAACTCAACCGCCTTCAGGCCATAACGAGTCCCGAGAATACGATCAAAAGCCGTCGGAGCCCCCCCTCGTTGTACATGGCCGAGCACGACAAACCGAGTTTCAAACCCGGTCTTTTTTTCCAATTCGCGAGATATCATCTCACCAATCCCCCCTAACCGCGAATTACCAAAAGCATCCACCTCTTTGGTTTGAGTGATCCCTATCCCCTCAACCTTAAATCCTTCGGCTACAGCCACAATGCTGAATGTCCGTCCCGTAGCATGCCGCTTTTTAAGTGTTTCAACGACCTCATCCACTGAAACAGGAAACTCAGGAATTAAAATATAATCTGCACCTCCTGCCATTCCTGCAGCAATCGTAATCCACCCTGTGCGACGCCCCATTAACTCAACCACTAAAACACGGTGATGAGATTCAGCAGTACTATGCAAACGATCGATGGCTTCCATCGCAATATTAACTGCTGTATCATAACCGAAGGTAGCATCTGTATCCGGAAGATCGTTGTCGATCGTCTTCGGAATGCCAATAATCGCAAGCCCTTGTTGATAAAGATCATAGGCCACCCCCAAAGTATCGTCACCTCCAATGGCAATGAGGGTATCAAGTTTTAACTCCTTAAAATTTTGGAAAATTTTGGCCACCGCACCATCTATTTTTCGTGGATTGGTGCGAGAAGTCCCAAGGATCGTACCTCCACGATGCAAGATGCCACCTACCGCATTTCGATCAAGCAAGAGGTAATCTTTCTCAATCAAACCTTTCCATCCATTGCGGATGCCTACAATTTCATAACCACCTTGAATCCCACTGCGAGCGACTGCTCGAATCACAGCATTCAAACCCGGGCAATCTCCTCCTCCTGTTAAAAGAGCTAACCTTTTCTTACTCATAAATGGCACATAACTTGATCATTCTCTACCATGAATCCAAAATCCATCAAACTCTTCAAGACCGATATTGACAGCCGCTCTTATTCTCCAACCTGTTCTTTTTTAATTCCAAGAAGTCGATCTAAAAAGTCGAGATTGTAACGGCCACGGCGAAAATTTGGATCACGCAAAACTGCTTTCTGTATAGGGATCGTGGTTTTGATGCCTTTGATGATGCATTCGTCCAACGCCCGACTCATACGGTCAAGCGCTTCACGTCGGTGATGCCCATGGGCAATAATTTTCCCGATCATGGAATCATAATTCGATGGGATGGTATAACCACTATAGGCATGCGAATCCACGCGAATTCCACAGCCACCAGGAGCATAAAAGAGATCAAGTCGTCCAGGAGAAGGCATAAATTGCTTTGATGGATCTTCGGCATTGATCCGGCATTCAATGGCAGCTCCCATCGGCTCGAGATCTCCTTGGTCGAATGGAAGTTTTTCCCCGTTAGCAATTTGGATCTGCAATTTCACCAAATCGACGTTGTAAACTTGCTCTGTAACTGGGTGTTCTACCTGAATTCGAGTATTCATCTCCAAAAAGTAAAAATTCCCTTTCCCATCCACTAAAAATTCGACCGTTCCTGCATTCGAATAGTTCACCGATTCTGCGATCCGAATAGCTGCCTTTCCCATTTGTTTGCGTAAACTTGCCGACAAAAAAGGCGACGGACATTCTTCGATTATTTTTTGATGCCGCCTTTGGATACTGCATTCACGTTCTCCCAAATGAACAATTTTCCCGTGTTCATCACCTAAGATTTGGATTTCAACGTGATGCGGATCCTGAATCAATTTTTCGATGTAAATTGACGAATTATTAAATGCCCGTTCGGCCTCTGTTTTCGCAGTATAAAATCCCTTTACGAGACTGACATCATTATGTGCAACTCTCATCCCTCGACCGCCACCTCCTGCAACAGCTTTGATCATCACGGGATATCCTAGCTTTTTAGCAACCCGTAATGCTTCTTGCTCGTTATCCACAACTCCATCACTTCCCGGTACTACCTGTACCCCTGCTTTTTTTGCTGCCTCACGCGCTTTAGCTTTATCTCCCATGGAACGAATAGCATCCGCTGATGGTCCAATGAATTTAATATTGCAGTTTTCACAAATCTCAGCGAAGTGAGAATTCTCCGACAAAAAGCCATAACCTGGATGGATGGCATCGACATCTCCTACTTCAGCCGCTGAGATAATGCGATCGATCTTCAAATAACTCTCCGTTGAAGGGGCAGCACCAATACAGATAGCTTCATCCGCCAACTGTACGTGGAGAGAATCGACATCCACTTCAGAGTAAACAGCAAGGGTGCGAATCCCAAGCTCCTTACATGCACGAGCAATTCGCAAGGCAATTTCCCCACGATTCGCGATCAAAACTTTATCAAACATGGACGCTGGGTTAGAAAAAAATTTCTGCTAACGGCCTGCTAAACAACTTTGACTTTAAAGAGCGGCTTTCCAAATTCAACCGGCTTGGCATTTTCAACGAGCACTTCGGTAATCACCCCACGTACTTCCGCTTTAATTTCATTCATAACTTTCATTGCTTCGATAATGCAAACGACCATCTCTTCGGTCACCGACTGACCTATCTCCACATAGGGCGGAGCTTCCGGCGAGGGTGAACGATAAAAAGTCCCAACCATTGGAGATTTAATTTCTTTGACATCGGAGGGAGGTGTTGTGAGAGACACAGCAGGATGAGCTGATATTCCAAGAGTGCCTGAAACCCCGGGGACAGAAATGCCATTGTTCCCACCTTCCTGGCCTATTGAAGTCAGTATATGGGACATTCCATCATGTCCGCGCTTAATTCGAATCTTCACATTGTCTTTTTCCAGTTCAAACTCCGTCAAACCGTTTTTGGTCATCAGATCAATAATGGCTTTTATTTCTTTGAGTTCCATAAAATCTCCTTTTCAAGTAGGGGGCGGGTTTGAAACCCGCCCCCTACGCAATTCTTGTGGTATTTTATTGCTTCAAATTTCGGATTTCGGATTAAAAATTCTTCATTATTACCGGCAATCGAACAATCGCCTCTAATGCCAGTAGATATCCTACACTTCCAAAACCACAAATTTGCCCCACACACACAGGTGCAATCATTGAATAATGCCGAAACGGTTCACGTGCATAAATATTACTCAAATGGACTTCAACGGTCGGGACCCCTGCTGCTGCAATCGCATCTCTCAATGCCACACTGGAATGAGTATAGCCTCCAGCATTCAATACGATCGCGTCCTTTTTTCCTCGAGCTTGTTGAATCCGTTCAACCAATATTCCTTCTTCATTGGACTGGAAACATTCTACCGTCACTCCAAGTTCTCTCGCTCTTCGGGCGATCGATGCCTCAAGATCAGTTAAGGTTTCCCGACCATAAACCCCTGGTTCGCGCGTTCCAAGCATATTTAGGTTTGGACCATTAAGCACCAAAATAGCTATGTTTTTTTCCTTCAAGATTGTGGGATTTTACTGGAGTCTGTAAGTCTTTGTCGATGATAGAGTTAAACCCGAAATCCGAAGTTGAAAGGAAAAGTAGACAACAAGATGATTCTTAAGTCGATCCTATATAGCCTCGACTTAAGAACCTTGGACCTTCGCACAAACCATGAGATCTGATCCTATTTTGTGCACACGCATATCTTCCAACGGTAACGACTTTTGCCATTTTGGGAACCCTTCACCCGCTACTGCCTTGATACTATCTCGCCCACCTAAAATCATGGGTGCGATAAAAAACACGATTTCGTGAATGCGCTTTTCTCGAAAAAACGATCCCAACACTTCTCCTCCTCCCTCAACTAAAACACTCGTGACACCCGCTTTACCTAAAACTCGAAGCACAGCTTTCAAATCAACCCTTCGCTGCGGTGCCAAGTTTTGAGTTTTGAGTTTTCCATTTTGTATACTCCGCGTTCCACATTCCGCATTCCGCGTTCTAACTACGTTCGCCCCATTTTTTTGTAATCGTTCTACTCTTCGGCGCGGAGCTTTCCATCCCACAAAAATCCATACTCGTTCGGGAGTAGATCCGAAAATTCCTGCCTTCGGTGGCGTCCGAGCATGCATATCTAAAATCACACAAAGTGGCTGTACTGCTAAAAGTCGCGGGTAACGCACCGTTAAATGAGGATCATCTTTAAGCACTGTGTTTACTCCCACCAAAACAGCATCTACTCGAGATCTGAGGTGTTGAGCTTTTCGCTGTGATGGTTGAGACGTAATCCACCGGCTCTCTCCATTTACTGTTGCGATTTTACCATCCAAAGTCATCCCACATTTCGCGATGACCCACGGAGTTTGATGAACAATCCAATGATTCCACATCTGATTTAATCTTTCACACTCCTCACACAGGACATTTTCCATAAGCTCTACCCCAGCTTTGCGCAATAACCGAATTCCTCGCCCTCTGTGTTTGGGATTTGGATCCCTGGTGCCTATGATCACTCGACGAATTCCTTCGGACACAATTGTTTTAGTACAGGGGGAAGTCTTCCCCCAAGTGCAACATGGCTCTAAGGTTACGTAAAGCGTCGAACCACGAACATTAAACGACTTTCGCCGGGCATTTTCGATGGCTTCTATTTCTGCATGCGGAAATCCTGCTGCCCGATGCCATCCTTCCCCAATCACCACTCCATTCCGTACGACCACTGCACCGACGCATGGATTTGGTGTGGTTCGTCCCATTCCGCGACGTGCTAAAATCAAAGCACGTCGCATAAATTTTATATGATCAACTCCGTCCATAAAAAAGCAGGCTACGGATGAAGTTTGGACTTTGATTGATAGGAACAATCCCCATATTGTCTTTGGGTTTATGGATCAGAACCTGGATAGGTCAAATCTTGAGACCTCTTCTGATCATCCCTCACACTCCAATGAGTTCGCTAAGCTTTTCGGCGATCCGGGAAGCATGATTTTGAACCTTTAGGGGATCCTCTCCTTCAACAAGAAGGCGCACCTTAGGTTCGGTCCCCGAATAACGGAGGAGAACTCGCCCTTTCTTTCCGATATCCGATTCAGCAACGTGAACTAGTTCTAATACCGATGGCATCTCATCCAAGGACGGTTTTGATTTAACTTTTACATTTTTGAGAACTTGAGGATAAAGTTTGAGGCAAGCCGCCAATTCACTAAGAGGTTTGCGAGTTTCAATCATGATCCGCAAAATTTGAAGTGCTGAAACGATACCGTCTCCTGTTGTTCCATAATCACGAAAAATCATATGCCCCGATTGTTCACCTCCAATACTCGCATCAATTTCTACCATCTTCTCGATCACGTAACGATCCCCTACAGCCGTTCGCACCACTTTACCTCCTGCATTTTCGATAACATGATCAAGCGCAAGATTACTCATGACTGTAGTCACAAGGGTTTTGTTCCGTAATTGACCAACTTTCAAAGCTGCCAAGGCTGTAATTGCGAGAATCGTGTCTCCATGGATAAGGTTTCCCTTTTCATCTACCAAAATCACGCGATCTCCATCTCCATCATGGGAAATACCTATATTTGCACCATGTTGAGCTACTGCTGCTGTAATCACTTCAGGATACATACTACCACAATGATCGTTAATATTTGTTCCATTAGGGTTGTTATTCAGAACAATCAACTCTGCCCCCAACTCACGCAAAACACATGGCGTCGATTTGTATGTGGCACCATGTCCAACATCAGCAATCACTCGAATACCTTCTAGAGTTAACGAACGCGGCACACTAAATTTTACAAACTCAATGTAACGCCCCAACGCATCATCAATCCTCATCGCCTTTCCGACTTCTGTGGCGGTGGGACGGATATTGTCGATCCGACCTGTAAAAACCAGCTCTTCAATTTCACCTTCGATCCGATCATCCAACTTGTAACCATCGTAACGAAAAAATTTAATGCCATTGTCTTCGTAAGAATTATGTGAAGCAGTCAAAACAATCCCAGCATCACATCGTAAGGAACGTGTCATATAAGCCACGCCAGGTGTGGGCAACGGTCCGACTAAAATGGCGTCCACCCCCATGGAAGTAATTCCAGCCACAATGGCATTTTCCAGCATGTAACCCGATAGTCGCGTATCCTTACCAATAATGATTCGATGGCGGCCATGCTCCCGAGAATCTCCTGTGGTTTTAAACCAATGTGCTGCTGCGCGTCCCAATTTAAGCGCAGTCTCTGCAGTCACAGGCTCGACATTCGCTGTACCGCGAACCCCATCTGTCCCAAAGAGTTTGTTTTTTTTAGCGGATAAAGAATTCATGAAGTGTTAGAGCGAAGGGTAGATGAGAATAGCCGGGACAGTTCCTAGAAAAGATTGGCCAATCTTAGAATGGATCAACCACCACACCATAATGGCCAAAATCACTGAAAATATTTTCAATCCAAGATTATGTAAAAGCCACGTCTTCATTGAAAACCCTTTCTAGAATCTGTCGTTTATTTTTGCAATCAAGCACTATTAATGGTGTCTCCAGAACAAGCGTTGCAGTTTGCCAAGCCAAGTAGGTTTAGGAACTCCGACCAACAATTTTGTCAAAAGCTTATGAAGTTGGTCACGGTCAAGTTGATGATGTAATTCTCCCTGGCATGCTACAGAGATGATGCCGGTCTCTTCAGAAATCACTAAAACTACAGCATCCGTTTCTTCAGACAATCCAAGAGCAGCTCGATGCCGGGTCCCAACACTTTTCGCAAGATCTGTGCGTTGAGTGAAGGGGAAGATACAAGCTGCCGCAATAATTCGATCGTTCTGGATCACAACCCCACCATCATGCAAGGGAGAATTCGGGAAAAAAATCTGTTCTAAGAGCTCCTGAGAAAGACGCGCTTCCAATAAAGCACCGGCCTCAGCGAACCCCTGAAGAGAAATCTCTCGTTCCACTGCCATCAGGGCACCTACTTTTCGCAACGAAAATGCGATTACAGTTTTTACTAAAATTTCTACGATCGCCCTCTCTTTAGAAAGAACAAAGAATATAGGCTGACTGCCAACCTCTGCTAATGCGCGACGTAACTCGGGTTGAAAAATAACCACAAGCGCTACCACAATGAACGAAAAAAAACGCCCCAGCAACCAATGGATCGTCTTTAAATCAAATACCTGACTTATCAGCGTCAGAAAAATTAAAAGTGACACCAACCCCAACAAAACTCGTGCCCCACGTGTTCCACGAATGAAACATAGAATAAAATAAATGAGAATCGAAAGAATAAATATTTCGAAAAACATCCGCCAATGTTGTTGAACAAACTCGGGCATACCACCTCTTCTTAAGAAGAACTTTCTATCAGTTCAAGCCTACAAGAAAAGGAGGAGGAAGAAAGGCTGAAGGATGAGGGCTGAAGGATGAAAGGTTGAAGGTGGAAAAAAGAAGGGATAAAGAAAACGTGATGAGGTCGAATTTAAAGGGAAGGACACAGGATTTTGCATTAAAAGTGATCCGACTTTATTCACTATTGCCAAAGACAACTGAAGTTCAGGTATTAGGAAAACAATTATTGCGTTCCGGTACTTCGGTAGGTGCACATTATCGCGAGGCCCAACGGAGTCGGTCTGATGCCGAGTTCATTAGTAAAATGGAAGTGGGCCTCCAAGAACTGGAAGAAACATCCTACTGGCTTGAACTTCTTATGAAGTCTAGTTTTGGAGAACAAACTAAACTTAGTGAATTGCTCAAAGAAATCGATGAACTTACAGCGATATTTGTAACTTGTGTCAAAAATACAAAGCGTCGCGTGTTGTAATAAACCCATTTCATCCCTCATCCTTCATCCTTCATCCCTCTGCCTTTCTTCCTTCTTCTTTGACCCGCCCGTATCTCCATGATAAAAAGTGCAGATGAATTCACGTTCTGCCAACCTGGTACGAAAGACACGAGAAACCCAGATCAAGCTATATCTTAATCTTGATGGGGTGGGATCATCTTCGATTAAAACGGAAATTCCTTTTCTTAATCATATGCTTGATCTTCTTGCCCGTCACTCTCTCTGTGATATCACCCTCCAAGCTAAGGGCGATCTTGAAGTAGATTATCATCATCTTGTAGAAGATTTAGGAATCGCCTTTGGAGAAGCACTTCGAAAGGCGTTTGGCGATAAGAAAGGTATTCGACGTTACGGCTTTGCGATTTTGCCGATGGATGATTGCCTTGCCCGTGTAGCTCTGGATTTAAGTGGGCGTCCTTACCTTGTCTATCGTGTCAAACTCGTCAAAAAACGGATCCGCGATTTCGATATCACACTCATCCGTGAATTCATGCAAGGATTTGTCAACGCCGCTCAGTGCAACCTTCATATCGAACTTCTTTATGGAGACGAACCCCACCACATCATCGAAGCGATCTTTAAAGGACTTGCCAAAGCACTTGATATGGCTAAAACCCGCGATCCACGTGTGAAAGGTGTGCCAAGTACCAAAGGCAAACTCTAGAAGTAGTTT